>Ga0308389_1001280_pt1 | contig 17349 bp, 15 predicted proteins | sample Hotspr2Sample148_FD_202362 | JGI IMG/M metagenome (GOLD analysis project Ga0308389, IMG submission 202362) | Hot spring phototrophic mat microbial communities from Mushroom Spring, Yellowstone National Park, Wyoming, United States - 20040719_148 ... | reverse complement strand
AAACCCGCAATTTGGATCAATCCCGACGGAGAGTTTGCAAAAGGATCAGTCAGAAGTTGGGGAGGTGTTAACGTCTTAGAAATGCTCTATCCCATCAAGGATATATTTGTCGATTTAGGTGGACATGCAGAAGCAGTAGGATTTACGATTGAATATAACAAAATTGAACTTTTAAAAGAAAAATTAAAAGAAATTACTTCTAAATATCATAAAGGATTAGATAATAGCCTTGTTGCAAGCGAAAGCAAGAATTTTAAAGAATTCAGCATTAAACCAGAATATTTAGGAGAAGATTTGATTCAAGACTTACGCATGTTAGAACCTTTTGGTCCAGAAAACCCCGAAATCTATTTTTTACTCAAAAGCGTGAAGGTTTGTGAATTAGAAAAGATCAACGACAAACATCTAAAATTTAAAGTAGTTCGCGCACTTTCGGATATTGAATTTTTTCTATGGAATGCATTCCCTCATATTTTACCAGATGATTCTGAAGAAATCAAACAAAACCGATGGGATATATCCGGAATTTTCGAAAGAAATATTTTTTATCCTGCCTACACAAACTGTAAATATCGCTTTTATGTTAAATCCATCGAAAAAAAAGAAAACATCGATGAGTTGTTAAAATTCTGAATTTTTCATCAATCACTGGAATTTTTTTAGAGCATCAAAAAAATCCCAAAATTTTTTATGTGACAAAGTTGCAAAAAGGTGATTTTCTTTTATATGAGGGAGGATCGATACATAACTGCGGATTTTTATCGCTTCTGTGTGAATTTAGAACCAAATCATTATGAGTATTTAAAAGAATTAGCAACAAGAGAATTTTTGGGGAACTATTCCCAAGCAATCTTATATTTAATCAAGAAATATTTAAGACAGCTTTATGATATTCGGATAACGCCAACAAAAGGAACAGAGACAGCAAGCTATCAGCCGAAGACGAAGAGTTATCGAAGGTGGGTAATACGGATCAATCCGGTGTTATGGAGCAAATTATTCGAGATGAGGCATTTTATCGGCTATTCGATGAGTGCACTGTTAAGGGTGATGTTGGACTGGGAGATGCAGGGTAGGGGATACGACATAATACCGATGATATCGATGCCAGAGGTAGAGGATGATAGAGAGGGGACTGCATCAGGTTTTATCGAATTGAATAATTATGATTATGAGAAGTTTGGGGAATACGAAACGAGGCGAATTTTTTGTAGGTTTATCGATGAATTTTCTTGATGGTAAGATAAAATTATAAATCATACATAATAATAATTATATTTTTTTTATAATTATACTTTATAATTATCCTTTACCATGCGAGAGTAGTTTTTTCTCAAAATTCGAAAATTTTCGATGTGTTATCCAATCTTGAAATCCGATAATAGAAACGTGATAAATTTGATCAGTAAGTTTAACAAGAAAACTATCCCCATAAAAAAAACTTCTCTTTTGGCTATTTTGGAGGAACGCTATAAAATTTCCGAAGACATAGTTATTTCGGAGATAGAATTTTCTATCCTAAAAAGCGAAAAATTCAGGATTTTGATTATTATCATACTGGTAATGTTTGGAATTTTGCACTTTTTAAGTTTGAAATTTTTTTCGCCCAAAGGTATAGTAGAGTTATTGGGTAAAGATCGATTGATTTATCTTCATCTATTGATTCTTACGTTTTATTTAATCTACGAAGGTTTCTTGTATTTTCGCGTAAATACTTTGATTCAAAAAAGAATGCGGATTTCGAATGTTTTACGTTATTTGTATGCTTTTATAGAAATTTCCGCTCCCACTATCTTTTTGTATATTCTTGTTATAAACATCAATTCTGTCGAAGCGTTGATTTTTTCTCCTTAATTTGATTTATTTTTTAATCATCATTCAATCTATTCTTAGGTTGGATATAGCTTTGAGTATATTTACCGGTTTTATCGCTTTTATACAATACTTTTTGTTAAGTTTATATTTTATGTTCCAATTTAAAAATATGACAAATATTCCAATTTATCTTCTAAGTTGGGAGTTTTATCTTACTAATGGAATGATCATTTTAGTTGCTGGTATATCGAGTGGTGTTATTAGTAATCTTCTAAAATCTTACATCAAGCATTCTGCAAAAATTCTCGAAGATAGGAACGAAATCATGAACATCTTTGGTCAATATGTTTCTCCCGAAGTGATGGATAAATTGATCCATCAAAAAAATCTTGATTTAACAGAAAAAAAGCAAGTATCTGTGATGTTTTTGGATATTCGAAATTTTACAAGCTTTTCTGAATCCAAAGATCCCGTAGAAGTGATAGATTTTTTGAATGAACTCTTTGAACCCATGGTAGAAATCATCAATCAGTATCAAGGAATCATCAACAAATTTTTGGGGGATGGTTTTATCGCTATTTTTGGAGCACCCGTAGAATTAGAGAATTCAGCTTGGCATGCTTACAAAGCTGCAATAGAAATATTACAATATTTAGAAAGATTAAAAAGCGAAAATACTACAAGCGAAAAGTTCAAAAACATCAGAATTGGTATTGGGATCCATACGGGCGTTGTTGTTACAGGAAATGTGGGTTCAAAAACAAGAAAAGAATATACGGTGATTGGCGAAACAGTGAACTTAGCATCGCGAATTGAACAAATCAACAAAAAATTCCAAAGTCAGCTGATTCTTTCGAAAGAAACTTATGACGAAATTCTTAAAAAAGAGCCGAATATTTCTTATCAAGAAATCAAAAAAGTAATCGTTAAAGGAAAAACACAACCTGTCATAATTTATAAAATAATCTAAATAAAAAAAATTGCTTGAATTTAAAAAGTAAATATAAAAATTTGAAATATGGAAATAAAAAATTTTGGTATTATTACATCCGGTGGTGATTGTGGTGGGCTAAATGCTGTCATAAAGGGAGTTGCATTAACTGCACTAAAGCATCATATTAAAACATTTATCATACCCAATGGTTATGCAGGATTGTATAATTTAGTGGATTTTGATCATCTAGTAGAGCTAACACAAGATCGGTTAGAACAAATCGATGTATATTTAGCTGGAAGCGAAGCAGGAAACTCTCGCGTAAAGATAGCAAAGATCAAAGACGAAAACAAATACGAAAGAATTAGACAAGGATTAAAAAAATTCCAAATTGATGCCCTCTTAATTGCCGGTGGAGATGATACAGGAAGTGTTGTTGCAGATTTGTCCGAAAAAAATATTCCTTGTATACACATTCCCAAAACGATGGATTTAGATCTGATGACTTATAGTGTAGGTGGTGATAGTACAATCGGAAGAATTGCTCAATTTGCTTGGGATTTAAAAACTACGGGAAGGACTCATAACAGAATCATTGTAATGGAAGTTTTTGGTCGATATGCAGGACATACTGCTTTTCGCGGTGGAATTGCTTGTGGTGCAGATGCGATATTGATTCCCGAAATTCCTGTTGATTTTGATTATCTTTATGAATTCGTAAAAAAACGCTTGATCGAAAGAATCGAAAAGAGCGATGTTAAAGCGGGAACTGTGACCATCATTGTTGCAGAAGGTTTAAGAGATGCTTCTGGAAAAGAACTAGTAGACGAAAGTTCACCTCCGGATGCTTTTGGCCATAAAAAATTGATGGGGGCAGGAAAATATGTAGTGAAGCAAATCGAAGATAGAATCAAAAAAGATCCAGAAATCAAAGAGTTTATGAAGCGTACGGGTCAATATGTAGAAGGTGTTTACGAAATTCCCGAAGTAAGAGAAATCAGACCTGGTCATTTGGTTCGATGTGGTTTTACAAGTCCTATTGATGCAAACTTTGGTATGGAAGTAGGCGCAAGTGCTGTTTATTTAGCTTTGAACAACATTTTTGGTGTAACAGTGGTCTCTTATGTTGATGGAAAAGTCCATTATATGGACATAAAAGAAGCAATTCAACAACGCTTTGTAAGCGAAGAATCCATCAGAATTTATGAACAAATGGGCATAAGCTTTGGACGTAAACCTCAGGAAAAAATCGATCTAAAATTCGAAAAGGTTTCTGGCAAACCCATTCGACCCTATTAGAATAAAACGGGAAATTCCCCGTTTTTTTCCCTTGACATCCTAAAAATAGCTTGTTATTTCGATAATTTTCATTTTCTTTATACCATATTGAAATAATTTGGATATAACTTAAAATATATCCATTGAAAAAATATCATTGCTATATTAGAATTTTTGTATTTTTTAAGGAGGAATAAACATGGTATCTACTGAACTACAAGATAAATACTCAAAAGAAGATGTCGAAGAAGATTTTCTCGATGGTTATTCCGCAGAAGAGTTATTTTCGAATCCCGAAGGATTAACCTACAAAGATTTTTTGGTTTTACCCGGTTATATTGATTTTAGTCCCAACGAAGTAAATTTAGAAACTTATTTAACAAGAAATATAAAAATCCAAAGACCATTGATTTCTTCTCCCATGGATACAGTAACAGAAGATAAAATGGCCATAGCTTTGGCTTTATTGGGAGGCATTGGAATCATTCATTATAATAATACACCAGAAGAACAAGCAGAGTTAGTAAAAAAAGTAAAACGATTTAAAAATGGTTTTATTGTAGATCCTATTGTCCTTTCTCCAGAACATACAATAAGAGATGTTTATGCCATCAAAGAAAAGTATGGATTTTCAGGTATCCCCATTACAGAAGATGGTACAAAAAACGGAAAATTGATTGGAATCGTAACGAATCGAGATATTGACTTAGAAAAAGATCTTTCCACGAAATTAAGAGATGTTATGACAACAGATTTAATCACAGCACCAGAAGGCTTGTCTTTAGCAGTAGCAAACGAAATCTTAAAAAAATCCAAAAAGGGAAAACTTCCGATTGTGAATAGCAAAGGTCAATTGGTTGCACTCATATGTAGAAGTGATATTAAAAAACACAAAGAATATCCTTATGCTTCCAAAGATGCAAATAAAAGACTGATGGTTGGTGCTGCAATTTCTACAAGACCAGAGTCCAGAGATCGTTTAGCATTATTAATGGAAGCTGGTGTAGATGTTGTGGTAATTGATTCAGCTCAGGGCAACTCTTCTTATCAAATAGAGATGATTCGATACATCAAAAAACGTTATCCCGAAATTGATGTGATAGGAGGAAATGTCGTAACCCAAGAACAATGCGAGAATTTAATCAAAGCTGGAGCTGATGCACTACGAATTGGAATGGGACCTGGTTCTATCTGTATTACGCAAGATACCATGGCTGTTGGTAGAGCTCAGGCAACAGCTGTTTATAAAACAGCAAAATTCGCGAAAAAATACGGTATACCTGTAATTGCAGATGGTGGTATATCGAACATTGGTGATATTGCAATTGCCTTAGCAATTGGTGCTTCTACAACGATGATGGGATCTTTATTTGCTGGCACACACGAAGCTCCTGGTGAATATTTTTACGAAAATGGTGTACGTCTAAAACGATACCGAGGTATGGCATCTTTGGAAGCGATGAAGGCGGGTGGTGCAAAACGTTATTTTTCGGATGATCAAGAAATTAAAGTAGCACAAGGTGTATCGGGAGCGGTGGTGGATAAAGGTTCGATGTTTCAGTTTGTTCCTTATTTGATTCAAGGATTAAAACAAAGCTTTCAAGATATGGGCGTTCGTTCTATTCCAGAGCTTCATGAAAAAATGTATGCGGGTAAATTACGATTCGAACGAAGAACTTTGAGTGCTCAAGCTCAAGGAACAGTTCACGGGCTTTATAGTTATACTTATCCAGTTTTTGGAATGCCCGAAAACAAAAAATAGAGATAAAAATATGATGGATTTTGATAAATTCAAAAAAATTAATGACGAAAGGCCTAATTATGGCGAAATCGAAGATGCGGATGTTGTAACTTTTTATAAAAATAGTGGATGTGGAGATGGTTATAGAATTTTCTTAAAAATAAAACAAGAGGGAGATAAAAAAATCATCCAAAATGCAACCTTTACTACGACGGGTTGTGGATTTAGCATTACAGCCCTTGCTATGGGCTTAGAATGGATTAAGGGTAAAACTCTCGAAGAAGCAGAAAAAATCAGCGTCGAAGATATAGAAACATTGTTTGAGTTTCCCGAAAGAAGAAAAAACTACCCTCAATCAGCTGTTGAGGCTATTCAAAAAGCAATCAATGAATATAAAATTGGTAAAAAAACTAATTACATTACCAAAAATCGTATCTTGCAAAAACTCAAAGAACAAGGACATTTAAGAAACGAACATCTTCAACAAGCAATGCTAGATAATCTGGATCTCTCTGGGGTGGATTTTAGTGGAGCAAATTTACAAAATGCCTTCTTACAAAATAGCAATTTAGAAGGAGCCAATTTTCAGAATGCAAATCTTCGAGGTGCTTATTTAAATATGGCAAATTTAAAGAACGCAAACTTTCAAAATGCAGATCTTCGATTTGCTAAATTGATTGGTGCACAAATCGAAGGAGCGAATTTTCAAGATGCATGGTATGATATTGGAACAAGAGTAGATCCCAAACAAATCGATATTTTTAAAGTAATGAAAAAAGCAGAAAAAGGTTTGGTAGAAATACAAACCTATTAATTTCTTTTGAATATTATCTAATTTTCTCAAAAAAATAATTGATTTTTTAGCTAAAAAGATTATTTTCGAATCGATGACATATCAAGTAGGCGAACAAAAAATTTTAAAAAAGCCCACGTTTATTTATAAAGGTGTAATTGTGCTTCAAAATTCTCCTGTTAGAATCAAAGCCATAGTACAGAAAGGTCCAGAAACATTCTATACAATCGAATATATCGATAAAGAAGGTAATATCATGTTAATAGAAAATATAAAACAAGAAGAATTGGTCTAAATAAAATGCTAAATAAAGTTTTATCGACTCATCAAAAAATTTATTTTCTTATAGAAGAAAATATCAAGATGCAAAATGCTCCTCTGTTTTACGAAGAGTTTACAAAAAGCAATGATTACTTGGGAAAAAATGTTTTTTTAGATTTTTCCAAAGTTAGTTTTGTAGATAGTTCAGGAATTGGTACTTTAATACGTTGTGCTGATTATCTTAAATATCGTTCCGCTAAGCTCGTTTTGGTAAATATAAATAAATCCCTTTATGCGGTGTTTCGTTTAGCTGGATTAAATCAAATTTTTGATATTATACAAAAAGAAGATTTGAAAAATTTTTTAGATAATGAAGAATTAAAGAAGATTCAATCAAACCGATAATATAGTTATGAGAATTCTTTTGAAGGTAATCATACTATTGTTTTTTTTGCAATGTGCTTCTGGATTCTACAAAAAAGAGCGCATTTATTTATCAGATAATACCGCAGTTTATTTGATCGACGAAGATGCATATCCCGACGATAAAGAATTAAAAAAATACATCAAACCTGTAAAAAATTTTCCTGATGATGCTATCAAAAAAATTTCTTTGGTTCTAACGAATCTAGAAGTAGAAAAAGAAGGATTGTTTAGTAAGGATATTTATCCACTGGTTTATCCTCAACAAATGGAGCAGCTACAAGATATTTTAAAAGACATTTTACCTAACGTACCACCTAAAAAGCGAATCTTGATCGTACAAAAGTTTGATCCTTTTAGGACGGTATTGAGTAAAGATAAACGCTCTACCATGCTACTATGGTATGATGAGGATGGATACAATATAGTTTTTGGAGAAATCCATGAAGATCTTTTACCAGATAGTTTTTCTTCCGAAACCAATTGGTTGGATATTTTTCCTGTTTCTTTAAAACAAAATAACCCAAAACAAAAGATACTCAAAAAAGATTTTATCACATTCAAACAAATGGGGGATTTTACTCATTATAACTGGATCATATTTTCTGATGTAAATCTAGAACAAGTCAAGTTACCTGCGAAAAAAAATCAAAATAAAGATACCATCGAAGAACGCTTAAAAAAATTAAAAGAACTTTATGATAAAAATTTAATTACAAAAGAAGATTACGAAAAACGAAAAAAAGAAATTTTACAAGAATTATAAAGATTTTTCTACTCTCTTTGATTTTTCATTTTTATATCTTTGGGGAACATCTTTTATTAATTATTAGATAGAAAAACATTTTCCCTTTGAATTTTTTTAAAAATCACTTAGTTTCATCCTCTTAAAAGCGATTTTTTTTGATAGAAAATTTGCAAAATAGACATATTATTTTATATGAACCTAGAAGATAGATACAAGACCTTAGATTTTTATCGAGTGGGGATCAATCTTTTACCCGTTCATTATAATTTTCTAAGAGAGTTAGCGCATACAAGATTTGATAAAAACATTTCAGATGCAATTCATTATTTATTGAATAAATATATGCTTTATTTGAATCAAATTCGCATTACACCATATAAAAGAACCGAAACAGCGAGCTATCAACCCCAAACCAAACAATACAAGCGATATAGTATTCGCATCAATCCAACGATATGGAGTAAGTTATTTGATTCACGACGGTTTTTAGGGTATTCCATCAGTGCAATATTGAGGATCACTCTCGACTGGGAGATGCAAGAAATGGGAAGAGACATAATTCCCTTGATACCCATGCCAGAGATACAATTACAGGATGTTGATTCTACTCAACATCTCCAAGAAATACAGAGTTATGTTTATACAAAGACAGCCGATTATGAACCAAGAAAAATTTTTAGTATTTTTTGGGATCAATTCTATTAAAAATCAATCATTTTATTGAGATTCCTGCTCTTAAACCATAAAAAAAGCTAGCTTTACGCTAGCTCAAAAAGGAAAGGAGAGAGAGGTTCCCTTCTATATAACATACGTAATTTGATTGAATTTTGTTCAACTTTTTTTGGTTTTTAGATAAATTATTTCATACAATAAAGGAATAAGAATCAACGTAAGAATCGTAGAAGTGATTAATCCACCAATCATTGGGACTGCAAGACGTTTCATAATTTCTGATCCAGCTTCACTTGACCACATGATAGGCAATAGACCAATAAAAGTTGTAGACACTGTCATCATTTTTGGACGCACCCTCATAACAGCTCCTTTGATAATTGCTTCGCGAATATCATGAATATCAAAAGATTTTTTCCTTTCTCTTAATTCCTTCATTGCATGATCTAAATATACAAGCATCACAATTCCTGTTTCTGCTGCAAGGCCAGCTAATGCGATAAAACCTACATCTGTTGCAACTGAACGATTGTATCCAAGTATATACATCAACCAAATTCCTCCAGTCAAAGAAAATCCAACAGAGATTAGTATTAAAAAGGTTTCTATCCAATTCCTAAAATGAAGATACAACAAAACAATAATCACAACAATTGCAAGTAGTGATGCAAAGATGAGTTGTTCTTTAACTCTTTCCAATTGTTCATATTGACCACTCCAAACAATGGACATGCCCGCATAAAAAGGAATTTCTTTTTTTTCTATAGACGATAGAATAAATCTTTTTGCAGATTCTACATAGGTTTTTACATCGTATCCTGGTTTTAGATCCACATAAATCCAAGCGGTTTTTCGAGCATTTTCTGTCTTAATTTCCATTGGGCCTTCTTTTATTTCGATTTCTGCGATTTGACTTAAACGAATATAATTCACTTTATTCGACATTTCACCTGAACTCATCGGAAGGTCAATCCATAGGTTTTTGATTTTTTCTGGTGTATCGCGTAATTCGCGTGGATAACGTATTACAATTGGATATCGTTCTCTTTCTTCTATTGTAATTGTAATGGGCATTCCAGCAAGTAATAGGTTTAAATGGTTCTGCACATCCTCAATCGTTAATCCATATTGCATCAATTTTTCTCTATTTAGATAGATATTGATATATTTTCCTCCTAAGCTTCTTTCTGCTATAATCGAAGATGTTCCCGGAAAATTTCTGAGTTTTGCTTCTATTTTCGATGCAACCTCTGTGAGTTGATTTAAATCATTTCCTAATAGTTTAATTCCCACAGGTGTTTTAATTCCAGTTGAAAGCATATCAATTCTCGTTCTGATGGGGAATGTCCATGCATTGGTAAGTCCAGGGATTTTGATTTTTTGATCGAGTTCCTCGATGATTTTTTCTATGGTCATATTGGGTCGCCATTGTGAAGAAGGTTTTAACTGAATCGTTGTTTCCACCATCGTTAAAGGTGCAGGATCGGTTGCTGTTTCTGCGCGACCAATTTTTCCAAGAACTGTTTCTACTTCTGGGATTTCTTTGATCATCTGATCAGTTGTTTGAAGGATTTCTTTTGCTTTTGTTATCGATATTCCTGGTAAGGTTGTTGGCATGTAGAGTAAATCTCCTTCGTTTAATGGAGGAATAAATTCTCCACTAATAGGTCTTATCAAATATCCACCAGAAAGGTTGGGAATACCAGTAATGGGTAGAAACGAAAGGATCATAAAAACTACCGAAAATAAAATCAATTTATATTTTTTTTCTAATGCAAAAATTAAAATAGGTTTATAAATATTTATTAAAAAATTCGAAATAGGATTTTCGGATTCTGGTCTAATATTCCCTTTTACAAACCGAAACATCAATACAGGAATGATGGTAATCGCTATAACAGAAGAAAAAGCCATAGCCAATGTTTTTGTTAAAGCCAATGGCTTAAACAACCGTCCTGATTCTCCTGTTAACAACAAAATCGGAAGAAAAGAAACTGTCACAATAACCAAAGAATAAAAAATAGATGGTCCCACCTCAACAGAAGATTCTTTTACGAGATTTAGGTAATGATCAGGATGATAGGGATCTTTTGTCTTTTCTATGTGTTTATGTAAATTTTCGATGAGTACAATCGAAGCATCTACCATAACACCAATGGCTATGGCAATTCCTCCTAAGCTCATGATATTTGCATTTATCCCTAAAAAATACATCGTAATCAAAGAAGCTAATACGCCAACGGGTAAAGTAAAGATTGCAACAAAAGAAGATCGAAAATGTAGCAAGAAGATTGTAATCACTAAAGAAACTACGATCATTTCTTCAATAAGTTTCCTAGAAATATTTTCTATGGAACGATGGATAATTTTAGAACGATCATAAGCAGGAATAATTTTTACACCATCAGGTAAAAATGGTTCAATTTCTTTGATTCGCTTTTTTACTCGATCGATTACTTCTAATGTGTTTACTCCATGTCTTGCGATAACAATACCAGCTACAGCTTCTCCTTCTCCATTCCAATCAATAATACCTCTCCTCATAGAAGAACCTATGTATACATTTGCAATATCTCCTATGGTTAAAGGATTTCCTTGTTTAAGGTTGATTTTTAAAGGAATATTTTTTATATCCTGAATCGATTGAATGTAGCCAAAACCTCGAATCATATATTCGGTTTCGCCTAATTCGATAGAACCTCCACTTGCATCCATATTGCTTTTTTTTAGTGCCATTTCTATATCGCGTATGGTAATATTATTCAATTGCATTTTATCGGGATATGGTTCTACATAATATTGTTTTACGAATCCACCAGCAGAGGCAACTTCCGATACACCTTCAAGAGAAATTAGTTCATACCGTAAATACCAATCTTGAATACTTCGCAATTGTTGTAGGTCGTGTTTGCCTGTTGTATCAACTAATACATACATATAAACCCAACCAACACCCGTAGCATCTGGTCCAATTTGTGGAATGATTCCCTTAGGCAGATACTGCGAAGCATAGTTTAGATATTCTAAGACTCTACTTCTTGCATAATATAAATCTGTTCCATCTTCGAAAATCACATAAACCAAAGAGTATCCAAAAAAAGAATAGCCTCGAACAATTTTTGCATAAGGAACTGCTAACATTGCAGATGTTAAAGGATAAGTAATTTGATCCTCTACCACTTGGGGTGCTTGTCCTGGATAGGGGGTATAAATAATCACTTGGACGTCCGATAAATCGGGGATTGCATCTATGGGGATTTTTCTGATTATATAAAACCCTAAGATAAAAATGATTCCTGCTGGTAGTAAAATGAACATCTGATTTTTTAGTGAAAATTCGATGATTTTTTTTATCATAACTATCTCCATTAATGTTGATGTGTAGGAATGTTTTGTTGTAGCTTTTGTATTGCTTCTTGAATTCGCGTTTCGGAATCTAACAAGAACTGAGATGATGTAACCACCTCTTCGTTTTCTACTATGCCTTCTTTGATTTCTGTCCAATTTTCGCCATCAGTCATTCCAATACTTACAATTCTTGGTTCTATAATTCCATTACCTTTATGAACAAATGCAATATTTCGCGAACCTGTTTGTATTACAGAAGAATAGGGCACTACCAATATAGGTTTAGGAACTTTATAAATGATTTTTATGTTTGCATACATTCCCGGTTTGATTTCATATGCTGGATTGGGAATTTCGATTCGCACATTTAAATCTCTTGTTGTACCTTCTATATAAGGATAAATATAAGTAATTTTACCGTTAAATGTTTTGTTGGGAATCTGAGATATTTCTACGATGGCTTTTTGTCCTAAGTAAACAAAGGGAATATCTTTTTCTGGTATATGAGCAATTACCCATACATTGGAAATGTTGGCAATCTTGAATAAATCCATTCCTTCTTTTACTTGTTGTCCTTCGAAGACAAATTTTTCTATGATAAACCCATTGTAGGGACTTGTTAGATATAAAAGTTTTTGTGCTTTTTGTTGGTTTTCGATTTGTTGGATTTGACTTTCGCTGATATTCCATAATTTAAGTCTTTCTTTAGCTGATTGTAAGGTTTTATAGAGTTCATTTGCTATATCGGAATTTCCCATTTTTTTGGAAATTTGATATTGCTTATAAAGATTTAAATATTCTTCTTGTGTTGCATACAATTCTGGGCTATATATAGCAAGTAATGCTTCGCCTTTTTTTATGTATTTTCCGTTGTATTTTGCAAAGAGCTTTTCTACCCATCCATTGATTCTACTGTTTATAATATAGATTTCGCGTTCATCATAATCGATATGACCAACAACAGAGATACTTCTTTTTACTTGTTTTTTTTCTGCTGTTTGTGTGCGAATACCGATTTTTTGTATCATCGAAGGATCAATTTTAATTTGGATAGAATGTTGTGTAGAATGGTCCTGAGAATCTTCTTGTTTGATTGGTTCTTTTACAGGAACAAGTTCCATGTGACAAATGGGACAATTACCCGGTTTATCTTGAATAATCTGGGGATGCATGGGGCATGTCCACAGTTGTTTGTTTTCTGTACGAGTAGGTTTTTTTTCGAAATAATGATCTTTAATAAAAATTGTCAAATATCCCATTCCTAAAAGGATCAATACAGCTAAAATATATTGAATCATTTTATGATTTTTCATTGTCTTTCTCCTTGGATTTGATGAATTTCTGGTAAAATGAGGTTCGAAAATTGAAGGTATTCGATGATTTTTACATCCAATTCTTTTCGTAAGTTGATGTATTCTTTTTCGAGGTTGAGTAGATCCATTAAGATAAGAGAAAATCCTTCGAAATCAATCTTCCCTACCATATAATTTTGTAACCCAGAATTAAAAGATAATTCTGCTTGTGGAATTAAAACATTTTTGTATAAATCTTGCCTGTTTTTTAATGTTTGAATTTCTATGTTTAGTTCCTTCAATCGAGTTTTTAGGTTAAGTTCAACTTCTGCTAAATCAAATTTTGTTTTTTTAAGGTTCATTTCTTGCGATTGAACTGCCTTTGGGTTCGATAATGCACTCCACAAAGGAATCCGAAAAGAAATCCCCGCAGACATAAAGTTTTCTCCCGATTTGGGATCGTCGGGTATTTTCTTTGTTTCGCGATAAGATAAGAATAATTCAAAATCAGGATAATATTCGTATTTTTGCAGCTGAATTTTTTTTTCGTCTATCTCTGGTAGAATTTTTGCAAGATTATAATAAGTTGTTTCATAGATTGTATGATTTTCTGGCAGCGTTTTATATAACAACTCAATGTATTGTTTGATAGAATCATAATACGTTGATTCTTCGTAATTGGTTTTGTTAATAATAGAATAATAATAGTTTAGGTTTTCTTTTAAGTTTTCTATGTTACCTTTTATAGCAATCCGTTCTTCTTTTAGTTTGTTTTCTAGAAGGATTGCTTTCGATAAGTCGGTATAATTTCCTTTGCCCGTTGTATATTTTGCTTTACTCGATTCTGTTAAAGTTTTGAATTTATCATAATATTGGTTTAGAATTAAATCGAGTTCTTTCGAGGCATAATAAGATACCCATAACATGAGAATTTTCTCTGTGGTTTTGTTGTATTCTTCTGCTAATTTAATGCGTTCTAATTCAATTTCCTTTTCGGTGATTTTAGATTCTAAGGTTAATTTCCCTGGCGTTGGTATGGGTTGAATCAAATAATATTCTATGCCAGACATAGGAGATTTGTCGAACTCAAACTTTAGTTTTTTATTGTATGGAACAGTACTCCACATAATACCAAAACGCGGATCTGGATAATAAGTTTTTTTGTATCTATATTCTTCTAATTTATATGCTAAGTTCATCGTTTGGGATTGAATTTTGGGATGATTTTCCAAAATTGCTTTTAAGTCTAAATAAAAAGCATTGTTATCAATATTTTCTTGCGAATATAAAATATTCGTATTTATATATAAAATAATTATTAAAATAAATATATAATATTTCATAAATTAACTCCTAAGAAAATTTAATAAAAATTTATTAATTGTTAAGCGAAAAATGGGATTCTATTTTAATTGAACACAATAAAGGATAAATAAAGGGACTGATTTTATTTTGGGCGAAATATAAAAAATAACACTTTGTATTTTTTCTTGTAGGGGAAGATAAAAAGAATCAAAGGATTTTTTATAAAAAGTAAGGTTGTATTTTAAATAATGTTCCGCATTTTTGTGTAAATAATCGCAAGAATGGCTGTTAGTATTTTTGATTTTACTAGTATTTTCTTGCTTGGGTTGATGGTGTTGGCAGTGGGAAGTTGTTTTTTGTTCAATTTGGGGTGTATTACAACTGATGTCACAAATAGGCGTATAGAATATTCCAATAATAAAAGAAACAACCAAGAATCGCTTTAAAAAAGAACGCCACATATTTATTATATGATTCGTTTTGCTACATAAAAATGTTACATTCTATTTGAATGCATAGAGAACAAATGAACTGGTTAAAGCAAAATCTCCCCAGGTAATTTTACTCAAGAGATGATAGAACCCAACCCGTAGATATCGATAAAAATAAATGGGAGGAATAAAACCACTCATTTTTTTCCATTTAGGTAATAAGCCAAAATCTACTCCATGGAAGTATATAAACTCTTTAAAACCAGCTTGTTTTAAAAAAGCAGTTAAATTTTTTTTTGAATAATAGAATAAATGTCCGGGTAGATAATAATGATAATGATTTTTTTGCATTTTTGCTTGTAGACCATCAAAGTTTGCAGTTTGAATGATCAAAAGTCCCGAAGGATTCAATAAATCATAAAGTTTTTTTAATATTCGATTGGGTTCTGGTAGATGCTCGATTACTTCGATCATTGTAATAATATCATATTTCTTGTTTGGTATATAATGCAATAAATCAGAACAAAAAATTCTGTTTTTTATTTCTTCGTCTTTTTGGCATTCTTCTACCACATAAGGAGATATATCTATCCCTTCTGCATCATAGCCTTCTTTTAAGGCAGTTTTAACGAATCCTCCAAAGCTACATCCAACATCTAAAAAACGAGCTGGTGATGGCTTAAATTTTTTGATCGTTTTTAACCGTGCTTTCCATACAAATTCACAATAACGAAAGTATTTTCTTTCGTCAAAATAACTGTATTCTGCGGTTCCTTCGAAATAATCTTTTGTGTAGAATCCATCGGGATTTGTAATATCCTGCATCTGTAATTTACAAGAAGGACATTGATAAATCTCTAAGGGCTTTTTAAAACCGTCAACCCTATACAAAAAATTTGTTTTTATCTTACAAAAGGGACAAATCACCATCAAATTTTTTCTAATTCTTCTTCTAATGTAAATTGATTTTTTAAATGTTCTGGGTCCTGTTCTAATCCTTGTTTTTTTCCTAATAGTGCATTTTGTCTTTTTATCACATAATCTGCTTTTTCTATATATCGTTTGATAGTTCTGGTTGGCTTAATTGACAAAGCTTTTTCCCAGTATTCTTTTGCATTTCGATAGTTTTTCATGTTAAAATATGCAATACCAATTAGTTTTAATAGATGATAATGATTTGGGTTCATTGTGTTGGCTCTTAATAAATATTTTAGTGCTTTTAAGTTTCTGTTTAAATTAATAAAGCATAAACCTCTTAAAAGTAAAATATCAAATGGTTGTTTTTCGGATGGTCCTTCCATAAGAGCTAATGCATCTTCGTAATTTTTTTGTTTAATGTAGCTTTTAACCTTTAATCGATAGATTTCTTCGCTATCTAGCCGGTGTTCTTCGCGTTTATAGTCTTTTTCTTTAAAAGAAATTCTCATGATAGAAATATCGTCTGTTGGTATTCCTATTTGATAGATTTTTTGAACCATCTCTTTTAATTTTCCTTTTTTTTCTTCGATAACTTTTAAAAATAACCCATAATCATGATTCATTACTTTTTCTTCTCCATGGGAAATCAATAAATCGTCTTTGCCATCACTTCCGATAAAAACAACATCATTTTCTTCTAAATAGAATTTTTGAACTTTAAAAGGTAAATCAGAAGGAAAGCCAAATTTTCTAACAGTAATTTCTTCGTCTAAAAAACTTGCTTGATTATTTCTGTAAAGAATAGCAAAGGGATGTTCTGCATTAAAATAATATAACATGGATTCTTCTTCGTCGATGATACCTAAGATTCCAGAAATCATCATAGTTACGTCAAAAGATAAAAAAATATTTTGAATTTCTTGATAAATTTTTTCGAGTAATTCTTCTGGTGTGTGGATATAATCAAAATCTCTGATTGATAACGAATTTAGAATGGTTCCCATGACAATACTACCACTTGCTCCTTGAAGAGATTTTCCCATTGCATCGCCATTAAAAAATAGATGATACAATTTTTGATGAATTTTGATTGTATTTGCAAAGCAAATATCTCCTCCGATATGATTGTGTTGATTTTTGAATAAAAAGGATTTTTTTTGAATACAAACAAAATCGATTTAAACATTTTGACTGTTGATTTTGTTAACAATTAATGGTTTAATTAGTAGCGATGTTAAGAAATAATCTCCGTCTTGATTTCGCTTTAAAGATTTAATGTCTTTTAAAGAATTTTCGAATTCTTTTTTAATTTTATCCAATTTTTGGATGGTTTCTGTTAAGTTTTCGGAATATTGTTTTTCTATGTATAATCCACATTCCATTTCCTTCA
>Ga0308389_1001278_pt1 | contig 17359 bp, 14 predicted proteins | sample Hotspr2Sample148_FD_202362 | JGI IMG/M metagenome (GOLD analysis project Ga0308389, IMG submission 202362) | Hot spring phototrophic mat microbial communities from Mushroom Spring, Yellowstone National Park, Wyoming, United States - 20040719_148 ... | reverse complement strand
CACAAGGCGCCACATACAAAATAGAATACTTTATAAAATCAGATGTCAAACGAATGACAGGATAACGAACGTTGTTCAAACTTAGAAAGAGATTATTACTACTGACATCTGTAACACTAATCATGTCGTCCTCCCAGTTATTGACATAATGCACAATGATGCCTAAGTAGAAAGGATTCAGAAAAGTATGAGTATAAGTACGCGTAACAACCACAGCTAATGTGGGGTTTAGGAAATGAACATAGTAAGTGTCTATAATCTCTTCTATAACGTTATTCGGCCTAGTTCCGCTATTATCTAGTCTGCGCATTATATAGTTGATGTATCTTTGCATCCAGGACCCTTGGTGTATTGAGACATTGATACGTGTTTGCCCGTTGTCGTTATATATCATAAACGAAGCACCAGGCATTTTCTTAAGTTCCTCCACTTCCAACGTATCGCCTAACCATATAGTATGATGCGATATAATCTGTTCTGGGGTTCTAATACGAAAAGACATGTCCGAATCTCTAATTGCGATATACAAGCTAAAGTATATAGGCCTTTGAGTGCTTTTGAGAGTTATGTCCGTCGAACCGCTAGTCAAGCAAAGCCATCTGTATAGTGAAAGACGTCTATTGAGATCTCCGACAAATCTGTTGTTAGCTATATCTATGTTGAAGAAAGGCAGTGGTGCCATCAGGTCGGGCGCACCTCCAAAATCATCAAACTTGAAAATAGACGCCGCCTCTTCAGTGGCATCAAAAAGTACCATAGGGAAAACATAGTCTGGCGAAGTCTGGTCAGCAAAGTAAGCATACCAAATTTCATCATACGTTCTGTGAGAACCTAAGTTCAGGCCTCGTGAAACGGTCATGATCAAATATACTAATATTTACCCTTTAGCCCCATATAGTTCTAAGACATAACTATCTATATCGTTACCATACTCTAATGAATCAGTCTTATATATCAACTTCGTTATTTCTATAATCTTCTCAGCCCAATTTCGGTTATTTTCTATTTTGGGTATGGGGAATTGCTTTATAGCGTAAATCTTCACTTCTCCTTCTATTCCACCTCCAGCATAGAATTTCCTGAAACACCAATCAAAAAATTTTGAATTGACAATGCCTAAAAGGTAATACAAAACTTCTTCATCGTAGTCTATTAGCTCCAAGATGTATGTAGTCTCATCGCCATAAGTATAGGAGTCAGCTAAAACGAACCCTATCTCAGCATTCAACTTGGAGAATATAATACGATATTTATTATCAGATGTACTTATAGCGGGTATGATGCTTTTAGGTAGCCATATAGAAGGTGGCTTGTGAAAGTACTTTTGTATATCACGACCTTTTATTATACCTATCCAGTCTGTGCCTTCCTGAGGAGTGGTAATAATTTCAGAAGCGTACTTCCGAAGCCTTATGCCAGTTGTGATTCTTATAGGCCATTTTGATATCGGAGTGCCTATTTTTTGAATTGTATAGTATATGCTCATTACTTCTGGCGGTTCTAAGTGCCATATTATATCCGTGAGCTGTGCACTAGGTATGTAATACCCTTCCTCTCGGACTGCACGCCAACGATAGCCAATACGAGGCTTGACCACCTTAACCTCAACCTCATAATCTTTCACGCCTCTCGCCTTAAGTGCTAAGATTATACATACCTCCATGTGCACTTCAAACAAACGAACTCTATAAGTATTCACAATTCTAACTACCCTAAAATTCTCCTTTATAAACTTACGTATCAAAGCACCACTTAGACTACTTAGCCACTTATTGCTCGTTACATAACAAACCACACCGTTTCCAATTAAGTAATCATAAGCAATACGATAAAATAAAGTTCCTATGTCTATATCGCCGTGAATATTGAACTTGTCTTTCATTAGATTCTTGTTCTTAATTTTGCTTATGTTTATGTATGGTGGATTGCCTATGATGACATCAAACATTTACTCTTAGAACAAGCTAGATTGCCTTTGCTTATTTTGCAAGCATCCGAATGGGTCGTCTAGAAGAGCATCTGCACAGACTATGTGCTGCTTCAAAATCTTAAGCAATTCTTCATCTATCTTCTCGTAATCATTAGCAGTCGCTTCTGAGAACAAACTTAGGAACAACCGCATTCTAGTCGCTGTAACAGCTAGCGGGTTTATATCAATACCATAAATGTTAGTAGTTATAATGTGTTTCTTAACATCAAAAAGATTATTGCACCCTAAACTTTTGGCTATTAATAATTCGCTGTCTATGTTATAGTATAGATGCATGAAGCGATTTACAATCCCGATATTGAAAGCTCCGCCGCCACAAGCTGGGTCTAATGTACGAATGTTCCATAGGGACTTCAGAACTTCTGCCCGCCTCTCCCAAGGGACAACCTCAGATATATTCAGATCATGCATCATGGCATCTGCCTCAGCCTCACTCAAAGTAGTGTGCGTAGCAACATACTGACTAAAACTCATCTCACACATAAACTCAACAATTTCTACAGGTGTGTAATAACTCCCCGTACTCTTACGCTTCTTGCTATCGTAATTCAATAAATACTCCAACATGTCAGCAATAAAAGAAGGTGAAATACCATAATCCACAAAGACTACCAAAGAATCGTGTAAGGTAAAATGTTTGTCTTGGTATATATTCATGAGTTCTTTCAATAGTGGATAATCAACATCATCGTAACGCTCTAAGTCGTTTGTTAGTTTTTGGGCTATCTCACAGGATTTGTCAAAATCGGTCATGTAACCACTAATTTCCAAAAACTTGGCAAAAAGAGACCACAAGACAGTTCTGATTTTACTTTCTGATAAAGCATCTTGACTTTTACTGAAAAGCTCATCAATAACTTTTTTAGTTTTTTTGTGCTCTTCACTATTAGTAATGCTATTCTTTATGGCTTTAAAAGTTTTGCTTTTATATATAATCCCATCAATCTCTTTGTCTGTTACTGCTCTACCATAGGCACGTATCCCAAGCCATGCGGGATGCTTGTGACGCCCGTCCTTCTCCGTTATAAGTAAGTATCTTGTTTCTCCCGTAAGACTCTTTACAACATGTAAATAGACATCCTGAGGCATTGAAGTGAATTGTTTCCTGATGCTGTATGCTATCTTTTTTATGTCATGAAATGAGTTTATGGACTCCTCAGCAATGTAGAAGTATGCAGTAGTCTCACCAATGTCTTCAAAACAAAAATTTCTTTCTTCAGCTATACAAAACATAATTTAGCATGGGGTCGAAACAAAAAAATCATCTTAGTAAATTTCGCTGATGTGGCTTGTACAACTATACAAAGCGAACGACGATGCACCAATAGAAGGTGTGTACAGCACCAACAGCTGTGAAACAGAGCACATAAGAAACTACATAGATCCTCAGGAGTACGAAAGCGAGCTAAGACTTTGCAACAATTGGGAATACGAAAATAAGAAGAAGATATTGATCTTTAATAAGCAACCCGACGAAATTATATTAAGTAGGTTGCAGAATGAGAGATTTATGAATTATCATGCTGTATTTTATAATTTTATATATACATTCTCAAATATTTTTTCTTTAGAGTACAGAGAAAATACCGATTTTATTGTAGACTTTTATGTTTCTACAGAAATATACGTTGTATTCAACATCCCAGATGAGATATCATCTGCTCCCAATATAGTAATCTCTTTTTTAAGATACATTAAGGGGAAAACTCTCAAAATAGGTGTTATTAATCATGAAACACCAAAGTATAGTTTTGTCTTTGATGATTATTGTAAATATTATTACTATGATATTCCAAATTACAATGTTAAAACTATTTTTCTCATAAAGAATCCATTTTTGGTTATTATGTTATTGTACCCTGGTGAGAGTTTTTGGGGCATGGTAATAGGCATGAAGCCAAGACTAATAGAAGAGTTTAATAATTATGGCAATAATTCATCTAATTACAATCCTGCTAACGATCAGCCCTTAAGAGTAGATGACATAATAAATCTGTACTTTGACAGTATTACTAAGGAAGGGTTATCATACAATAATGTTGACATAAATGATGATACTGATAACTTTAGATATAATTTGATTAGAGCCTTATTAGGTACTTTCGAAGATAACATATACCAAAATTATTATTTTAGTTTAGACAATGATATAGGGGATTCATATCCACCGGAAAATAGTTATATGCCATTAGCTGAAACACCAGTGTGCATTTACTTCCCGTTATTTAGACCCCAACTAGATAATAACAGACTTAACAAGATATGGCCTCAGTATAGTCCAAATGACACGAGTAAATATGTGTACGGCTTCTATTTAAATATAAGATTAAGCAATAGTGGAGAAGTTTTAGCCTCTGCACTTTCAATGAGATACGGCAATAGTTTAGATAACGTGATTCTTTGTAGTAACTTTCTTGAGAACCAGATGTCTTCATGGCGCTTTGGTTCTTGCGATCTTACACTTCCATTTAGATTCGTAGGTGTGGCTGACTGTACAGCAACAGATGACTGGAATAATGATACAATAAGACATAATGCTAACTACCTGTTCAGAATCGTTAAACCGTCATCCACTAACTCATATAATATGAAGGGCATAGGATGTGACGAATTAACAACCGAAATATCTAGCTTTAGCGAATTTAGTGCTGACTATGAATTTAGCAACTCTATATTCGCGAATGGAATGGATGAGATTCAACGTATTACTTTTTCAGAGAGCGGGTACCCTGTTGAAGGTATTAGCAATGCGATAGTCGATTTTAGAATAGCAAATAACCAAACTTGTTTTGTATTGTTCAACGAACGTCTTGTGGTGAATCAAGATGATTTTAGGTCTATATACCAAGCGGTGACTGCTCCGTTACCCAACGCTATAGTATGCTACATGGGGAGTAGTGAAACAGTACCTAGTACCCACAAAAACAAAGTTATCCATTCAGACGCCGTTGTTACCGTTCTAGACACAAACGAGCAAATACCACTGGTTATCAAGTACATTAGGTATGCGAAAAGGCTGCATAAGCTTTTCAACGGCTGATTTGTCTGGAAGTCGCAACAAGCATCCATTACAAGTAAAAAGAGGAAACGCCAAGCCACTTAAATGTTCCTGTCGGCGCCAATAAACAGTGTTCAAAATCCGACAGCAGAAATCCTATAACTCCACTCAGAATCACATACTTGTATGCTAATTCATGATTGCCATTCTTATAGTATTCAAATCCTCTTATTCGTGCTTCTTCCCTAATTTTTTCATATACACTTACTAAATCCTTAAATTTCTTTGCTTTCTTTAATTTTATCTTGTAACGTGATATAAATTCATCCGTAAATACATCATCCACTCCCAACATCAATGCATTTTCAAAAATGTAATCCAAGAACACATTCTTTAATGCAGATATATCCCAGCAGTTATGAGGCCACAAGAGTTTTATTAAGTCGGATTTGCTAATGTTATGCGGCAAGTACGGTTCTATGCATTCATGCAATGCAGTGGATATTTGCCTCTGTATGTATGCTAATTTTGTATTACCAAAATTTTCACAATCATTACTAACTATTTCTATTTGTGTTGTAATCATATCAAAGACCGCAATCAGTTCTTGTTCATTTCTGGCTTTTTCAATAATGGTTGACGCCGCAATTAATATTTCATTAGCTTCTTCTACGATTTCTCTATCATTCTTTATTTTTTCGTACAGATTGCTTACTATTGCCTCTCTTAATGATAAGAGGTTTTTGTTAACCGAATGGGTACTCATAGTATTGTACATTTTATGTTTTTGTAAAGTAGTACAAATCGAAAAGTGGTTTTAGTTATGCCAATCGATTTTCTGAGTGCACTAAATCGCTAAAATCAGAAATCATGAAGCGAATAATTTCGCTCAGTATATCATACTTAAGCGCCTTATGATATTCTTTCTTCTCACAACATTTATACAAATGAATCAATGACTCCAAACGCATTTTACCATAAAGTCTCATAACTTCTCTAGGAGTTTTAGCTTCCTTTATCCCTTCTTCATACTTTGAGATGAATTCATGGGCAAATATATACCCAGGCCCGAATATAAATACATTGTTAAAAATATACTCATTCAATGCATTTTTTACGGATTCTATATCATTAATATCATGAGGCCACAGCAACTTTGCTAATTTGTTTTCATTTATATTATATGGCAAGTAAATATCTATACAATCGTATAAAGATAGTGATATTCTATGCAGTGTGCTTCCTAAATTTACTTCGTGAAAGGATATATAAATGTAACCAAAGTAATTTAGTCGCATGCAAATTATGGCATAGATTTCTATCAATTCTTCGTCGTTTTTAGCCTTTTGGAGGATGAGTGATGCGGAAGTTAGTATTTCTTTCGCTACTTTCAAACCTTCTTCGTCATCCGATAGTTTTTCAAACAGACACTTCTCTATTTGCTCCCTAAATGATAGCAGATGTTTTTTGTTATCTTTCGTTACCATAGTATTTGCCGTTTTATCAGATTTCATAAAATAATATTTTCAATCAGGTAGACGGCTTCTTCCCAGCCGCTACTTAATACTATTAATTCTTTGAGTGCAACAAATCTCGAAAATCATAAATCATAAAACGCAAAATATCACTTAATAATTCATACTTAATCGCCTGATTACGATCCCCCTCTGCACTACATCTCAATGAATGCACCCATGCATCTAGTCTTATCTCGTCATAAACCTGCATGACTTGACGTGGAGTTTTGGCTTCTTTTATTTTATTTTCGTACTTTGAAATGAAATCATGGACAAATAGATACCCAGGGCCAAATACAAACACATTGGCAAAGATATATTCATTTAACACATTTCTCACAGAATCCATATTATTAGCATCATAAGACCATATGGACTTTGCTAACTTATATTCGTCTATATCGTCTGGTAAGTAAATGTCTATGCAGTCGTATAGGTATAGTGATATCTTGTCTAGTTTTTTCCCTAAATCTATTTCGTTAAACAACAAGTAGTTTTTACAAAAGAGAGACAATCGAATGGAAATTATGGCATAGATTCCTATTATCTCTTCTTCGTTTTTAGCTTTTTGGAGGATTAGTGATGCGGTGTTTAATATTTCTTTGGCCATTTTCGTAGCTTCTTCATCATTCGATAGTTTCTCAAAAAAGCAGTTTTCTATTTGTTCTCTGAGAGACGACAAGTTCTTATTATCCTCTTGCGTTACCATAATTATTTAATATTTTGTTTTGTTTCGTAAAAACTTTCACTATTTAAGATTTAATTAATGTTTTAACGCAGATAAACATTCAGTACCATTCCTGGTCACACAAACTATACAGAACTGTACATATTTAGTACACTCGTCCCCTGACCAGGTAGGGAGGGACTAGCCCGTTTCGCCGCTCCTACCCAATCCCTTGTGAGGATTACCCTCTTCAAGGGAGAAAAGTCTCTGAGACTCTCGAGGCAGGAGAAGGCGAGGGCTACGGAGAGAACTTGCCAGCTTTTTTGTTCCATCTGAGTGGAACCCCTCACCCGTTCCATCTTGCGGTTGACGGTTTGTTGGGCAGCTGACTCACTCTCTCCGCTGTCCAGCAAAGACTTAATTAAGAGGCTCAACTCTCCTTTCAGTCGTCTCAAATCACTTCTTAGCTTATTTCTTTTGTATTCGTTTTTCTCTTTTCCTATTTCCTGCCTAAGCTTAACAATCCTATCCTCAACCCCTGCTACTGAGTAAGACAAAAACTCCTTATCTTTCAAAATCTTTCGGTAGTTCTTAGGCAATCTTTCTTTAAATCCAAGTCCACGCCTTGCTATCACGTAAGCACCTGCTGTGTCCTTATCTATGTTGTAAAGTGGTGCATACTTCAGCTTGCCAATGATTGACGTGTAGGCAGGATTTACTTTAATAACCTGAATCCCACTTCTTCTGGCTGCAATCTCAATCTTTTGCAGCAACCCTTTGTATATCCACTTCTGCAGTCTTTGTCTCAGTTTGGGTAATCCATCTCCTCTCTTACCTTTTGGGAGCTTTTCCAAATTCTCCACAACGATCGCTTTTCTTTCCCTTTTAGCGATCTCCACTGCCTGATGAGCAGTTTGCCAGCTGAGGCATTCTCTTTTTTCTGAACTGCCCTCTAATAGTTTGTCTAAACTAATCCGCTCGTACTTTTCTAGATTTCCATCCTTTGCCGTGTGAACTAACGCCAAGTGAAAAGGGTAAGCGTTGATGTCAATCCCTATGACGCCGTTATCCTTTGTAATACTTACTTCTGGCAGCTTCTCTTCCTTACTGAACTGTACGTAGATTTTCCCGTTTCTTAGTTTGAGTCGTACTGTGTATGGGAACCAGTCGCTAGTCTTCGCAGCTTGCTCTAAGCTACTAATAAAGCTTATCCACTTGTCGGTTTTTCTTTTTGCTGACCGAACTACCTTGGCCCATACATACTCGCCGTTACCTAAATTAATTCTCAAATGCCATTGATTGTTCAGATTTACAAGCCTGAGGTTTAGATTGCCCTGTAGTGATTTGTCCCCTCTTGAATACAAAATGCCATACCTTCTTTCGTCCCATTTTTGTCTTAGCTTCTCTCTACTCTTACCTGTTAAGTGTTTTTTCTTCAGCTGTTCAAATAGTTCTCTTGAACCAAAAACAATCTTTTTGGGATTTTGCTCTCTTTCTAGGCAAGAGTCCAAAGTTTGTTGTGCCCAAAGAATCGCATCGTCCGAATATCGGGTGTTTATCCCGTACTTTCGGGATAGTAGTTTTTTCAGCTCTTTTCTTTCCGCTCCATGCATCAGTCTTTTGTAGGCAAACCTGACCATCGACGAGAACTTACGCATGAGAGCCAATACCCGCCCCTTATCCTCATCTTTGTCAAATGCCAATAAACACTCTACTGTTACGAAGTTGCTATCAATCTTTTTTTCTGTCGGCATTTTTAGAACGTCTTTGTCCATAGATTCTGCCTACACTTATTGACTACAACTCTCTCCATCCCAAAACCAATCGAAAATCCTTTACACTCTTTTACACTTAGAAGCTTCGTAACCATACTATGTTATAAATATACAAATTTGTACAGAAGTTAGCAACTGTTGCTAGCCTCCTCCTCCTCAAAGAGCGGCCGTTCACCACGTTCTACTTCTGGCAGCACGTAAAGTTCCATGTACAGCTCGTCGCTCGAAAGACTATTATAATGCTTTTCAAATAAAAGTAATTTTTCGGCTGCTTCCATGGCTCTGGGTGTTCCTAAAGCAGCGGCTGCCTCTTGGTAGGTTGTTCCATCCTCCACTGCTTTGCGATACACAGATTTGATATCGTCAATCAAGTAATTCGGACTGTTGAGTAGTGCTAACTCGAGCACTACGGCCTTTGGTTTTCCGGACACCTTCATACGCAGTATGGTTTTTGTTATGTAGCTTATTCTGAGAAAGCGCAAGGCAAACTTCAATGGCGCGAAGGGCTCGGATGCCTATGGCGCCAATCATGTTCAATCCTCGAAAACAATAAGTTACACCTAAGATTAAGGTTCTTAGGACCTTAAGGGTCTAAGAACATGGAAGCTACAACTATAAATGATCAGATTTTTGCGAAGCAATTTTTCGTTCATTTGTGCAGGACATTATGTGTTACCGTTATTGTTTACAGACTGTGAAAGAGTTTGTTTAGTGTTAGTACTACTGTTTACTTGTGTCCCGCCTGGCGAAGCAGGGGTACCAATGTTTTGAGGAGACGCTACGGTATCACTACCAGACCCCGGTTGTTCCGCAGCTGTACCAGTAGATGGTACATCAGGGTCAATTCTAAGTGCCTTAGCTAACTTGTCTAGACCTACGAAATTACCAAAGAAAAATATCCAGTCATTAAATGGCCCCATTGTTATAGATAGACGAGTCCATAAAGGCACTCCAAAGTCACCATACCTTTCAGGATTGGAAGAATACACGTATGTATCCGAATTCTCTACCTGTATATTTATAGGAATCATATACTGAATAGTTGGCACAACATTTACATCAGTAAACGCATTTCTAAGAATATTTCTGAAAGAGAAACCATAATAGTTAATCTTATATAACTTTTCTTCTAATTCGTCTGATGGTGAGCTTAATTTGAGACACGGTTTGCCTCTAAGAAGTGCAACAATGACAGCTTTATAGTTATGTACAAAATGGTAGCCACCAGGTGGTAAAGCAAGTAAAATACCAAACTTCCGTAAGAAGTTTATAAAATTAATATCTGACCTAGAAAGTGCGGAATGACCAAGTGCTTTAACCCCTATAAACTCACCCAAAGATGGACTAGTTCGTATAATAGCAAGATATTGTCGGACTTTATCGTCTAGTTCGTTCTCGTTGAGTAAGTTATAATCAATAACAATACGGTTGAAGAAATAATACTTTTCGTTCTCTGAATCACCAGAAATGGTTTTTTCATTCTCTCGCATAATATCAAAAGGGTATTTGCCATTCAATGCCGTAGAGAAAATTTCGTAAACCTTAGTGTACGCATCCGATATTAGTTTTAGTAAATTATCAACGAGGTATTTATCGTCAAGATCTATTATATTATCGGGTCTAACAATCTTGCCGCATATATGGTCATATAGAATTGCATCGTAATGCAAACTATTGTCCAATCTAAGGTCGACTTTGTCTGCAACTTGTTGGGCATAGTAGGCTCCTCTTCTTTGGTTTTTATTACATATATCGGTAACGGCTATGATAAGTAGTATGGCTGCGTGTTCTATTCCCATTCGGAAGCTGGCACCCATTAAACGGCCACCTAAAGAGCCTTTAAGTTGTCGAAGTTCCGAGAAATTAGGTGCCTCAGGCACTTTGTAATCTCGTGTTTGCTTTTTTATATAGCTAACCACATCCTCTACAACCTTCTGATAAGCCTCTACAATACCTTTTGACTTAAAACCCAAGTCTATAAAAGTGGTTTTAAAGGTTGCTTCATGTATTAATGTGGCTGCTAGACCATTGACGAGATACTCTTTATATTTTGGGTCATCGTAATTTTTTAGGAGTGTAGCGATATCCCCACCTATCATCTTCGGACCTAAATGGACGATTTTAGTCTGCCCATCGCTTATGAAATCATCGTCATCAAAGCCTAATAGTCTAGGGAAGAGCCCCAGATATCGTAGGTCATTGATAGTTTTGTCTATTGAACTAAGCTGGTCGTCATCGGTTATAGTGATATATGTCTTCCTAAAAGTATAGTTAACATCTTGCATTTCTATGCCATCGTAGGCAATCAGCCCTTGTTCAGGCACAATAGTCTTACCTTGCTGTAACAGATAAGCTCCAGAAGTCAAAAAAGCACTCACTTGGTTACCGCTACTGTACCCCAATAACTTCCCTACAAAATTCGCTAAAGGACCAAGTATATCTATAAAAGCAGCAGTTATATTAATATCCGATTTAGATGCGCTTTCTAAAAAATCAACGATTCTCTGTTTAATTCCAGTTATAATACTAGGGTTATTATATACCCATTTATGTACGAGAGAAAGGGATAGTATGCTTTCGTCGGCTTCAAAACCGTGAGAAGCCACAACCTCAAAGTTCCCGCAGTTAGAACTAGGTCTAAAATGTATTAAAGCACCAGACAATGGACTAAACCTGTCTAATAAACCCACCATATAACCTTTACTAGCATACTTGTATCGATAGGAGAAAAGACCCGATGAGCTAACGACAGATACAACATTAAAATCTTGTCCATTATTAACAACATGATTATCTTGTAGATAGTTGTATATAATGTGTCTATTTATATTTCTGTCTATAAGTGGCATACTACAAAATATTATAAGATGTTATACCTTCTAAATCAAAATCTCTAATATAGTAAGCTAATTGATTAGAAGAACCTATAGTGTCATAATCTACAAGTTTTATAATATTATTATTTTGAGTTCCATTAGTGTTTGGCATAGAGAACACTACGACACCATTTATAGATATTGAGAAGCTCAGCACCGAATTCACATGAGATACGCGAGTAAATAGAGAAAACCATATCATAGGGTCTATGCTGTCTATAATTTTCATGAGATAACTTTCTAAACTCTTTCTATACGCCTGACGTACTAGATTGACGTCGTAACTACCTATGTATGTAGCACTTATATAAATAGTTATCGGTGTAAGAGGAACGATTAGAATACTAAAACAATTCTGCCCGCTAGGACATGGGGGGCTAGAGTTATTTAGATTAGCTCCCGAAGGAGCCCAGTTGAATACATAAGTATTTGCAAAATTATTACTTAACATACTAGTAGTCAAAGCGCTAATGGGTAAAGTAGGTAAAGATCCGTATATATATTTACGGTGTTCCATGATAAAATCTTGTATGTCATTAGTACTCACATTACCTTTGGGTATATATAATATATAGTACCACAGTGAAATATTATTGCTATTATCAGTCTTGATTTTTGTAATTAGTCTAGAGTCATATACTTTTACATCAGAAAAGTTTAAGAACCAGTGGTTTATATCTGAAACACTTCTTATGACGCCGTTATATCTTGCCCACTCAGCAATGCGGTACCTATTAGTCTCTACACCAGTAGGCGGTCTATAACTAATAACATCTAAAATAACTGTCTCACTAGGAAAGACGGGGAAATTACGGTTAACATGATCTATCATTAAAGACAAAACATCGTCAGGTGGTAAGTTTTCGGTATAATTCAAGTACATAGTTCTTACAATAACATTAGAGGCCAGTTGCCTAACTATGTGCCTATGATTCAAACGTACGTTAATACCGTATCGTGGTGTAGTCAATACCAATATAGGATAAAGCTCGGAAATTGAATTGACTTGATTAAGTTCATAAGCTATACTAAAAAAATAAAAATCAGTGGGTGTGTTAGTATATGGTAACAGAACATTATAATTGTTGTTGCCCTTAGTGTATATAGCGTAAAATGCTACATCTTCACTAATAGGTAGTTTATCGTTCAAAATATAAAAGTTGGATATGAAATTTCTGGCCCCTCTTTTGTAAGGCGAGTTATTGTCTTCTTCTAAAAAAATAGTAAAAGATGAAGGATTTTCTTTGGTAGTAAAAAGTGATAACTTATTTTCAACTATCGCAACCTGTTGGTCGGAATATACAAGTTCGAGATCATAGGTCGTATTGGCAGGTATTTGAATGTAACGCTTAGATTTAACATAGAAATAGTGTGTTCCGTACGAAAAAACTTCTTGTAAGGGTGCGAAGGTCAATACATTAGTAGTCTGTATACGCAATATTACTGACGCGTTTTCTCCACGATAAACAGGCACCGAATGATCTAACCCAAGCTGCAAAACAGCATCGGGATTCTTGGCCTTAAATAAAGAGGAGTTGTAATACTGCCCAGCCAAAGACAATAAATGCTCAGATACATAATACGACAGAGCGTCCACTAACATGTCTGCTATCTCGCCCTCGTAACCGTAAGAACGAACTATATTAACAATATCGTCTCTGATCCGAGATAGTAACATGATTAAATGTACTACAAAAACAAAAAATATACTATAACTTAAATAAAGTAGTAAAAACTAAATCTACATCCCTAAGTTTGAATGCAATAAAATCTATTGGATTATTTTCAGTATTGCCTTCAACAATACCAATAGTAGTTATACCACCAATGTAAGTTATATTAGTCAATAATACATTAGTCGTTACATTTGTTGAAGTGTTTCCAATTTGATAATGATTTCTTCTAGTTGTACTAGGTCGCATATAGTAATTACCCCTAATGGTACTGAACCGGTAAGCTAACACGGCATTAGATAACCCTACTAAGTCAATCCGATACGACATAACATGCGTAAGCCCATTGTTATTCAAATACCCATAAAAAGGTAAAACGCGAGACTTAAACAATAAATCACCTTCGTAAGCAGGATAGTGAAAATAGAAAAATACCTTAGGTATAACATTCACTACCTGCCTATAATTAGCATCCTCATAAAAACCAGCAGACAATAGGGATTGTTCAGAATCAAGAAGTAAAGATGAAATGTTAGAATTGTTGAATCCAAACTGACGAACTGCGGTACCTAAAGTTAAACTACTCATCGTCAATTAAATATACTCAAAATGCAATAGATGCTCTAAAACATCATGGCCTACACATTACTAATCAGAAACATAGCATCTTTTGCCAAGTTCTGATTTTTAAGTATAAAATTTCTAATTATTCTTATGCCTTCTTTGTAGTAATCTCTTACTTTATCTACACTAATGTTCAGTTGTATAGCTATTTCTTTTTTGGTCATAGAATACTTTGTGGATATGCCATGATGCATTTTTACTATATCAAAACATATTTTTTTATGTGGATATAATTCAGTACAATCGTCTAGCACTTTATGCACAAATTTTATTATTGCTTCGTCGTCTAGCACTTTTTCAAATTCTTTCTCGTCGTAAGCCAGATCTTCATATTTGTAATCGTCAAGCTCTTTTTGGTAATGCAATACTTCTGATAGTGGTATAGTATTTAGATTTTGTATAGCTAGTTTTAGGTCTTTTTTTTTCTTGTCGGATAGGTTATGTTGTTTTAGCACGATGCTTATTGCATCTTCGTAGGTCAGGGTGCTGTCGTATTTCATCATGTTCATTACTTTTGTTATGAGAGTTTTATCGTGGCCGCTCATCTTAAGTATAGAAAAGTTATTGTGTATTTCTTCTCTTATTCTTTTTGTTATATGGAATATGGCGTAGCTAATTAGTTTGCATTGGCCGATTTTTTCTTTTTTGAAGCTGATGATAGCTTCGTAGAGGCCAAGGTTGCCTGCACTAATAAGGTCGTTAATGTTAGTTATTGGATTGCTAACTGCAAATCTTTTAGCGACTGAAACAACAAAACGCAGATTAGCCTTCAGAAGCCTATCAATAGCTTTATCATCACCTTCCTTAGCTTGCAGTAAAAGCTCTACCTCTTCCTCACGAGATATAGGTTGGTATTTACGAATACGCTTAAGATACTCACGAAAGTTATCGTCATTAATGAGAATAGGGTCTTTTGTAAGACGCACGCTAAGCATAAGTATGATAACAATCGAAAATAAGTAAATTACTTTGTGTAGTTTTGAGGGTTTGCTCTGAATATTCAGACTGAGGGCGAGTGGGCCTGGAGGGATTTGAACCCCCGACCAACGGATTATGAGTCCGCTGCTCTAACCGCTGAGCTACAGGCCCGATGAGTACTTATTGTGTCGAAACACTGAAAGAACGATTATGAGTTTTGTCTTATTCGTCCTCTATTTTCAGTATCTCGATAACTGCCATCAGACCCTTATCCAATATATTAACTATGTGTGCTCTTTTGTTGAGATGTATAAGAGTTTTTTGCGAGATGTAAAACATTGAGAATTCTTGCTTTATTTTGTCTATTTTTATATCCTTATCGTCTATATAGGCAAAATTTTTTATTATACAGCTTTCCTTTAAACAGTATTCTATAATCTTTTTACTATCGTTCCTGTTAAGTAAGTAAAAGTCGATAGGGACTAAGCCTATCCCATAGTACACATAGACTCTGTTACTGGTTGTCATGTCCATACAGGCTTTGGGTTTCTGATGGTCGAAACAAGATAGCACATGCGAACTGACAGAGGACATCGAAGCTGTACAGAAGTGAGGCCGTTGCACGGGTATCGCTCGGCCCGCGAGAAAGGGAATAGCTTCGTCCGCCCCTCACAAATGTTTTCGATGGAATGCCTTGCGTCGTTACTGCGATACGATAATAGTTCAGTGACAAAACATACTACTATGAAGCACCACTGGAAAAATATAATTATTACTGGGTTATGGATATTATGGATCATCTGGGCTGTTTATGCTATTATTAAAATTAGACCCACTTGGTTAGCAATGACAATGATTACATTTATGTTTCTAAGTACATTTTTTATCACAGTTTCTATAACAATCACAGATAATTTTGGGGATAAGTAGCCATAAAAAGTAGATTTATTAAAAATCATCGCCAAAGGTTATAATTTATACTACAAAATCAGCATAGAACTACATGAACACAACATTTTTATATTTAGTGGGTGTGATGTGCTAGATGCGTTCTTTCTTTTTGTAAGCTTACAGTTTCTTGTCCAGCATTTTGTTTCACATAAACCTACATCATCCGAAGGTCTTAGCAAAGATCACTATCTGTGCATCAGGAGGCTAGCAACAGTTGCTAATTTCTGTACAAATTTGTATATTTATAACATAGTATGACTACGAAGCTTCTAAGTGTAAAAGAGTGTAAAGGATTTTCGATAGTTTTAAGATGGAGATAGTCGTAGTCAATACTTGCAGGCAGAATCTATGGACAAAGGGGGTTCTAAAAATGCTGACGGAAAAGAAAAGTGAAAGCAACTTCATAACAGTAGAGTGCTTATTGGCATTTGACAAAGACGAGGACAAAGAGCGGGTGTTAAGCACAATGCGTAAGTTCTCATCGATGGTCAGGTTTGCCTACAAAAGACTATTGGATGGAGCAGAAAGAAAAGAGCTGAAAAGACTACTATCCCGAAAGTATGGAATAAACACCAGGTATTCGGGTGATGCGATACTTCTGGCGCAGCAAACTCTGGAATCTTGCAAAGAAAGAGAGCAAAATCCCAAAAAGCTTGTTTTTGGTTCAAGAGAACTATTTGAACAGCTAAAGAAAAAACACTTAACAGGTAAGAGGAGGGACGAACTAAGACAAAAATGGGAAGAAAGAAGATACGGCATTTTGTATTCAAGAGGGGACAAGTCAAGAGAGGGCAATCTAAATCTCAGGCTTGTGAATCTGAACAATCAATGGTGTCTAAGGGTTAATCTAGGGAATGGCGAGTATGTGTGGGCGAGGGTGATTCGGTCAGCAAAAAGAAAAACCGACAAGTGGACAGGTTTCATCAGTAGCTTAGAGCACGCCGAGAAGACAGGCGATTGGTTCCCATACACAGTACGACTCAAACTAAGAAATGGGAAAATTTACGCACAGTTCAGCAGAGAAGAGAAGCTCCCAGAAGTGACTATCACAAAAGACAATGGTGTCATAGGGATTGACATCAATGCTTACCCTTTTCATTTAGCACTAGTTCATGCCGCAAATGATGGAAATCTGGCAAAGTACGAGCGAATTAGCTTGGACAAGCTACTAGAGGGCAGTTCAGACAAAAGAGCATACCTGAGTTGGCAAACAGCTCATCAGGTAGTAGAGATTGCTAAAAGAGAAAGAAAAGCGATAGTTGTAGAGAATTTGGAGAAGCTCCCAAGGGGCAAACGAGGTGATGGATTACCCAAGCTAAGACAGAAACTACAAAAGTGGGTGTACAAAGGGTTGTTGCAAAAGATTGAGA
>Ga0308389_1001261_pt1 | contig 17469 bp, 16 predicted proteins | sample Hotspr2Sample148_FD_202362 | JGI IMG/M metagenome (GOLD analysis project Ga0308389, IMG submission 202362) | Hot spring phototrophic mat microbial communities from Mushroom Spring, Yellowstone National Park, Wyoming, United States - 20040719_148 ... | reverse complement strand
AATAATTTTTTTTCTTTTAAGCTGTCAATTATTTTATCAACAAGTTTTTTTAAATTTTCTATTTCTTTATTATCTTCATCAAATCCTACGATTAAATATATTTTTAATTTTCTCCAACCCTTTCTTGATGCTTCAATGATTGTTTCTATAAATTTGCCGATGTCAATATATTTATTTAAACCCTTTTGCAAATTTTCATCTGCTGTTTCAAGAGCAAATGTTAAGCCACTTTTTCTTATAATTTTTAATTTTTCAAGTAAGTCAAGTGTAAAAGAATTTATTTTTAAAGATGGTAATGAAAACGAAACTTTATATTTAGCATAAAGAAAATTAAGTATATTCAAAAGCTCAGTTAGATTTGAGTAATCAGCAACATTTAAGGAAAGTAATGTAAATATTTCATATCCTGTATTTTTATAAATTGCATCAACAATTTTTATAATATTTTTTAAACTCCTTTCTCTGTAAGGTCTGTAGAAATAACCAGGCTGACAGAATCTACAACCCTGTAAGCATCCCCTGCTTATTTCAACAACCCCTCTGTTATGAACAATATCTATAAAAGGAACAATTGGCTTTACAGGGTGATAAACTTTATTTAAATCAATAACTGTTTGTTTTTTAACTTTTTTATTCTCTTTTAAAGAAGGTATAAAACACCAATCAAATTTATTTAATTCATATAAAATTTCCTGTTTAAATTTATTTTTTTCTTTTAATTCTTTTAATTTATAAAGAAATTCTATAATTATTTCTTCTGCTTCACCAATTACAAATATATCAATAAATTTAGATAATGGCATAGGATTTATTATTCCAGGACCACCCGCAATTATTAGTGGCAATTCATTTCTCTGTTCAGAAAAAAATGGTATTCTACTTAATTTTAATATTTGAAGCGCTGTTAGAAAATTTAATTCTGACTGAATTGTAAAACCCAGAATATCAAATTCTTTTACAAAATGATGTGTTTCAAGTGAAAATAATGATAAATTAGTATTTAAAATAATTTCCTGCATATCAATATCAGGTAGAAAAACCCTTTCAGCCAAAAAATTATCTTCATTGTTTATTATTTCATACAAAATTTTAATTGCAAAATTTGACATTCCAATTTCATATAAATCCGGATAGCACAGAAGAAATTTTAATGATGCTTTATCAAAATCTTTTTTTATGCTATTAAGTTCATTTCCAATATATCTTGCAGGTCTATTAACTTTTTTTAATATTTTTTCAAAAATTTCTGGTGAAACAGGCATATTATTAAATAAATCTTTCTTTTTTTATATTCATTAAGATAGCGACAGCAATCATAGAAGATACAAGAGATGAGCCACCGTAACTTAAAAACGGTAATGTTACTCCTACTACGGGCATAATGCCAACAACCATACCAACATTAGTAAAGAAAGAAAAAGTAAACATTGTTGAGATTCCGAAACCCAGAAGTGATGCAAAAACATTTTTAGCTCTATAAGCAATTTTGAAGCCTTCAAATATAAAAAGAAAATAAATTAAAATCAATATAAACATTCCTATAAAGCCGAATTCTTCCCCAATTACTGAAACAATAAAATCAGTAGTTGGTTCTGGTAAAAATCCAAGTTTAGTTTGCATACCTTTTAAAAATCCTTTACCCCAAAGACCTCCTGAACCTATTGTTATTTTTGATTGAATTATATTATATCCAACTCCATAATAATCAAGTTTAGGGTCAATAAAAACAAGAATTCTTTTTTTCTGATAATCTTTTAAAAATTTAAATAATAAAACTGAAAATATAATACTTAAAACAATAATAGAAATAAAGGTTGCAATTGTATTTAAAGCCTGGTATTTGGGATAAAAAAAATAAACTATTTTGAGAATAAACCATATTAAAGATAGAAGTATAATTAAATTTAGAATAAAGTATTTTGATAAAATTATTGAAAAAATATTTTCTTTATTTAAGGTGCCTGTTAATTGATAATAACTTAATAACATTGGTATTACAACAGATAGAGCGGAAGTTAGTATAAAATATAGGAGAGTTTTGGAATCAGCACCAGCAAAAAATAACATAGAAAATAATATAGGGAAAAAAATAAGTGTTGCACCTAAATCAGGCTGTAATAATATTAAAAAAACAGGTAATAATAAAATTAAAAATGAAACAAAAAAATCTTTAAATCTTTTAATTTCATTAAAGTTATATTCAAGATATCTTGCCAACGCAATCGTAGTTGTTATTTTGGCTAACTCTGAAAATTGAAAATTTATTGGTCCTACACCTATCCAACCTTTTGTTCCTCTAATTGTTTTACCAAAAATTAGTGTGATAATTAATAAAAAAATAGAAATAAAATAAATTAAATATGCATATTTCTCAATTTGATTTAAACTGGTAGTAAGAATTGGAATCATAGCTATTATTCCAATAATGAACCATAAAAATTGTTTAAGGTAAATATTTGAATTCTGAGGATTGTTATAAGATGCGCTATATAATCCTAACATTCCAATAAATATTAAAATAGACATAAAAATAAATAATTTTAAATCAAAATTGAATGTTATAATGGTCAATTTTATCCTCCATCATTTCTTTTTCTTGCATTTTTATTGAACGCCTATAATAGTAATCTTTTTCAACTGCTGAAATAATTCTTTTTTTAGTTTCAACAGGGTCATCGTTATAGAATATAGCATTTAATATAGCAACAGCGATAGGAGCAGCAATTTCTGCACCACCACCTGCATTTTCAGCAAATACTGTTACAGTAATTCTATTAGATTCGTCGTTATATGGAGCGAAGCAGCAAAACCATGAATGTGGTGGACCAAATGGATTTTGAGCTGTGCTTGTTTTGCCTGCGAATTTAACTTTTGCAAATCTACCGGCTACTCTGGCTGTTCCGCTTTCACCAACTAATTTTAAACCTTCTCTTATTATTTGAATATTTTTTTCGCTTACAGGTATCTTCTTTAATATTCTTTTTTCACTTTGATAAATAAGTTCACCTTTACTTGATGAATATATTTCTTTTAATAAATGAGGTTGGTATATAACTCCGTCAGCAGCAATTGCATTGATTATATTGGCAACTTGTAGAACTGTTGTTAAAAGGAATCCCTGCCCAATTCCTAAGTTTATTGTATCACCATCATACCAGCTTTCTCTAAAAACTTTTTTCTTCCATGAAGATGATGGTAAAAATCCTTTTTGCTCAAATGGTAAATCAATTTTTGAATAATCACCTAAATTATAATACATAGCATACTCTAATAATTTTTTAGGTCCTAATTCATAACTTACATTGAAAAAGAAAACATTACAGGAGAATTGAAGTGCGCTTACTACATTCATCCATCCATGAATCCCTGTGCAATGAAATACACGTTCATCATTCGGAAATCTAAAATAACCTCTACATAAAAATCTATCTGTTCTATTTATAATTTCTTCTTCAAGTGCAGCAGTTGCAGTAACAATTTTAAAAATTGAACCTGTTGGGTATTTAGCCTGAATTGCTCTATTTAAAAATGGCTTAGATGGGTCATCACTTAATTTTATAATTTTATCCATTTCGTTGTTTATAAATATATTAGGGTCAAAATCAGGTTTTGATACCAGACCTAAAATTTCACCAGAATAAGGGTCCATTACTATTGCAGCTCCTTTTATTCCTTTCATTACATCTTCTAAAATTTTTTGAATTCTTTTATCTATTGTTAAAACAATAATATTACCCGCCTGTGGCTCTCTTATTATTTTTGAATCTTTTATCCTATTTTTAGCATCAACTATTCTTAGTAAAATTCCTTCTTCCCCTCTTAATTCTTTATCATAATATTTTTCTACTCCAATTTTTCCAATAATACTATTTAAATGATAAGATGTGTCATTTTTTAAATTATTTAATTCTTCTTCATTTATTGCTCCTACAAAACCTAAGATATGTGATGCAAAATTTCTGTAAGGATAATATCTGAAATATAAAGTCTGCCAATATAAGCCTGGAAAATTTTGAAACTGCTCACCTAATATAGAAATTTCATTTAGAGATGCCCCCATTTTAATTAAAAATGGTTCATAATAATTTGGTCTATTTGTAAAATCTTCTATTAATTTGTTAGAATCAAGATTTAACAAAAACGAAACCTTTTTTAAAACTTCAATAGCCTCACTTCTTTTTAAATAAGTAGGTGCAAGATAAATTCCTATTTTTTCTTCGTTTGTAACAAGCGGTAAATTTGTTTTTGTATCAAAGGTAGGTGAATAATTTCTATCATATATTTCACCTCTTGGTGCTGGTATCGGGATGTATTGTTCTATATTAGTTAAACTCAATTTTTTATATTTGCTACCTTGAATAATCTGTAGAGATAATATTTCAAAAAATATTATAAAGAAGATGATAGCAACTAAATATAGCAAAAGTGAAAATCTGCGTCTAAAAAAATAAAATTGATTGGGATTTACTATCGTTTTTGCCATAATTTTTTGACAAATAAAGAATTAAAAATTGAAAATAATGGAATAGATAAAATTGAATTATAAACAGAAACGGGCAAAACTATTTTTATCAGTGCATTTTGAAAATTAATTCTTTCTGAAAAAATATAAATAAGCGAAAAAAATAAAATATAAAAAATAATTGAAACAATAAATGTTATTATTAAGGCAGAAATTGCTTTTTCAGAATATACTTTAGTTTTTAGGCTATTTAAAATATAAGATAATAATGTATAACAAAGAGAATTTATTCCTATAATTGTTTGAGATAGTATATCCATTAAAATTCCACTCCAAAATCCTAAATTAATTGAAAAAACTTCTGTTGAATTTAAACTTATAAATATTAAATATATTAAAACTAAATTAGGTTTAATATTGCCTATTTTTATAGTTTCTATTATATTAGAACTTTGTAAGAGAATAATAAGGATTAAGAAAAATATTATTATAAATGTTCTTTTCACAATTTTTTACTTTTAAATTTATTTTTCAGGCTTATAAAAAAGAATTATTTCTTCATCAGGGTGTTTTAATAAAACATAAACATCTTCTAATTTTGAGAAATCAATTATTGGTTTAACTCTTATTTCCGTATAGAATTGTCCGTATTTAATTTTTCTAAATCCAACAATTTTTCCTATATAGATGCCTCTTGGGAATATTATGCCTTGTCCTGATGTGATAACAGTGTCACCAAAATTTAAAGGGGCTTCGCGGTTTATATATTCTAATAAAAGATAATCACCTTCTTTGCCTATGCCTTTTATTATTCCAACATATCTTGATTCCATTATCATAGCAGGGACAAAACTTCCAACTCCTGTTATTGGCAGAACTTTAGAATAATTTAATGAAGTTTCAATTATTTTTCCTACAAGCCCTTTAATTTTTCCTTGATAAGCTACAACAGGCATATTAATTCTTATACCATCTTTTTTCCCCTTATTTATAATAAAACTTGAATAATAGTTTGATGGGTCTCTTGCTACAATTTCAGCATAAACAGAATTAAATTTTAATTTTTCAAGGTCAGATTTATTTTCAAGAGCAATTTTTAATCTTTCATTCTCTTTTTTAATTTCATCAAGCTCTGTTGTTATACCTTTTAACCTTTCAAGTTCCTCACGGGTTTGAAGTAATTCTTGTTTAATTGATTTCACTTCTTCAATACTATTCCAGAAGTTTTTATAGCCATAATAAAAATTGTTTATAATATTTTGAAATGGCGAAATAAATATAGAAGCTGTTTCTTTTATATTTATATTAATTAATGGGCTTTTAGAAATTATAAATGTAAGTGAGATTATTATATAAAATCCGAGCAAAAAATATTTTCTATTTTGGTATAAAATATTACTGAGCATAAATTATTTAAATTCAGTCTTATAAATTTTTTGTTTAATAAACTTAATTTCATCAAGGAATTTCCCTGCTCCAAGTGCAACGCATATTAAAGGATTTTCAGCGAGTATAACAGGAACACCCAGAGTTTTTGTAAGTAGGATATCTATATTTCTTAGTAAAGAGCCGCCACCACTTAATACTATGCCCCTTTCGCAAATATCAGCTGCTAATTCCGGTGGTGTGGCATCCAAAGTAGATTTAATTGCATCAATTATATTACTTAAAGGTTCCTGGTAGGCTTTTCTAACTTCAGAAGAATCAAGCATAATACTTTTGGGAAGTCCAGTAACTGCATCTCTACCTTTTACTTCCATTTTTAATTTCTTATCAAATTTATCTTGATAGGCGCTTCCAATTTTTATTTTTATCTCTTCGGCTTGCGTTTCACCTATAACAAGTTGATGTCTCCTTTTAAGGTAATTTATTAAAGATTCGTCTAATTCATCACCACCTATACGAATTGAATTAGAAACTACTATTCCGCCCAAAGATATAACAGCGATTTCAGTTGTTCCGCCGCCCATATCAACAATCATATTCCCGGATGGTTCCTGAATTGGAAGATTGGCCCCTATAGCAGCAGCTAAAGCCTCTTCTATAAGATAAATTTCTCTTGCTCCTGCTTGCTCTATTGATTCTCGAACTGCTCTTTTTTCTACTTCGGTTATGCTTCCAGGAACTCCAACAACTACTCTTGGTCGGACAAATGTTCGCCTGTTGTGAACCTTCTCTATAAAATATCTTATCATCTTTTCTACAATTTCATAATCAGCTATTACTCCATCTCTTAAAGGTCTCACGGCTCTTATATCGGATGGAGTTCTACCAAGCATTTTTTTAGCCTCTTGTCCAACTGCTAAAACTTTATTTGTTGTGGCTTCTACTGCTACAACAGAAGGTTCACATAAAACTATTCCTCTGCCTTTTACATGAACCAATGTGTTTGAAGTTCCTAAATCTATTCCTAAATCATTTGAAAATAATCTGTACAATTTATCAAACATATTTTTATCTCCTTTTCTTTAATTCTTTTAATTTATCTAATGCTGGTTTATATGAAGAATTTAATTTTAAACATTCATTAAACATTTTTTTGGCTTCTCTGTTTTTATTCATTAATATGTATAATTTACCAAGCCAATAATATGCTTCATAAGAATTTGGATTTATTTTTAAAGACAATTTATAAAAATTTTCAGATTCTTTATAATTTTTTTCATTTAAAAATAGCCAACCTAATGTATAATATGTTCTATACAAAATAAAATTATGTTCACTTCCTTTTACAGGATTAGAATTAAAAAAATTTGCAATTTTAAGAAAATACTCTTTTGCTTTTGCATAGTCTCCAACATCTTTGAAACTACATGCTTCATAAAATATTTTCTCCACACTTTCTTTTTTGCCGTATTGGAAATTTTTTAGTAATTCTGAAATTTCACTTATATTACCTTTTTTATATTTAATAAAATCTATTATCATTTTGCCATATTCATTAAAATATCCTAATTTTTGAGCTTTTTCAAATTCCATAAGGCTTTCGTAATAATAATATTCACCTTTGTAAAAGTAACATTTACCGAGTTCAAAATGTATCAATCCATTATCTGATTTTAAAAGCGCAAGGGATTTTCTATAAAAATAGATTGCTTTTTCAAGCGTAGCATCTCTTATCTCATCATTATATTCAACCATTGCTTTTTTAAAATGTGCTTTACCTAAAAGGAAATAGACATCAGCAGAAGCTAAATTTTCTTTTTCTTCAATTTTATTCAATTTAGAAATGGCTTTTTGAATTAGAATTTTTTTTTCAGAAATCTCTTTTTCTTTATCAGATTTTTCTAAGATTTTTTCAATGTTTTTTAATTTACTTTCATTACTAAAAAATGAAAATTTTTCTTTGTGCGTAATTAAATAGTATAAAATAAAAAAAATTAGTGCACTAATTATAATATAGCGTAATTTTAAATTTTTCCTTTTGTAATAACTTTTATAACCTTGCATAGTTATACTTTACAAAAACAAATTACAAAATTTTATAAAAATGTCAAATAATGTTTTTGATTAAAATTTAATATTGACATTAATTTTAAATAGATTATTTTTTCGGGATAATGGTTAAATTAAGTGAAAGAGTTAAAACAATAAAGCCGTCAGCAACTTTAAAAATTGATGCTAAAGCGAAGCAACTTAAAAAAGAAGGTGTAGATGTTGTAAGTTTTGGTGCGGGTGAGCCTGACTTTGATACCCCAGAATATATTAAATTGGCAGCAATTGAAAGTATAAAAAAGGGAGAAACTAAATATACACCAGCTTCGGGAATTTTAGAACTAAAAGAGGCTATTGTAGAAAAACTTAAAAAAGATAATAATCTTAATTACAAAGTTGAAAATATTTTAATTTCTTGCGGAGCCAAACATTCAATTTATAATGTTATACAGGCTTTAGTTGATAAAGATGATGAAGTAATAATATTTTCACCTTATTGGGTTTCATATCCTGAACAGATAAAACTTGCTTCGGGCGAAATAGTAGTTTGCCCAACTGAGCATAATGATTTTAATATAGATTTTAAAATTTTAAAAGAAAAAATAAATAGCAAAACAAAATTAATTATAATAAATTCTCCTCAAAACCCCTCAGGTTGTGTGTATGAATTAGATACTCTTCAAAAGTTAGTTGAATTACTTTTACCCTATGAAGATTTGTATATAATTTCTGATGAAATATATGAAAAGATAATATTTGATAATTTAAAACATATAAGCATTGCTCAATTAGATGAAAGGATTAAGAAAAGAACAATTATAGTAAATGGAATGTCAAAAAGTTTTGCAATGACTGGTTGGAGGATAGGTTATATTGCTTCGGATAAAGAGATTATAGATGCAATAAATAATCTTCAAAGTCATAGCACATCAAATCCTACTACATTTTGTCAGACCGCATCAGTTGTAGCATTAAAAAAAGAAAATGAGAGTGATGAGATAAAGAAAATGTTAAAAGAATTTTCAAATCGCCGTGATATAATTTTTAATATGTTAAATAATATTACAAATTTTAAAGTTTATAAACCCAAAGGGGCTTTTTACATTTTTCCTGATATTTCATATTATTATGGCAGAAAAATTAATGGCGAAATAATTGATTCTTCTGTAAAATTTTGTGAGAAATTACTTGAGAATAAAAATGTTGCAGCTGTTCCCGGAGTTGAATTTGGCTGTGATAATTTTATAAGATTATCTTTTGCAACTTCTATTGAAAATATTAAAAAAGGAGTAGAGAGAATAAAAGAATTTGTTTTAAATTTAAAATAGGTGAAATATTATGGCAAAAACAAAAATTAAAAAACCAAGAATGATTTTAGGTGTTAAATCGGATTTAATAGAAAGATATATAAAATTTGTTGAGGAGAATGATATTCCTGAGCTGACGATTAAAATAAGTGGAACAACTTTTACTATAAAAAGAGGAGAACCGAAGGAGATTGGACTTGAAAAATCTATTCTAAAAAGTGAAACTGAAGAGAAACAGATAAAATTAAATTTTGATAAAAAAGAAACTAAGGCAGAAGAGAAAGTTGAAAAGTCTGATAAAGAAATATCACCTTCAACTGATGAAAGTAAATATCATAAAATTGTGGCACCACTTCCTGGAGTTTTTTACAGAACACCATCACCTACTTCACCTCCATTTGTAAAAGAAAATGATAAGGTTTCAGTTGGACAAACTCTTTGTATAATAGAAGCAATGAAAATTATGAACAAAATTACATCCGACATAAATGGCACAATAGTAAAAATCTTAGTTGAAAATGGGAAACCAGTTAAACAAAATGATGTTTTGTTCTTAATTGAGCCTGCTTAAATTTGAAATATTTTATAAATTAATCTTAATAAGATATTTGTAAATATTCCTGCTATTAAATCATCAAGTATTATACCAATGCCTGATTCCATTTTTTCTAAATATTTTATTGGTGTTGGTTTTAAAATATCTAAAAGTCTGAAAAGAAAAAATCCAATGATATAAGTTTTGATGTTATAAGAAGGCAAATAGAAAAATGATATAAACATACCTGCAATTTCATCTATAACAATTTGTTTTGGGTCTTTTTTATTAAAAAATTTTTCACCCCAATTTGAAAATAATAAACAAAAAATAGTAGCTAATAAAAAAATAATTAAATATAAAATTTTGTTCTTAATTAAAAAAATAATAAAAAATAATCCTAAAAGTGAAGCTAATGTTCCTGGGAAAAAAGGCGAATATCCTATAAAAAAACCAGTTAAAATAAAAAGTTTAAAAAATTTTTTCATTTAGATTTATTTGAATATAAATACTGAAAACCAGAATAGTAAGTTGCAATAAGAGATAAAATTATTAGAAAAAGAGGAATATATTTTATAAAAAAATATTTTTCAAAATAATTTATTTTTTTAAATTCAATTAAAAGATTGCGAAATGCTATTAAAAATGTAATTACACTAATTGTAATCATTTGAACCGTCGTTTTAAATTTTCCATGAAACGAGGTTTTCATTTCTTTCCCTTGTGTAATTACAAACACGCGTAATAATGTTATACCTATTTCTCTAATAAAAAATAGAGAGACTAACCATAAAGGTATTAAGGTTTCTGGTTTAAAGGAAAATGCTACAAAGGCGGATAGAACTAAAAATTTATCAGCCAAAGGGTCTAAAAATTTACCAAATGAACTTTCATAATTATATTTACGGGCTATTATGCCATCTATATAATCAGTAATAGAGGCTAATATAAAAATTAAAAGAGAAATGAACTGGTAAATATAGTTATCTTTGAAAAGGAAATATAAATACAAAGGTATAAAAAAAACTCTTAGCACAGTTAAAATATTTGGTATATTATTGGGTTTAAACAATTTCAGCATATATATCATAATAAAAGTTTTCTTTTAATTTTACTTTTAAAATATCGTTTACTTTTAAATTTTTATTGTAATTTAATATTATATTTCCATCAATTTCAGGGGCTTCATATTCGCCTCTTGATAAAATTATTCCTTCATCAGGTAAAATTTCATCAATTATTACTTCATATTCACTCCCAACTCTTTTGGAAAGCCATTCTTCTGTTATTTCTTTTTGAGCCTCTACTATTTCCTCATATCTTTGAGAAATTTCTTCATCAGGGATTTTATTATTTAATTTATATGCTTCAGTATTCTCTTCATCAGAATATTTAAAAAATCCAGCCCAATTAAATTTTATTTTTTTTAAAAAATTCAATAATTTTTTAAAGTCATCTAAAGTTTCACCATGAAAGCCAACAATAAAAGTTGAACGAATAACAGCTTCAGGTAAAATATTACGAATTTCGTCAAATAATTTGTAATAAAAATTTTCATCTGAAGGTCTTTTCATCTTTGAAAGTATATTGCTTGAAATATGTTGTATAGGAATCTCTATATATTTACAAATTTTTTTGCTATTCTTAATAAATTTCGCAATATCTAAAATTTTTAAATCAGGATAAATATATAACAATCTTAATCTATAAAGATTGTCAATTTTTTCTATTTCTTCTAATAGTTTGAAAATATCATTTTTATTTTCATCTATATAACTTAAAAGGTCATTGGCAACGAGAATAATTTCTTTAAACCCTACTTTACATAAATTTGAGATTTCGTTTATAATTGAATTTTTATTTCTTACAACGAGATGCCCTCTAATTAATGGAATAGCACAATAACTACAATTTCTGTTGCAGCCATCAGAAATTTTAACATAGGCATAAGAAAGTGGGGTTAAAATTTTTCTTTTTGAAAAATCTACCTCTTTTATATTTTCATTTTTAACAAAAAATTTTAAAGCTTCAGAAGTTGTAAGAAAATTTTTTACCTCCGGTATTGATTTTTTTAAAATTTCTTTATAGCGATTCACAAGACAACCTATAACATAAATTTCTTTATCTTTAAAACAGGAATATTCTAATATTTTTTCTATTGAATCTTGTTTTGCAGGTTCAATAAATCCACAGGTATTGATTAATATTATATCCGAATCTTCAGGAGATTTTGCAATTGAATAATTGTAATTTTGGGCTATATGATATAAAAAAAGTTCAGAATCAACTAAGTTTTTAGCGCATCCTAAACTTTCAATATATACTCTTTTTTGCATAACTTAATAAAATTATAAAATTTAAACAATTCAGTCAAGTTTAAACAGGGGAGTAGTATAATAAAGAAGCCATATCATATTAAAAAAACATTGACATTTTTAAAATTTGCGATATAATTACTATAAAAAGAAATTTAAGTAGGAGGAATTTATGAGAAAAAATTTTTTTATAATAATTGTTGTTTCTTTGTTAAGTCTGAATTTAACAAATCTTTTTGCAAAGAAAACGCTTGTTCAACTTAATAATCAAATACGTGATGCATTTATTAGAATTTCAGATGAATATGTCAAAAAATTTCCTTTAACTTCAACTAAAAAAGGATTGGCTGTTCTTCCTTTTAATGAAGAATCGGAGATTGCAAAGAAAAAAGGACTCGGTAATATTGTTAGGGAAATTATTTCTGAAAAAGTTTTAACGAGTCAGGTATTTTATTTAGTTGACAGAGATACATTACAGCAAAGTTTAAAAGAATTTGAACTTTCATTAACAGGATTAGTTGACGAGGAGAAAATGGTAAAAGCTGGTAGACTTGTTGGAGTTCAAGTTTTTCTAACAGGTAGTATATCAGAAGTTGGAAATTCTTTTCAAATTACAATTAAATTAATTGATGTTGAAACTGGAACAACTGTTGCAATGGAAAATGTTTTAGTTGACCAGGAAGAACTCATAATTAAAAAACGAGAAATAGAATTTGCATATATTGCTAAATATGGGCTTGGTATAAATTTTCAGCAAAATTACTGGGCTATAAAGCAGGTGGTAGATGGTATCAATCTTTGGACAACTGATGTGTTTCTTAATTACCGTGCATATCTATGGTTAAATTTTAAATTGGGAGTTTCTTCTATAAGTATGGGAATTAATAGTAGACACATGGAATACGAAAAAGTTTATCGTGATATTAATAATTATGATACTTCAAATATAAAAGGGAACCTTCTTTCATATAATGGTGGAAAAATGGAAGAAGTTTCACCTTATTTTGGATTTGATTATAATATAACTCCATCTGAGAAATTTACTATTGGTTTTGGTATAGGCTGCAATTTCATCAGTCATCCTGTTTTAAACCAGGATTATGATCCTCTTGCTATTCTAAATACTGAAACGACAAATATTGTTTACGGTGGACCATTTTCAATAATTCAGCAAATGTATGAAATTATGATTTTCAGATTTGAAATAAAGCCGCAATATTTTATATCACCCCGTATGACTATTGGATTATATACAGGATGTGTTGTATCTACAAAATGGAAATTATACAAAACAATAATAAATAATGAATATTCATCTTATCCTGGTGAACCAAATGCAGGTAAAACGTATTATGAAAAAGAAATGAGTAAAAAATATCTAAATATTCCGGTTGATATTTTAGCGGATGGTAAGAGTGTAAATGATATTACTTTGCAGGGTGCATTTATGGTTGGAATTAGTTTCAATTTTTATTTTTAATTGAAATAATTTTTTATTTTTACAAAAATTTTAAAATAATATTTTATGGATGAAATTAAATTTAAAAAAAGAATTGGCCTTATAACAATAATAATTTTATCTTTTATAAGTTTTTTTTTAATTTTTTCTATATTGAGGGTAGGAAAAAGATATTATTCAATTTATGTTAAATTTAAATTTGTAGGAGATTTAAGAAAAGGTGCGGATGTTAAATATTTAGGTGGTGCTATTGTTGGATATGTAAAAGATATTTATAAATCAGGAGATTGGATAGAAGTTCATTTAAAGATAGATAAAAATTTTAAAATAAAAAATAGTTACGAATTTAATATTTTCACAGTTGGTATGGTAGGTGCGAGGTATATAGAAATAATGCCTGCAAGTTTTTTAACTAATAAAAATGAATTTTATTTACCTGCTAATAGTGTTGTATGGGGCAATGATGCTATGGGATTGGAAATTATACAATATAATCTCGCAAAGCTTAATATAGGATTATCTAAAAGTGAAAAAGATATAAAACCATTAGATGTTATGTTAAAAAATAGTGTTAAATCAATATATAATATTAAAACCGAAATTATTAAAAATAGAGTTTTTTTTCAGCAGAATTTAAATATGGCAAATTCATTTGCAATTAAAATATTAACAGGAATAAGTAATATGAAACCTCAATTAGATAAATACAGCAGAATTATTTCTCAATTTGATGAAAAAAAGATAAATTCTTATTTAAAAAAGATTTCAGCTTTTAGATATGTTGTTTTGGATTTAAATAAATCAACAATTGAATTTACAAAAGTAATTAAAAATTTAGGTTATAATACTGATAAAGTAAGGAGTAAGGAAAATAATATTGGCAAGTTAATTTATGATGATACAACATATAAAGAACTACTTAATTCAACGGAAAAAATATTAGATATTAGTGAGAAGCTTGCGAAATAGGTTATGCTGCTTTTAGGACTTTGCCTTTTTTAAGGCATTTAGTGCAGACTTTAATATATTTGATTTTACCATTAATTATAGTTTTTATTTTCTGTAGATTAGGTTTCCATTTTCTTCTTGTTTTAAAATTTGAGTGGCTAACATTATTACCGCTTAGAATTCCTTTTCCACAAATTTCACATTTTGCCATAATTAAAACTCCTTTTAAAATTTTAATTTAAAATTATATAAAAATTTTAAAAATTTGTCAACAAAAAATTTTTCTTGACAAAAAAATATAATAAAATAATTTTAATTTAATAATAAAGATGAAGAGGTAAAAATATGGGATTTAAAGCTGAAAAAATTTGGATGGATGGGAAATTTATAAATTGGGATGATGCTAAAATCCATATTTTATCGCATGTTATTCATTACGGAAGTGGAGTTTTTGAAGGAATTAGATGTTACAAATCAAAAAGAGGGAGTGTTATATTTAGATTAAAAGACCATGTAAGAAGGTTATACGATTCAGCAAAGATTTTTAGGTGTTTACCTTCAATTTCAAAAGAGGATTTGGAAAAGGCAATTATAGAAACTGTTAGAGTAAACAAATTAGAGCAAGCGTATATAAGGCCTTTAATATATAGGGGTTATGGCGAATTGGGTTTAAATCCACTTAAATCACCTGTTCAAGTTATGGTTGCAGCTTGGGATTGGGGAAAATATTTGGGAGATGAAGCTTTAGATAAGGGAATTTCTGTAAAGATTGCCTCCTGGAATAGAATGGCTCCCAATACTTTTCCATCAATGGCAAAAATTTGTGGTAATTATGTAAATGCTATTTTAATAAAAATTGATGCATTAGAAGATGGCTATGATGAGGGTATAGCACTTGATAGCTATGGTTATATTTCAGAAGGCTCTGGTGAAAATGTTTTTATGGTAAGAGATAATGTAATTTTTACGCCACCAACAAGTTCATCAATATTGCCTGGCATAACTCGGCATACTATATTTGTTTTAGCAAGGGAATTAGGTATACAAATAAAGCAGCATGTTCTACCGCGTGAATCACTTTATATTGCAGATGAGGTTTTTATGACAGGGACAGCAGCTGAGATTACGCCTGTTGTAAAAGTTGATAATATAATTATAAATGAGGGTAAGATAGGTCCTATTACAAAGAAATTACAAGATGCCTTTTTTGCAATTATAAATGGTGATATAGAAGATAAATATAATTGGCTTACACCTGTGTATGAATAGTTTTAGTTTTTTATTTTTAAATTTAATTTTATTAACTAAAAATTGTTTGGCAAAATCTTTATCCTATTATATAAAAAATAATTTTGAACTTATAATTATTCTACTTGTTTTTCTTTTTGTTTTTGCTGTTGGAATAATTGTTGCTTTAATTTATTTTAATAATATTAAGAAGGAAAATATCATAAGATTATATTTAAATCTTGAGAATATCTGGAATTCGCCATCAATGATTGAGAGCAGGCAGAAATGTGCTGATTTTATAACTGATGATTTATTACATTCGGATAAAATGGAAGATAAAGAGAAATTGAAACATAGTAGAGTTATAGTTGATTTTTTTAATCATTTAGGTTTGCAGGTTTATAATGGACTTATAGATTTTGCTTATGTTTATAATTTATTAGGAAATGAAATTTTGAATTTTTGGGATAATAAAAATTATAAATTACTTGTTGCTTATGATAAGCATAAAAGTTATCCAACAGATATAAGTCCTTGGGTAGGATTTGAGTATTTAGCTGATTTATGTGAGCAGGAGAAAGAGTATCTACGGGGTAAATTGTGGGTGCCTGCTTTTTATCCTCCTATGAATTATCAAGTTATAAAAGAGGGAACTACTAAAAGAAAAACTGGTAACTTTGATGAAATTTTAATAATTTCACTTATATTAGGGGTTATTGCATTAGGGATATTTCTTTATTCATTTTTTGTTTATAGCGGAATATTTTAAAAAATTTTTCTTTTATGATTTTTTGAAATCGGCAAATAATATAATTTTTAGAGTGTGAATAAATTTATATTTGAGATATTTTTTCTAAAAGGTAATCAGTAAATTCTTCTCCTGTTGCGCCGTTGCTTCTACCTGTTATTACAATTTTTTTCTCAATTTGGGAACATATTTCTAAGGCTTTATCTAATTTTTTAGCTTTTTCAATAAATCCTATATGTTCAAGCATCATAGCAGAAGCTTTAATTAAGCTTGAGGGGTCAGCGTATTTAGCTCTTCCTTCTTCTACCATTCTTGGAGCCGAGCCATGAATTGCTTCAAACATAGCGTATCTATTTCCTATATTAGCACTTCCTGCTGTTCCAACTCCGCCTTGTAATTCGGCTGCTTCATCTGTTAAGATATCGCCATAGAGATTAGGCATAACAAAAACCTGAAATTCAGTGCGACGCTTTGGGTCTAAGAGTTTTGCAGAGATTATATCAATATACCAATCATCAAATTCTATTTCTGGATATTCTTTTGCAATTTTTTGAGCAATTTCTAAAAATTTACCATCCGTTGTTTTAATAACATTTGCTTTTGTTACAGCAGAAACTCTTTTTTTATTAGTTTTTTTTGCATATTCAAATGCGAGTCTGATTATTCTTTCACATCCAATATTTGTTACAACTTTAAAATCAAATGCAATTTCATCTGTTATATTTATTCCTTTACTTCCAAGAATATATTCACCTTCTGTATTTTCTCTAAAAAAGGTCCAATCAATATTAAGTGATGGAACCTTAACGGGTCTGACATTAGCAAAAAGGTCAAGTTCTCTTCGCAAAGCTACATTTGCACTCTCAATATTTGGGTAATTATCTCCTTTTCTTGGTGTTGTCGTTGGACCTTTTAAAAGGACATTACATTTTTTAATTTCTTCAAGAACATCATCTGGAACTGCTTTCATTAGTAAAGCTCTTCTTTCTATTGTTAAGCCTTCAATTTTTTTTAATTCAACTTTTCCATT
>Ga0308389_1001260_pt1 | contig 17481 bp, 10 predicted proteins | sample Hotspr2Sample148_FD_202362 | JGI IMG/M metagenome (GOLD analysis project Ga0308389, IMG submission 202362) | Hot spring phototrophic mat microbial communities from Mushroom Spring, Yellowstone National Park, Wyoming, United States - 20040719_148 ... | reverse complement strand
CAGAGGTTGTTTTTGAAGACTATGTTTTCACCATAAGTTATCGTAAGTCCTACGACTATCCACCACACATCAAGAAAATGGAAGAGAAATTAAAGTCGCTCAAAAAGGAAGCGGAAGCATCGGGCGAGGCAATCTTGAAATCCGATAGCGGCTATGTGGTATTGAAAAAAGTAGCAGGGAATCGAGATTTGGCTTAAACTTTTTGGTCGGAAACAAGTTTTTCCTAATTTTGTTAGGCAAAAATATGTAAGGTATGCCTTTCCAAAACACCTTTTTCACCTGAATCATGTCATGGCATCTTGATAAAACCGACCTAAAACTGCTTGAACTTTTGAGCGAGCGCGGTAGAATGCGCCGCAACGAACTTGCCGAAGCCGTTGGACTATCGATTCCTTCTGTCAGTGAGCGATTAGAGAAACTGCAAAATCGCGGCATCATCAAAGGCTACACGGTGTTGATTGATGAGAAGAAAATCGGCTATGATATTAAGGCGTTTATTCGCGTAACGATGGAATCCTCAAAGTATTACCCCACATTTGTTGCTCACGTTCAAAAAGAAGATGAAATTTTAGAGTGTTATTCTATCACAGGTGAAGGTTCTCACATTCTCAAAGTGCTTGTGCCAAACACTTCTGCGCTTGAAGCCCTACTTGCGAAAATTCAATCGTGGCAAGGCGTTACAGGCACATCGACAAGTGTCGTTTTGAGCGAGCATAAAAAAACGAATCGACTCAATGCACTCAAAGCATTGAAGATTTTAGAAAACGGCAAAGAACATCACTAACCATAACTTTTCAGCAATTCAATAAACTATTTATCCAATCATGCAGACACTCGAATCTCATGTAACAAACAACACGCTCTCTGAAAATGCCGCCATGTTCGGCAGACACACTTTCAATCAAGCCGTGATGAAAGAGCGGCTTCCGAAAGAAGTGTATGAATCACTCATGAAGACGCTGAAAGAAGGACACGATTTAGATGACAGTCTCGCTGAAACGGTTGCACAAGCGATGAAAGAATGGGCGATAGAAAACGGCGCAACGCATTACTGCCACTGGTTTCAACCCATGACAGGCGCGACCGCCGAAAAACACGATGCCTTTATTGCATTCGATAGAGAAGGAAACTTAATTGAAAAGTTTTCAGGCTCACAATTAGTGCAAGGCGAACCCGATGCGTCAAGTTTTCCATCAGGCGGAATGCGCACCACCTTTGAAGCACGCGGCTACACGGCTTGGGACCCCAGCACGCCCGCATTTTTGATGAAAGGACCAGAAGGCACAACGCTCTGTATTCCATCAGTCTTTATCTCATATCACGGCGAGGCATTAGACGAGAAGACGCCGCTCTTGCGCTCAGCACGCGCCCTTTCAAAATCGGCAGTTGCCATGTTGCACTTGCTTGGCAACACGAAAGCCACGCGCGTAACGACCTATCTCGGCGCAGAACAAGAATACTTCTTAATTGACCGCAATCTCTATGAGCAGCGCCCTGACCTGATTATGACAGGCAGAACGCTATTGGGTGCACTTCCACCTCGCAATCAACAGCTTGAAGACCATTACTTCGGCTCAATTCCCGATAGAGTAATGGAGTTTATGCAAGAGTTGGAAAAAGAACTCTATTTGCTTGGCGTGCCTGCCAAAACGCGCCACAATGAAGTTGCACCGCATCAATTTGAAATTGCGCCCATTCATGAAGAGACGCCAATAGCCGCAGACCACAATTTGCTTGTAATGGAAATGCTCCGCCGTGTTGCCGAGCGTAAAGGGCTTGCGCTTCTCATTCACGAAAAGCCATTTGCAGGTATCAATGGCAGTGGAAAGCACAACAACTGGTCAATGGGTGCCGACGTCGGTGGGAATTTGCTTGACCCCGGAGAAACGCCTGAATCGAATTTGAGTTTTCTTGTTTTTTTAGTTGCCACGCTGAAAGCCGTGCATAAACGCGCCGCTGTGCTTCGCGCCGCTATTGCTAATCCAGGCAATGACCATCGTCTCGGCGCAAACGAAGCCCCACCAGCAATTATCTCCGTGTTCTTGGGACAACAGCTCAGCGACATCTTAGACGCGATTGAAACCGGCGACATGAAAAAAGTCAGCGAAAAGCAGTTCATCGATTTGGATATTTCGCACATTCCAACACTCAACAAAGACAACACCGACCGTAACCGCACTTCGCCATTTGCTTTCACAGGCAATAAGTTCGAGTTCCGCGCCGTGCCGTCGTCTATGCCGATTGCCATTCCAAACATGGTGCTGAACACCATTATGGCGGAAGCTATTGATGAAATGCGAGAAGCCATTGAAGCCGAAATGAAATCAGGCAAAGACCTTCAAGCCGCCGTCTTTTCAGTGCTTCGCAAAGAAATCAAAGCCACAAAGCCAATTCGCTTCGAAGGCGATGGATACAGCGAAGCATGGCACAAAGAAGCCAAAAAACGCGGACTGCCCAACAACAAAAACTTGCCCGAAGCTATGAAAGCATGGAAAGACAAATCCGTGCGTGAAACCTTCATCAAATATGGCGTGCTGACCGAAGAAGAAATTGAATCGCGCTACAATGTGCGCTTAGAGCGATATGTCAAAGCCATTGACATTGAAGCCAAAACATTGGCGATGATGATTCGCACGATGATTCTGCCCGCCGCTGTGCGCTACCAAAGCGAACTTGCGGAATCCTATTCCAAACTGCTTCAAGCCTCAAAAGGCATTAAACTTTCGGCATCAACAAAAGCCAAGCAAGCCAAGCAACTTGAAGCATTTGCGAATGGAATCGGCGAACTTATCTCGAAAACTGAAACCCTTGAAAAGTTGATTGAAGAATTGCACGATGTAAAAGGTGGCGTTGAAGGACACGCAAAGTACTGCGCTGAAACACTCATGCCCGCAATGACCGCCGTGCGCAAAGTCGCTGACGAGTTAGAAGGTCATTTGGATAAATCGCTCTATCCAATGCCAAACTATCTCGAACTGCTCTTTATGCACTAATTTGAAGAGCGCACGGTCAGCATTTTCAGGGAACACGGATTTTTTAGAGTTGAAAGTTAAGAGTGAAGAGTTGAGAGTTGTTTCCGTGTTTATCCGTTGAATCCGTCTCATCAGTGTGCCTTTCTTCAATCGCACACGGAATACACGGATTGAACAGATTTGGCACGGATTTCCTTTGCGAACTTCGTGCATTCTTCGTGTTCTTCGTGGTTGTTCTTTCACCACAAAGCGCGCAAAGTTTTTTCACAAAGGACACAAAGAAGAATTGCACACGGAAGACACAGATTGAACGGGTTTGGCACAGATGGCGGAGTGTGGAGGGGCGAAAAATGTTTCGCCCTTACAGAGCGGGGAGTGAAAGTTGTTTTCGTGTTTATCCGTTGAATCCGTCTTATCAGTGTGCCTTTCTTCAATCGCACACGGAACACACAGATTGAACAGATTTGGCACGGATTTTTTTGAAGAAAGAAATCGGTGAGAACCCGTTGAATCCGTTTCATCGGTGTTCCGACTTAAACCGCAGATTTCATTCCTGACGCGCTAAACTGCTTGTGCAAGGTGTGTAACTGGGTTTCGGTCAAGCGATAAGGAAGCCACTCGTTTTGATGAACGGCACCAAGTTTCTCGTAAAAGTCAATCGCTAGTTGATTCCAATTCAACACTTGCCATTCCATTCGTCCGCACCCGCGTTCAACGGCAAGCGCAATTAAAAATTTGAACAACCCAAATCCTACCTTCTGCTTGCGGAATGATGGCAAAACGAAAATATCTTCCAAATACAAAGTCGGTTTTGCGAGAAAACTTGAATAAGTCTCAAAGATAATCGCGTAGCCAACAGGCTGTTCGTTCAAAAAGGCAAGATAGGCTTCAAACTTTGGGCGTTCTGAAAAGGCATCACGCTCCAAGCGGGCTTTGGCGGCAAGGTCGGGCGGCGGGAGATGTTCGTAATCGGCAAACGCAACAATGAGCGAGAAAAAGGCTTCGAAATCTCTTTCCGAAAGTTTTTTGATGGATAGCGACATTTGAAAGTTTAGTTGATTTGAAAAATCAAAAACGACGAGAACCAGTGAAGATTCGCGCCGTTTTTGGAAGGTAAAAACACCATCCGCTCCTTTTGTGAAGGAAACAAATGAAAGGCAATGCGTTAGGCTTTAATGCGATAGCCAACGCCTTTGATGGTTTCAAGATTTTCTTGTCCGAACTCGCCCAAGCGTTGACGAATTTTGCAGATATGAACATCAACTGTGCGGTCGGTTACATACACGCTTTCGCCCCAGATGCGACGAAGCAAAATTTCTCGCGAGAAAACTTTGCCTTTGTTCGCAACAAGAAGCCACAATAGTTCAAACTCTTTACGTGGTAAGAAAATCTCTTTGCCTTTCAAGAGAACGGTGTGCGTTTGGCGATTCACGACAAGGTCGCCGAGTTTAATTTCAATCGCATTTTCTTCAGCAGAGTCTGTTTCTAAATTGCCGTTGCGCTTCAAGACGTTGCGAAGTCGAGCCGAAAGCACGCGATTGCTCACGGATTTGTGGATGTAATCATCAGCCCCGACTTCTAAACCTGCCGCTTCATCAGAATCGGCGCGTTTGCGCGTGAGCATGATAATTGGAAGATGTTTAAATTCAGGGAGGTTGCGGAGTTCACGGCAAAGTTCAAGTCCGATGGGTTGTCCGCGCATAAAATCAACGATAACAGCGGTTGGTTTTGTACTGATTTTGGACATCACTTCCGATGCATTTTGCGCCCAAACTACGCTGTATCCTTCTTTCTCAAGCGTTGCGCGAAGCCAATTTACATACTGAAAATCGTCATCGCCAATTAAAATCGTTTTTGTTTTAGAATTCTGCATATAGAGTAAGTTTTGGTTGTAGTGGTGTTACAAGTTTGAATCAATGTTTTCGTGCAACCAAAGAACAGAAATTCTGAAACAACATGGCGAAGATGTGGACAAAACGATGATTACCGAGAGACTTAATCGTTTTAGCCACGTGATTTTGGCGACTTAGCGCAATCAGATTAGGTTTCATTCAAAAGGTTCAGTTTGAATGTTTGTGTTGGTGCAAGATTGCAGTTATCCATTCCTTCCTTTGAGGCTCTGCTGACTGGAGAGCCAATGCGCTACTTTGCTGACTGGAAAATAGACGCATTTTCAGTATTCGTGCCAATGCTGTATTGGCGATGAGCGTGGCATTGCGCTTGACCGATGCAAAGATAGCAAAGGACAGGTAATATTTCCAAAGTGTTGGGCATATTTTTGCGCAACCGAGTCAAAAATTTTGAGCCAAGTGGCGAATTTTGAGAAATTTCGCCTAAAATGACACGCTGAACTCGGCGCGTATGCCGTCAGGAAGCAGAAAACCCGCGCAATGTTCAGGGAGAAAATAGAGCGAGGTTTCAAGTTCAACATCTTTGGAAAAGCCATTGGCTTCATTGAACGTGTTGATGCCGCGCACTGCGTTAATCATGCTAAGCACGCGATTGATGCCCATTGCGGCAAGCATGTAGTAGATGGATTGATAGGCTTTATCGCTTTGGATTCGTAAGTCTCGGAATTGTCGGCGGTCAGCGTCGCTCTGCCATTGCCAGAAGTGCGTTTGCGGATTGTAGAGTCTGCCAAAATCGCGATTGCGGAGCCGTTCAGCGTTGAACTCATTGATGCTGTTGAAGGCGGAAATGTCGCGCCAAAATTGTTCGTCTTTATCGCCCGAAACGCCCGCGTGGGTGCGTGCGAACACTTTGTAGTCAGATTCAAAGCTCGAGCCACGAATATATTGCGTGCCAATGCCCAACAGCATAGCGACTTCTGCACCCAAAAAGTATCGCCCCGATTCAAAATTGCCTGCATACACTTCGCCCATTCCTGGAAGCAAAAACGAAAGTGCCGCACCCAAAAAAACAGACTTGGGTTGAACGGCTGATTGACTCAAAGACCGATTCAAAGGCATAGGAGCCAAGTGCGGCTCTGAACGCGATTGAGAAAAAATTGGAATGTTTGAAAAAGCCAATAAAAGGGATAAATAGACAAATCGCATTGCCGTTCAAATTGAATTAAAAACGAAGTTACGAAACGTGCTTGGGCTTGAAAGGGCAACCCTGCGCACCGTTGTTATTCTCCAATCCACTCGGTTAATTTTTTCTCGTATTCGGAGACAAGGCGCGTGGCACGGCTCTTGGAGCGCGATTCAGCGTTGATATGGAAAATATCGCGTTCACGGTCAGGCAAAAGCAAAAGCGAGGTTTCGTTGTCGTAAATGATTTTCACGCCGTCAATCAAAATGCGGTAATTGCCTGCGGTATCTTCCATGATTTTGCGCATCATTTTGCCCTTCAAATCGCGCGGACAAGCCACATTGCGCTTGATAAGGAAATATCGTTCAGGGTAGCGTGCGTCCAGTTCCGCAATGCGCGTTTTCGATTTCGCAATCAGTTCGAGGATTTTAACAGCCGAGAACATGCCGTCAACGGCGAATAGAAACTTTGGGAAAATAAATCCGCCCTTAGTGCCGCCCACAAAGTCAATTTCAGGGTCAGAAAGCACGACGCGCATTAAATCCAAATGGTTATCGCCGGTTCGAATAACCGTTACATTGCGCTCACGGCAAATATCATCGATTTGTTGTGAGGCTGTAATAGGAACGGCGATTTTCTTTGTTTCAGGGTGCGTTTCAAGGTAAAGCAAAGTTACAAGTGTAAGCAACCGCTGATGCTCTAAAAATTTGCCGCGTTCATCGACAACGAAAATTCGCTCCGCGCCGCCATCAAGCATAAAGCCAATATCATAGCCAAGTTGCAGAACCACGCCTGAAAGTTTATCGGCGGCTTCAAAAAATTCTTCTGCGCTTCGAGTAAATCGCGAAGAATCCAAATAAGCATTCAGCGAAATGATGTCGAGCCCCAGACTGCCGATAATGCTTGGAAAGAGCGTTGCTGCGGCACCATTGGAGTAATCAATCGCCACGCGAAGTCGCGCTTTGCGAATAATATCAGCATCAATGTTGTTGAGAAAGGCATCGGTGTAACTTTCGAGCGTGCGTTCAGGGAAGTTCAGATTGCCGACGTTTTCGTAACTGGCTCTGCGATAATCTTCGCCGAAGAAGGTGCGCTCGACACTTTTGGATTTTGCGACGGAGAGGTCTTGTCCGCCTTTGTCAAAGAAGATGATGTCGCACAAGCGTTTGTCAAAAGGGGATTTGCGTATATGCACGCCGCCCATTTCCGTGCCGTTTTTGAGGCGATGGCGTGCAATCGGAATCGGAGTGGCTTGCAAGTCATTGACCGCAATGCCAGCAGAAAGCAAGCCTGAAATCAAGGCACGGTTAATCATGCGTGAAACTTTATCGACATCTCGGCTGACCGTTACGGTTGAGCCTTCGGGAAGAATCGTGCCGTAAGCCGCACCAAGTTTCGCCGCAAATTCCGGGTTGATTTCAATGTTTGCTAAGCCTGTGATACGAGAGCCTGCAAAAAGTTCGCGTGTCCAACGTGATTCCCAAATCAAACTTTGAGTTAAAATTGCTCCGGCTTCAATATCCTTTTCAGGCCAGATTTTGATGTTGGAGCGAATCGAAGCCCCATTACCAACTGTGCATTTATCGGCAATAAAAACCTGCTCATCAATTTTAACTTCATCGCCGATTTTGACATTTGCACAAATGACCGCAAGCGTGATTTTGCACCCATTGCCAATGCGTGTGTTTTCCCAAACAACCGTCTTATCCAACCGAGAGCCTTCGCCAATGTGGACATTGTCGCCAACCACCGAATTGTGAATCACTGCGCCGTCGCCAACTTTGCAATTCTTACCAATCAAGACTGAACCTGAAAGTTTGCATTTGGTAAGGTCGACTTTGGCGGTTTTATGGGCGTAAATGCCCGTGCCGAGTTTTTCATAACCATCGTAGAAATCAATGTTGACGCGCCCGTGCAGGCAGTCAAGATGCGCTTCTTGATACTCGGCAAGTGTGCCGACATCGCGCCAATAGCCATCGGCAATGTAGCCGTAAAGCCCCAAGTTCTCGCGAAGCATTCTCGGAAACAAATCTTTGGAAAAGTCATACTCTTCGCGAAATGGAATCAAGTCCATGACCTCGCGCTCTAAAATGTAAATGCCTGTGTTAATCGTATCGCTGAAGACTTCGCCCCACGAAGGTTTTTCAAGGAAGCGTGTAACCTTGCCATCTTTTTCTGTAATCACGACCCCGAATTGAAGGGGATTTTTAACGCGCGTCAAGACCATTGTAGCTTTTGCGCCACGCTCTTGATGAAAGGCAACGGCTTTTGCCAAATCAAAGTCGGTCAGCACATCGCCGCTAATCACGATGAAGCGTCCGTCAATAAAATCATATGCATTGCGCACGCTTCCTGCCGTGCCGTAATCGGCGTCGGCTTGAATGTAGTTCATCTTGAAGCCAAACTTCTTGCCATCGCCGAAGTAGTTTCGGATATGTTCAGGTTGATAGTAAAGAAGCGATGTGATTTCCTTAACGCCGTAGTTTTTGAGCAGGTTGGCGATGTGGTGCATCATTGGGCGGTTCATCATTGGCACAATCGGCTTGGGAATGTTGATGGTCAGTGGGCGCAAGCGCGTGCCGAATCCACCTGCCATTAAAATTGCTTTGCGAATTCCAGAATCTTTGAAGTCCGACATTGGCGAAAATGTTAGCAAGTTGGTGAGAACTGTTATAGCAAAATACGCATTTGCACCGAATCGTAAAGTGCATAGCATATCAACCTGAACGATGTTGAAAGGAAACGAGAGGAGAATTGAAAAAACAATCTTGCGTGAGTGGTCAGGAAGCCATCACGCAAGCATAGTTAGAAGCAACGAAGCAACAGTAGAGATGAGCCTGTGAAGTTAACTCGTCACTTTTTTGAAAAACGTAATTACGCCGTCTAAAACAGTTGCAGGAATTTTTGAGACAATGCGCACCGCCTCGTAGGCATCATCAATCGCGGGAGGCGTGCCGAAGGTTGAAGCCAATCCATCGCCGTAGCCGTAGCGTTCTCCGTTTGGATTTTTTACCAAATTTCCTGTCATCGTTCTTGACACAGTAGATGCGCCTTCGACTTTCGGGGCAGGCTTTGCAACCGCAGGTGCAGTCGCAGGTTTTGCGGCGACAGGTTCAGTTGCAGGCGTTTCAGCAGGCGCGTCGGCTTTTGATTCAGAAGCGGCAGCGGCTTTGGCTTGCTGTTCAGCAAGCTTCTTTTGCATCATCGGGGAAAGTTTCTTTGGCTCTGCCATAATTCAAATCTCCGGTTTGAACAGCGTTAAAAGGTGATTACTGCTTTGCTCAAAGTTACACCGAGCCAAAAGGTTTTCAAACTTCAGTTCCAGTTGGCTTGGACGATTTAGCCTTTTTTGGCAAAGGAACGTCTTTCAACTGAAAACAGTATAATTGCACGACTGAATTTGAACAATCCAACGAATGAATCCAAATCACGACGCTCCTTCAACAGAAGCACTTCGCATTGAGAGCGAAAAACTCTCGCTCACCAGATTACTTTCAAGAATTTCACAAGCGAATAGGTTTGATTCGCTGTTTCAACTCCTTCAAACTTCAACAAGAAAACTTACAATTTCAGGACTTCACGGCTCGCTCTCGTCATTTGTGATTGCAGAAATGTTCAACCGTGAAAGCACGCCGATGCTTCTGGTATGCAACGATGAAGAGATTGAACGATACGAAAACGACCTTCCAATTCTCTTGGGAAAGAAAACGCTGATTGATTTTACTGCAGAACCCGCGCTTGCACTTTCCGCATTGCTTTCTCACGAAAAGAAGTTGATTGTTAGCACGCCTGCTGAATTGTGCCGAAAAGTCTTACCGAAAACACTTTCTCAAACAAGAAAACTTACAATCAAACAAGGCGAACGTATTGGCTACGCACGCTTAGAGGAATTTCTCGTGCAGAACGGCTTTATGCGCAAAGAGTTCATTGAGGAAGAAGGCGACTATGCGATTCGCGGCTCTATTGTCGATGTGTTCTCGTTTGATGCGTTTGACCCTGTGCGCATTGAATTTTTCGGCGATGAAATCGACTCCATTCGCACAATCGATATAGCCTCGCAACTTTCCAAAGAGAAAATTTCTGAAACGGAACTCGTTGCCAATCTTGCGCAATCCTTGCCTGAATCCGAATCGCTCTTGGATTACCTTCGCCCCGAAAGCCTTGTCGTTACTGATAATGCCGCCGATTACGGTGCCGATGTTGAATCATCTGAATTTTTCAAGAGAGAAGAAATCACGCGAAAACTTGAAGCGTTCCGACAAGTTGAAATTCAAAAAATCGGCAAAGGCGAAATTGACTTCGGCTCACGCTCTCAACAAAAATTCAACTCGAACTTTTCAGAATTTGGAAAAGCCATTCAGCGCGATGTGGCGCGTGGATTGAGCGTTGTGTTTGCCTCAACCTCGCAAAAAGAGGCAAAAGAAATTATCGAGTTCTTGGAAGTTGAAACCGAAAAAGACACAGAGCAGGAAAACGACACAAAAGAACTTGTGCTGAACACCGTTGCCGAAAATTTCTACGAGGGCTTCGTCTTTGAGGGCATTTCGCTTTACACGGAATCCGATGTGTTCGGAAAACTACATTCACGCAAGCGGCACAAGAAACGCAAGCGTCGACAAATTTCGCTTCGTGAACTGCGTGCGCTCAAAGTCGGCGACTACATCGTGCATGAAGATTATGGCATCGGCGTTTTTATGGGCATGGAGCGCATTTCAGCAGGCAACGCTGAACAAGAAGCTGTGCTGATTCAATACGATAAAGGCGATAACCTTTATGTGAATGTTCAAAATTTGCATTTGCTCTCGAAGTATTCTTCTGCCGAGGGCGCAAAGCCAACGCTTTCAAGATTAGGTTCAGAGAAGTGGAACGCGCAAAAAGAAAAAATCAAAAAGCGGCTCAAAGATATTGCGCGGAACTTGATTCAACTTTACGCCAAGCGCAAAGCAACAAAAGGCTTCGCACATAAGCCCGATAGCATTTGGCAACGCGAGTTCGAAGCCGCATTCATCTTTGATGAAACGCCCGACCAACTTGCCGCCATTGAAGCCGTCAAAGCCGATATGATGTCGGAGTCGCCAATGGATAGGCTCATCTGCGGCGATGCAGGCTTTGGAAAAACCGAAGTCGCCATGCGTGCCGCCTTCAAAGCCGTTGAATCGGGCAAGCAAGTCGCTGTGCTTGTACCGACAACCATTCTCGCACATCAGCACTTCAACAGTTTCAAGTTGCGCTTTCAAAATTTCCCCGTGCGAATTGAAGTGCTTTCAAGATTTCTCTCGCCAAAAGAAGCCAAACGCATTGCCGCCGACATCAAAGCAGGACAAGTCGACATCGTCATCGGCACGCACCGCTTGATTTCAAAAGACATCGAGTTCAAAGATTTAGGCTTGTTTATTATTGATGAAGAACAGCACTTTGGCGTTGCCGCAAAAGAAAAACTGCGCGAGCAATTTCCGACCGTCGACACGCTGATTCTCACTGCCACGCCGATTCCACGCACCTTGCAATTTTCAATGATGGGCGCACGCGACCTTTCTATCATTTCCACGCCGCCGAAAAATCGACAACCGATTGAAACAATCGTTCACGAATATGATGAAGACATTTTGCAAGAAGCCATCACACGCGAATTGGGACGAGGCGGACAGGTCTTCGTTCTCAACAATCGCATCAATTCACTTGACGCAATGTTCGATACGGTCAGACGCCTTGTGCCAAAAGCCCGCATCGGAATTGCGCACGGACAAATGCCCACAAAAGAACTCGAGCAAGTCATGCTCGACTTTCTGCAAAAAGAACTCAATGTGTTGATTTGCACGACGATTATTGAATCGGGATTAGATATTTCCAATGTCAATACGATTATCATCAATCGCGCCGATATGTTTGGGCTGTCGGACTTGTATCAACTGCGAGGGCGTGTTGGGCGAAGCGACCGAAAAGCCTATTGCTATCTTTTTACGCCGCCGCCTTCAACGCTCACACAGGATGCGCTTCAACGCCTTGCAACGATTGAAGAATTCACCGAACTCGGCTCGGGCTTCAATGTCGCCTTGCGCGATTTAGACATTCGCGGCGCAGGCAATTTGCTCGGCGCAGAGCAATCAGGTTTCGTCTATGACTTGGGGTTTGATTTGTATCAAAAAATTCTCGAAGAAGCCGTCGCCGAAATCAAATCAACGGAATTTCAAAACCTCTTCAAGGAAACAGAGAAACAAAAAGAAACAGGCGGAAAGCCATGCGAAGTGACCTTTTTCTTCAACGCGCTGATTCCAAGTTTCTATGTGGAATCGGCATCAGAACGCTTCGCGCTCTACGAAAAACTGTCCAAAGCCACAACGCACGAAGAGATTGAGCATTTCAAGCACGAACTCGAAGACCGATTCGGCAAACTGCCCGATGATGTTAAGAACCTTATCGCCGTTGCTCGCTTGCGAATTGAAGCCACGAAACTTTCGCTTTCACGGATAGAAATCGCTGAAAAGAAATGCGTTTTTATTTTCCCCGATGGCGATTCCAACAAGAATTTTTACCAGAGCGAAACCTTCGGAAAAATCCTCGATGCGATTCAATCGAGCGAGATGAAAAAGTATCAACCGATTTTCAAAAACGAGAAGCGATTAAAACTCGACATCACCTTTGAACAGAGTTACAAAGAGTCCCCTGAACTGGCTATCAAAGCCGTGAGCGATATTTTGGGCTTAATGCTGAAATAAATTGCGTGTAACTTCACGGCATTATGAGCCAAACACAATTCCAAATGAAAGTTTTTCTTGCGCTCTTTTGCTTCTTTCTTGCGATGGTCAAAGAAGGCATATCGCAACCGATTGAAACTGCCAAAGGCGTTTTGATGGTCAAGTTCAAATCAAGTGATGCACTTCGTGGAAAAAATCCAACAAGTGTGCTAAAAAACATTCACGATGAAATTCGCCTTGCGCCTCTGTGGACGGAATCGCATCAACACGCGTTTCAGAAAGTTCTGACGCGCAACGCACCAAGTCAGATTGAATCAAGAAGCCTTGAATCCATCTCGCGCATCTACACGCTTACTTTCCCTGAACACTTTGATGAAACGCTGATGATTGCACGGCTTCAAAAACTTGACCTCTTCGAGTGGATTGAGCCGAAATACATTCGCCAAACGCACGCAATTCCAAACGACCCGCTCATCGGCACGTCGTTCTCATCACAAAATTATCTCGATTATCATCGGCTATTTCAAGCGTGGGATATTTCGCAAGGCAGTCGTGATGTGATTATCGCCATCATTGATAGCGGCGTTGATTACCTACACCCCGACCTTGCAAACAAGATGTGGATAAACACAGGCGAAATTCCGAACAACGCTCTCGATGATGATGGCAACGGTTTCATTGATGATGTAATCGGTTGGGATTTTTGGCAAGAAGGTTCGATTGCAAACCCTGTTCAAGACAATGACCCGCGTGGAGAGTTTTTCGTTCACGGCACGCACGTGGCGGGCATTGCAGCCGCCGCAACGAACAACGGCATTGGCATTGCTGGCATTGGCTACAACTGCCGATACATGAATCTCAAAGCCGGTGGCACACAAGCACAGCCCACAGCTATTGGCTTCGGCTTTGAAGCGTTGCTTTATGCTGTGGCAAACGGCGCGCAAGTTGCGAATTGCAGTTGGGGCGCAAGCGGCTTTTCATCGTTTGAAAATGAAGTCGTCAATTTCGCAACCGCACAAGGCGTCGTGGTGATTGCATCAGCAGGAAACAGTGGTGGCACAACCGCAGAAACAGAGCCTGTCTATCCAGCGGCATATCAAAATGTGCTGTCTGTTGGGGCAGTCAATCATTTTGGTGGACTTATCAATCAGCGTGCGTCGTTTTCAAGTTACGGCACAACGCTCGATGTGCTGACTGCGGGCAACGGCGTGTTAAGCACGGTCTTTCAAGGCGAATACGGATTGCTCACAGGCACGTCAATGTCCGCGCCGATTGCGGCAGGTGTAGCGGGGCTGTTGAAATCGCTTCGTCCAACTTGGTCGGCGGCGCGAATACGCTTGCAACTTCGGGCAACCGCAGAGCCGTTGGACGCGCTCAATCCTACCAACGCCAATCTCTTGGGCAAAGGTCGACTCAACGCCTTTCAAGCCTTAACGCGCACGACACCCGGAATAGAAGTGGTTCAGTATGATTACGAAGGCGCAACGCAATCGCTTGCGATTACGCTTGTCAATCACAATGCGCCAACTTCAAACTCCCTTTCGTTTGAACTGCAATCGCTCAACGGCGGCGTGAGCTTGACCAATCCGTTTCAATCATCACAACGCTTGAACACAGGCGATACACTGCGATTAACGTTTCGGCTCACGATTCGCACGCCTGATAGCGCACCACGCTTGCTCAAACTTTCGTTCAGCGATGCCGTTGCAGGCTACAATGATTTCGCCGTGCTTCGCGTCTCTAATTCAAGTTGGGAATTTCTTTCGTCGGTTTCTACTCGCGCACGTGCGATGAGCCTTGCAAGTGATCAATCGATGTGGATTGTCGGCGAGAGTGGCAAAGTCTTTCGCTCGCGGAACGGCGGCGTGTCGTTTGAACGATGTGTTTCGCCAACGGTTCAAAATCTTGATGCGGTTTCAGCGATAGATTCTTTAACGGCGATTGTCGGCGAAGGCGAGAGCGCAAGTTCAGGCAGAATTGCCGCACGATTGTTCAAAACCGTTGATGGCGGAAGAAGTTGGAGCGTGGTCTATCAAGGCGAATTAGGGGCGTGGTGGAACGGCATTGCGATGATAAGCCGCAATACAGGCTACGCAATGAGCGACGCGCCACAAAATCAAGCACGCTTTCTTGTCGTTAAAACCAACGATGGCGGCGAGACTTGGAACGCACTGCCCAACGCACCTATCAGCAACGGCGACTTCGGTTGGACGCGCTCAATTTATTTCGTAAATGCTCTTGTTGGATTCTTTGGAGGCGCATCAAACGGCAATCTCTACAAAACCTTTGACGGCGGCGCAACTTGGCAAGTAGAATCAACAGGCGGCGGATATGTCGGCAGTGTGTTTTTTTACGATGAAGAAACAGGCTTGCGCGTCTCCAACAATCAACCTCACTTGCGGCGATTTTCCGAAGGCACATGGCGCGACATTGCAAGCATGAACACTCCGCTTGAAGCGGCAACAGGAATCCCCGCAACTTCTCGCGCTTGGGTTGCAGGAAATCAAACCGTCTGGAACTCAACCGATGGCGGAAAAACTTTCCGCGAAGAATCTCTCCCGATTGAAGGCAACGATAAACTCATTCAACTGCTTGCAAGAAAAGAAGGGAACAATGCGATAGCGTTTGCTCTGACCGAAGGCGGACAACTCTTCACGCAAATAACTGATTTAGAAAGCGGACAACCCCCTTCTTCAGAGCGACCAATTTGTGAACTCTCTCAAAACTATCCCAATCCGTTCAATTCTGTTACGGCGATTGAGTATCGCATCTTTGAGACGGGCTTTGTCTCGCTTAAAGTGTATGATGTCTTGGGCAGGGAAGTTGCAACGCTTGTGAGCGGAGTTCAACGTGCGGGCGGTTATACTGTGAAATACAACGCAACTGAATTATCAAGCGGTATGTATTTCTATCGGCTTCAAGTAGGACGCGCATCGGCAACGAAGGCAATGATTCTCGTGAAGTAAAGGCGTGTATGACTTGAATCTGAAACGATTTTTCACCTTGCACAGAATCCTTTGCGCAATGAAATGAAAAACACATTACGACCATCGTTTTTGAATCCACTCCTCAACGATTAGATTGTAATTCATTTTTTGTAGTTCATTTTTCAAAAAACTAAACATAAATGCTATGCATGTAGAATACCACAAGTGGTATAGCCACCGACTCCATCGCGATATGGAGCTTATGATTTTCGGACACACAGGCGCGCCGACCATTGTTTTTCCAACCTCATATGCGCGCTTCTATGAATGGAAAGATTTTCACATGATTGATACGATTGCCGACAAAATTGACGGCGGATACTTACAACTTTATTGTGTCGATGGTATTTGGTCAGAGACTTGGTATAACTATGGGATTCACCCTAACGCAAGAATGCAACGCCATAATGCATGGGAGCAATACATGATTCACGAAGTCTATCCGCTCATTCGACACAAAAATCACAATCACTTCACGATTCTTACAGGCACCAGTTTTGGCGCGTTTATTGCCACACTTTTTGCGCTTAAACATCCTTGGCACGCCAATAAACTCGTTGCGATGTCGGGCGGATACAGCACGAAAGGATTTTTAGATGGCTACTACGACAATGATGTGTATTTCAACTCTCCGCTTGACTTTGTGCCGAACCTTCACGACCACCACATTCTCGAGCGCATGCGTGCCATTGATATTAAACTGATTACTAGCACTTGGGATATTCCCACCTGCCGCGAAACGACAAAAGAACTTTCCACAAAGTTGTGGGATAAAGGCGTGTGGAATCAATGCGACGTGTGGAACGACGCACAGCACGACTGGCCTGATTGGCGCAGAATGATTCGCGTCTATCTCTAATCTTTTCGCCGACCTTGACGCACAAACCTGTATCAGAACGCCGTAAGGGAATTATCGTTTGCACTTGGGAGGGCATCTTTGCTAATCCTTACATCATCATCACCGATACGACTTACCTTACGGCGTTTGCGGTCATTCTTTCTGCCTCGAACCCTGTTATCGCGTTCATCGGGGGCATTGGGTTTTTAGTGCGGATATTTCAACTCTTGGGTGCGTATCTCGTGGAGCATTACGGCAATCGTAAACGCTTTGCGGTCTTGACAGGAATCGGTGCACGTCTGACTTGGCTCTTCGTTGTGGCGACAGGCATAATTTGGCACGGCAATGCAGACGTGATTCTGCTTGTCTTTACAGGCGTTACATTCGTGGCGAAAATTTTTGAAACGATGCTTGGCATGGGGTGGATGTCATGGGCAACCGATTTAATCCCGAATCGATTGCGCGGCAAATACTTCGGCTTTCGTCTTTCAATCATGGCAGTGGTAAATGTGATAACGACCTACGCGATTGGCTTTATGCTTGACCTGTTCAAATCATTTGGGAATGAAGCCGATGGTTATCTCGTGATGCTTGTGATTGCGTCCTTGTGCGGATTGATTACGATTCTGCTGTTTCAAAAGCAATATGAGCCGCCGTTTCACCCTGCGCCCGACCGCAAGTTTCAGCGTGATGTATGGCTACCGCTTCAAGATGAGCAGTTCCGCCCTGTTATCATTTTCAATTTGCTTTGGGCGATAGCACAAGGCGTTGCGCTTGTGTTTTTTACAGTGCAGATGATTAGCGTTTTGCAGATGTCGTTCACGCAAATAGCACTCTTCAACATTATTGTAACGGTTGGGCGTGTGGCACTCAATCCGTTTTGGGGGAAATTCACGCAACGCTTTGGCTCGAGCACCACGCTCAAAATTTGCGGCACGCTTATTACGCTCAACCCA
>Ga0308389_1001247_pt1 | contig 17577 bp, 14 predicted proteins | sample Hotspr2Sample148_FD_202362 | JGI IMG/M metagenome (GOLD analysis project Ga0308389, IMG submission 202362) | Hot spring phototrophic mat microbial communities from Mushroom Spring, Yellowstone National Park, Wyoming, United States - 20040719_148 ... | reverse complement strand
AGCAGTCGGTGGACAACAACCTACAGCTCAGATTGACAGTCTCTTTGTAAGAAACAATATAATTGAAGGAAAGCAAAGAGCAATAGCTTTGGGATGGTCTGCAAATACTACTATTAACAATAATACACTAATATTAAATCAAAATATTTCTGGAACTATACCATCACAGGTAATCTTGGCTACAAATGTCTCTCCTACAGCAACCGTCAATATTTATAATAATGTTATTTCTTCTATCTCTTCAATGGCTAATGGTTCTACTGCTGGAATTGCTGGAATAAGTATTGAATCAGCTGGAACTTATAATGTTTATAATAATATGATTACTGGATTCAATCTTACAGCAACAAATCCAACTGCATTTTTACGAGGAATAGCTGTTACATCTGCTACTGCAACAGCAAATATAATTTACAATACTATTTTGATGAACGATATACCATCAATCGGAACAGGTACAGTTTCATACAATGGAATATTTATTAATAATGGTACTAATACTCTTAGAAATAATATTGTATCCACTGTTGAACCCGATTTCACGAACTATTGTATCAATAGAACTGGAACTGATGGAACAGTCTCCTCCAACTTCAATAATTTCTATAGAGCTAATACTACCAATGGAAATATTGGATTCTGGAATAATACAGCAACTCCAACCTTAGCCAACTGGCAAACTGCTTCAGGGCAAGATGCAAATTCTAAATCCAAGCAAGTTTTCTTTGTTTCAGCAACTGATTTACATTTAACAGGTTCTTCAGTCGGTGATTTTGATCTAGCTGGAACTCCAATTCCTGGAATTACAACTGATATTGATGGACAAACAAGACATCCTAATTTCCCTTATATGGGTGCTGATGAGGCTAATATACCTTTACCAGTAGAGTTAATATCATTTTCCGCTAATTACTCAAATGGTAAGGTTCATCTCAATTGGGTTACCGCATCAGAACTCAATAACAGTGGTTTCGAGGTTGAAAGGAATAACGGAAATGGCTTCGAAAAAATTGGATTTGTTAAAGGTAATGGTACAACTAATCAAAGATCGTCCTTTACATTCATTGATGAAAACCCAGGTTCCGGAAAAATTCAGTATAGATTAAAACAAATTGATTTCGATGGAACATTTAATTATTATGGAATAGTTGAAGTCGATGTTGATATACCAAGTGAATTTAATCTCTCACAAAATTATCCTAATCCATTTAATCCAACTACTACTATTGAATATACAATCGCTAAAGCTGGTATTGTAAATTTAATAGTTTATAATATGCTTGGTGAGGAAGTTGTAAGACTCGTAGATAATCAGTTTAATGATATTGGTAAATACTCAATAAAGTTTGATGCAAGTAAATTAGCAAGTGGAACTTACATTTATCGATTACAATCAGGTGATGTAATTATTTCAAAGAAAATGAATTTAATTAAGTAAATCTTTTATTTTAGATTTAAGGCGAGTCTATAGAGGGCTCGCCTTTTTTATTTATTGTCTCATAAGTAAGAAAGTGAGTTTAAGAATTTTTTAATGAACTATTAAGTTGAATTTAAAGAAGATTAAAAAAATAAGATTATTGATTTGAACAACTTATTACTCTCATTTTTTTCTAAAATTTTATCTGACTCTTTTACCCTGAAAGTTTGTTAATTGAAGTTCGATTTAGAAGAAAGCTTGCCAATTATTTGCTTGTTACAATTATTTCTAAAGAGAAAATTTTCAAATCAGTTATTTTATTCAAAGTTTTCTGTAGAGTTTATTATCCATTGTCATTTTTCATTTTTTAAAGATAATAAGTATTATTTCCGAATTATTTATAAAAGATTAGAAAATAAAAGTTGAGAATCCCTGTCTAAATTCGTATTTTTGCTTGATTCAAAAGGAGAAATTTTTATGGAATTTAAAATAAATAGCAAAATATTTGAGAAAATTTTATCTAATGTAATTCCAGTCATTCCATCTAAGACCACTAATCCGCTTTTACAAAATTTTCTTTTTGATATCAAAGATGGTCAATTAACAATTCTTGCAACAGATTTGGAAATATTCTTAAAAACACAAGTAAATATTGTCTCTGAGAAAAATTATAAATTTTACGTGCCTGCCAAACTTTTATTTGAAACTGTTAGAGCTATACCTGATATGATTATTTCTTTATCATTAGAACCAAATAATCAGTTAAAACTCACGACAGATAGAGGTGTATATAACTTAAGTTACTTTGAGACAAGTGAAACTATCGAATTACCTGAAATACCTTTCGATAAAGAGATTAATCTCTCCTCTGATGAATTAAAGCGTGCGATAGAAAAAACATCTTTTGCAGTTGGTGATGAAGATATGCGTCCTGCTATGAATGGAATTTTATTAGATTTTACTGACGATGGATTAAGATTCGTCTCAACTGATGGACATCGGTTAGTAAAATTTGTTAATAAAACATTTCAAAGTGACTTAAGAGAGCAATATATAATTCCTAAAAAGGCAATTAGTATTTTATCTAAATTTTTATCTGATGGTGATATAACTGTTAACTTAACAAAAACTTATGCTCAATTCAAACTACCAAATCTAGAATTTATTACCAGGTTAATTGGTGAGAAATATCCTAATTACAATAGTGTAATTCCATTTGAGAATGATAATATCTTAAAAATAAAAAAACAGGACATTCAATCTTCTATTAAACGAATGTTAGTTTTTGCATCTGATGATATTAAACAGGTTAAACTTAATATCAAAGAAAATGAATTTAATATTTCTATTCATAATATCGACACCTCATCAAGTGGTCAAGAAACTATAGATTGTCAATACAATGGTGAACCTATGGAAATTGGATTTAATGTTTTTTATTTAAATGACATTGTGTCGCATTTAGATTCTGAAGAAATAATCTTTAAACTTAATTCACCAAGTAAGGCTTGCCTGATTGAGCCAGGTGAGGTTAGTGAGAAAGAAGAGATTTTGATGTTGTTAATGCCTGTGCGGTTAAATTATTAAAAATGTTACTTTCTTCATTGGTTTTAACTAACTTTAGAAAACATACCAATTCTAATTTTCGATTTTCTTCAGGATTGAATTATATTGTTGGTAAAAATAGTGTAGGAAAAACTTCTATACTCGAAGCAATTTATTATCTTTGCTCGGGCAGAAGTATTTTTGCAAAAGATAACGAAATTGTCAGTTTCGATAAAAATCATTTTGAAATAGAGGGAATATTTAATAATAAGATTGAAAACAAAGTGCGAGTTTTCTTTAAAGCTGATGAAAATAAAAAGTATTATCTTCTAAATGGTAAACAGGTTATTAAGTCAAGTGAAATTATAGGAAAATTTCCGCTCGTAACACTGACCCCAGAAGATCATCAAATTACTCAGGGTAGTCCTGCTGATAGAAGAAAGTTTTTTGACTCTGTAATCGCACAGGCAAGTAAAACTTACCTTGACTTACTTTTAGATTACAATAAAATTTTAAAGCATAGAGCAGTGATTCTTAATCATTTATTCGAAAGAGCTACTCCTACTTTAATTGATGAACTTGAATCTTGGACAGAAAATTTAATCAATTGCGGCTCCCAAATTATTAGATTCAGAAAAAATTTTATAAAAGATTTTAATCTTTATCTAATAGAATCTTATAAAAGTATTATGGATTCGAATGAAATTCCAGTAATTAAATATTTAACTGTATCTCAGGAAAATGATTTTGATGAAAAAGACGAGATGAAAAAGTTGTTAGAAAAAAATCGTCAATTAGAAATTAATAGAAAATTAAATCTTATTGGACCTCATAGAGATGATTATCTATTCGAAATTAATAACATTAATTTAAGAAAGTTTGGTTCTCAGGGTCAAAACAAAACATTTCAAATCACTTTGAAGTTTGCTGAATTTTTTTACCTAAAAGAAATTATTAACGATGTTCCTATTTTTTTAATGGATGATGTATTTGGTGAACTTGATTCTTTTAGAGCTAATAGAGTTAGTAAATTCTTGAAAAATTTAGGACAGGCTTTTTTAACACTTACAGATTTTTCGAATTTAAATTTTCTATCTAAATCTGAAAATGACTTGATTATAAATCTTCCTATTAACTGAACTGTATGAATAACGAATTTAAAAGTATAGCAGAAATAATCAATTCTTCTAAAGAATTAACTCATATAAAAAATTTATTAGAAGATAAACAGATTGAAAAAGATTTTTTTTATCTTTTCCCTGAATTAAAAACCTTGGTAAAATCTGTTAAGAGTTCAGGTAAAACTTTAATGATTAAAGTTGAGATACCTGCTTTAAGAACAGAATTAAAATTTCGTGAGACTGAGATAATAAAAAAGATCAATGATTTTTATAAATCAGAAAGAATAAATCGTCTAAAATTTTCAACTAAATAATTGGGAAACTATGAATAATCATTCAAATGAATATAGTGCCAAAAATATTAATGTCCTTAAAGGGCTAGAGGCAGTTAGAAAACGACCTGCAATGTATATTGGTGATGTTTCTACTCGAGGACTACATCATTTGATAAATGAAGTAGTTGACAATAGTATTGATGAAGCTCTTGCAGGTTTCAATGATAGAGTAATAGTTATTTTACACAAAGACGGCTCTGTTACCGTTGAAGATAGAGGACGTGGTATTCCAGTTGATATTCATCCAGTTGAAAAAAAATCAGCATTAGAAGTTGTTATGACCGTTCTTCACGCTGGTGGAAAATTCGATAAAAGTAGTTATAAAGTCTCTGGTGGATTACACGGAGTTGGTGTATCTGTCGTTAATGCTTTGTCTGACTGGCTTAAAGTTGAAGTCCGGAGAGATAATAAAATTTACTTTCAAGAGTATCGAAGAGGTGTACCAGTTGCAGATGTAAAACAAATTGGAACTTATAAAGGCGAGCAAACTGGCACTAAAATCACTTTCTTCCCAGATAAAACAATCTTTAAATCAATTAAATTTAATTTTGAAACAGTTGCCGAAAGAATGAGAGAACTTGCTTATTTGAATAAAGATGTCACTATGATTATTAAAGATGAAAGAGAAAATCTTGAAGAAACTTTTAGATTTAAAGGAGGGATTGTTGATTTTGTTAAATATCTTGATGAACAAAGAACTCCCCTTCATAAACCCATTTATATTGAAGGTGAAAGAGATAATACACCAGTTGAAGTTGCATTTGAATACAGCGACTCATTTTCTGAAAATGTTCACACTTACGTTAACAATATAAATACTATCGAAGGTGGAACTCACCTTGTAGGTTTTAGAACTGCACTAACAAGAACACTTAATAACTATGCTTATAAAAATGGACTTATAAAAGAAAATAGTAAGATTACTTTAACTGGTGATGATTTCAGAGAAGGATTAACTGCTGTTATTTCTGTTAAAGTGATGGAACCACAATTCGAAGGTCAAACAAAAACCAAGTTAGGTAACAGTGAAGTAAAATCGATTGTAGAAACAATAGTAGGCGAGAAACTTTCTGAATTTTTAGAAGAGAATCCATCTGTTGCTAAAAAAATTATCGAAAAATCTCTCAAGGCTGCTGAAGCAAGAGAAGCAGCAAGAAAAGCTCGTGAACTTGTTCGCAGAAAAAATGCTTTAGACTCTTTACATCTTCCAGGTAAACTTGCTGATTGTTCAATTAACGACCCTGAACATTGTGAAATATACATAGTTGAGGGAGATTCTGCAGGTGGTTCAGCTAAGCAAGGACGTGATAGAAGATTTCAGGCAATTTTACCAATCAAAGGTAAAATATTAAATGTTGAAAAAGCTAAATTGAATAAAATTCTTGAAAATCAGGAAATTCAAGCCATAGTCGCCGCAATTGGTGCAGGTATCGGCGAAGATTTCGACCCCTCTAAAGCTCGTTATGGGAAAATTATTCTTATGACTGATGCCGATGTTGACGGTAGTCATATTCGAACTTTGTTATTAACTTTTCTCTACAGACATATGAAAGAACTTATTACATCCGGTAGAGTTTATATCGCTCAACCACCTCTATATAAAGTTAAAAAAGGCAAAGAAGAAGTTTACGCTTTTGATGATGAAGAACTTGAACAAATATTAAAAAGATTTAAAGCCGATTCTAAATCTAAATTAAAAACCATTGAAAACCAGGGAGAACTCGAAGTTGATGAGGATGGGCACCCTAAAGGAATTGTTATTACTCGTTATAAAGGACTTGGAGAGATGAATCCTGAACAGTTATGGAACACTACAATGAACCCAGAAACACGAACGATTTTACAAGTAAATCTTGAAAGTGCTGCTGCCGCTGATAAAATTTTTGAAACACTAATGGGCGATGCAGTTGAACCAAGAAGAGAATTTATTGAGAAACACGCTAAATACGCTAATCTGGATGTTTAATAATTCATAAATTATAAACCTATTAAGTGATGAGTTTATTATGAGTACGATCTTTGAAAAAATAATACCTGTCACCTTAGAAGAGGAAATGAAATCCTCTTATATTGATTATGCAATGAGTGTTATTGTTGCTCGTGCTTTACCTGATGTTCGAGATGGTTTGAAGCCAGTTCATCGTAGAGTTTTATTCGGAATGCATGAACTTGGTCTTGCTTATAACCGACCTTACAAAAAATCAGCAAGAATTGTTGGAGAAGTATTAGGTAAATATCATCCGCATGGTGATAGCGCTGTTTATGATACTATGGTTCGAATGGTTCAAGATTTTTCTTTAAGATATCCTCTGGTTGATGGACAGGGTAACTTTGGCTCCATTGATGGTGATGCACCTGCAGCTATGAGATATACCGAAGCACGTCTTGCAAGAATTTCTGAAGAACTTTTAAGAGATTTAGACAAGAACACCGTTGACTTTGGACCAAATTTTGACGATTCTTTACAAGAACCATTAGTTTTACCAGCTTACCTTCCAAATCTTTTAATCAATGGCTCAAGTGGTATTGCCGTTGGTATGGCAACTAATATACCGCCTCATAATTTGGGAGAAGTTGTTGATGGATTAATCGCTTTAATTGATAATCCCAACCTAACTTCTGAAAAATTAATCAAATACATAAAAGCTCCTGATTTCCCAACTGGTGGAATAATTTATGGCTATGAAGGAGTTCGTGAGGCTTACACAACTGGTAGAGGAAGAATTTTACTTCGTGCTAAAGCAAACATTGAAACTCTAAAAAATGACAGGGAAAATATTGTAATTACAGAAATTCCTTATCAGGTCAATAAAGCAAATCTTATTGAAAAAATCGCTGAATTAGTTCGTGATGGTAAGATAGATGATATCTCTAATATTAGAGACGAATCTGATAGAGATGGACTCAGAATAGTTATCGAACTTAAAAGAGACGCTCAGCCTGTAGTAGTTTTAAATCAACTGTTTAAGCACACTCAGATGCAAGTAACCTTTGGTGTTATAATGCTTGCTTTAGTTAATGGTGTGCCAAAGATACTTACTCTTCAGGAAATGATGAAACATTTCCTTGACCATCGAATGGATGTCCTAATCAGACGAACCAAGTATGAACTTGACGCTGCTGAAAAAAGAGCTCATATTCTTGAAGGTTACATTATAGCCCTTGATAATATTGATGAAGTAATTGAGACAATTAAAAAATCGCGCGATGTTGAAACTGCAAAAAATAATTTGATGAGAAAATTCAAGCTTAGCGAAATTCAAGCTAAAGCTATCCTCGATATGCGTTTACAAAGACTCACTGGGCTTGAACGTAAAAAAATTGAAGATGAGTATAAAGAAACTATAAAACTAATTGAAAGACTTAGAGGAATTCTTGAAAGCGAACATAAGCGAAAGCAAATTATTAAAGAAGAATTACTTGCCCTTAAGGAAAAATATGCTGATGAAAGAAGGACAGAAATAATTTATGATTTCAAAGAATTCTCTTTAGAAGATATCATTGCTGAAGAAGATGTAGTTGTTACAATATCCCATCAAGGTTTTATTAAAAGATTTCCAGTAAGTGGCTATAGAAGACAATCTCGCGGGGGTAAAGGTGTTACTGGTGTAAGTACTAAAGATGATGATTTCATTGAACATATGTTCATTGCTTCTACGCATCAATATATTTTGTTCTTCACTGATAAAGGAAGATGTTATTGGTTAAAAGTTCATGAAGTTCCTGAAGGTGGTCGTGCTGCAAGAGGACGTTCAATATTGAATCTAATTGATAAAGAAAAGGATGAAAAAATTACAGCATTTGTCGCAGTAAAAGAATTTACTGATAATCAGTATTTAATTATGGTTACTGAACAAGGTACTATTAAAAAAACAGTTTTATCCGCTTATGGAAATGTTAGAAAAGGTGGTATCAACGCAATAAATTTAGTTGAAGGTGATAAACTGATAGAAGTTAAAATGACTGATGGCAATAATGATATCGTAATTGGAACGCGTAATGGTTTTGCTATTCGTTTCAATGAAAAAGATGTTAGAGATATGGGAAGAACTGCAACAGGCGTTCGCGGAATAAATCTTCAAAAAGGTGATAAAGTCGTTGGATTACTGGTTATAAAACATCCTCAAACAAGTGTACTCGTTGTTACTGAAAAAGGATTTGGAAAACGCTCAGATATTAACGATTATAGAGTTACTAAAAGAGGTGGAAAAGGTGTTATCACAGTAAAAACCACCGATAAAGTCGGTAAAATGATTTCTATGATGGAAGTTGTTGATAAAGATGAACTTGTAATTATTTCTACGCAAGGAATGGTCATCAGACAAGCTGTGAAAGATTTAAGAATTATGGGAAGAAATACTCAAGGCGTGAGAGTGATTAGATTAAACGAAGGTGACTCAATTGCTGACATTGCCCGAATAATTCCTGATGACGATGATTCAAATGATATGTGAATCACTGATAATTTTTGATTTAAAACTTAACTTTAACTTAAACTTTAAACTTTAATTTGAAATCTCTATATTGTTGATAGTTAAATGTAAATTTTTATGAAAACCTACGATAGAATTCTTTCTACCATTAAAGATAAAGGTGCAGCATTTTTTATACTTGTAGATCCTGATAAATTAGGCTCTGAAAAGATAGAAGAGTTTATAAAATTATCTGAAGCTTCAGATGTTGATGGATTTTTGGTGGGTGGAAGTTTAATGATGTCAGGTGATTTTGAATCTCTACTAATAAAAATAAAATCATTAACTTCATTGCCTGTAATTATATTTCCAGGAAATGTTGCTCAAGTTTCAAAATATGCCGATGCAATTTTGTTCATTTCGGTTATTAGCGGAAGGAATCCTGAGCACTTGATAGGTAAGCATATTCTTGCAGCACCCTTTATAAAGAAATCGAATTTAGAAGCATTAGGAACTGGCTACATACTTATAGATTCTGGTTCTACAACTACAGCTGTTTATATGAGTGGAAGTCATCCCATACCACGCGATAAACCTGAGATCGCATTAGCAACAGCTTTAGCCGCTGAATATTTAGGGATGAAATTTGTTTATCTTGAAGCAGGTAGCGGCGCTAAATACTCTGTGCCTAATGAAATGATAAATATCGTATCTAAAAATTTATCTATACCAGTTATAGTTGGCGGCGGATTGAGAACACCTGATGATGTCTCTGATAAAGTTAAAAACGGTGCTTCGATAATTGTTGTTGGTAATTTCTTCGAAGATGAAAGAAATTGGTCATCAATAAAAGATTTTACATATGCAACTCACATTAAAAAAGGTATAACAGTTTAATGACATTTGAAATAAAAAAGTTTTTTGAAGAATCTCTTGATGAAAGCGCATCTATAAAATTGAAAATTAAAGAAACACTATTCTCTGATATAAAATCTGCCATTGATTTAATAGTTAAATGTTTTAAGGATGGTAACAAACTTTTACTTTGCGGTAATGGAGGTAGCGCTGCCGACTCCCAACATATTGCAACTGAATTTGTAATTAGATTAAGTCACCATCTGCAAAGACCAGCTCTTCCAGCATTTGCAATTACTACAGACTCATCTAATTTGACTGCAGGTGGAAATGATATTGGTTTTGAAAATGTATTTGCAAGAAATGTGGAAGGACTTGGTAGAAAAGGAGATATTTTGCTTGTGATTTCTACAAGTGGTAATTCTCCTAATCTTATAAAAGCTGTTGAAATGGCAAAATTAAAAGATATGTATGTGATTGGATTTTTAGGTGGCTCGGGTGGTAAGTTAAAAGAAATTGTTGATTTACCAATTATTGTTCCTTCTTCAAGTACTCAAAGAATTCAGGAAGCACATATAACTATTGCTCATATAATTTGCGAATCAGTTGAACATATTCTTTTTTCAAACTAATTTATTAAAATTAAATAAGAGGCTTAAAATGAAAATCAAAAAAAATCTCGTTTTTTTCTTAACAATTATTCTGTTATCTCTATCTTTGTTTAATTGTAGTGAAAAGAAAGACCCAATTTCTCCAGACCCCCCCACTCAAAAAACTAAAGTGCGGCCGGTTACAAATCCTTTAGCGTACTCTCTCAACAATACTTCTGTTGTTGTAAAATTGACTAAAAGCGCTGACGAAAATCTCGCTGATTTTGACGGCTATCTCGTCAGAGTACTAACCACTAATAATAATCTCGTAAGAGAGAGAACTGTTAATAAAACTCTTGATTCATTAACAGTAACAGATTTAGTAGTTGGAACTATTTACAATTTTGAGATAATAGCAAAAGCCCAATCAAATTCTACAAAGTATATTAACTCTGACACTGTTACTATCCAGTGGTCACCAGCTTGGAGATTTGATACCGAAGGAACAATTCCTATTAAAGTTTATGAAAGTTCCAGTTCTACAGGTTTTGCGAGCGGTTTAATATTTTTTAATCCATCAACTCAACAGCCAAAAACAGTTTCGCTACTTAGTGCAGATAGTTCTTTAATCGATGTTTATTTATATACTGTTCCTGGTACAAGTAATGTTGAATTAAGAAGTTCACACCTTTACAGAGCTAATAGAAAAATTACAAGATTCTCAACTATCTCATATGATGTAAATTCATTAAACGACCCACGCAATGCACCACCTGATACTACAACTTATACAAAATTCGATTGGCAAATTGACTCGGTTGCCGTTTCTACTTCTAAAGTTCTATATTTCAAAGGAAATAATGGCAACTATGGTAGAATTTTAATCGAAAGAAATCCATCTAATCGTACTTTGATTTGGGGTACTTCCCCTGAGCAGTATATACAAGTTAGACTTTCTTATCAATCAGTTCCCTTTAATAGATTTTCAAAACAAAGATGAAAGGAGTTAAAATGAAAACATTATTAAGGATAATTACAATTACATTATTTTTCTTTTTAATACTTAATGTTAGTTCCTTTGCTCAAAAAGCAGCTACTATTACAGGTGAGATTGTAGATCTTAAAACTTTTGTAGTTGATAAAATAAAACCTAATAGCAGTGCTGGACTTGAGGTTACAAAGGAAGGGTTTATGAAAGGTGGTACTTTTGCACTTGTTGAAAAGAAAACCAATAAAATTGTTATTCTCATTCCAAGCGCAAATAATCCAAATCTTTATAGTGTATTAGAACCGTATTTAGGTATGCAAGTATTTATAAAAGGTCAACAATATTCTTCTGGTGGAGTTAGATTATTAACTGTTGATGATATCGGAAAATCACTCAAATAATTATAAATGTTAACTTTGATTAAACTGCAATCAGTCAAATTCTGATTGCAGTTTTTTTATTTTAATCTACATAACTTTTTTCTAAATAAGATTATAAGTTACTTTGGTTTATAGCATTTTCAAAATAAATAAAAACATAAGTGGATTGATACCTTATATAAACAAAGTTAAATTATGAAAATAAAATTTAACGATTTAGACTTCATACATAATATATGTGAATTTTATTAAATACTTTAAAATGGATCTTATAAAAACACCTCTCTTGTGTAAAATTTAGAATGTTGAATTAAGAATGTCTTCTCATTATATATATAATAGTTAGAAAAGTTTTTTATTCGATTAAGAGAACTTTAATTATAAATAATTTATTTTAGAGTGGGTCAATTTTGCTGAGAAAAATGGGTCAATTTTAGCTGGAATTTGCAAAACTAAATTAGGCAATATTTATAAGTTCGTAAAATCAAAAAAACAAAGAGTTTTTAACAACACACGAATAGAGAAGACTCAACGGATTTGAAAGTATTTTTCGGTTTAAACGGTGTTATCTTAGACCAAATATTTTAATTATTGATGTGACCAATAAGACTGATTAATTCTACTGAAATATGGGTTAATTTATTTTATCAATTTTTATACTTTAATAAAATGTGAATTTAATAACATTAACAAGAATAAATTCTTCAATAGATATAAAACATTTAACATTGAAGATTTTTTTGAAATTATAGACTTAAAAGAAATTTTTAATATTCTGAACTCCTTATTTCATTCTACTTTTAAGCATAAACTTCTTAATCAATTTAATATGAATTACTAAAATAACTCTTGAATATTTGTCAATGATATTTCTCTCAATCTTTGAAAAGCTTTTACAATCGTTTGCGGCATTTTTACTTTTGTTTTTTCCTCAAGCAAATGAATTAACTCGAATGCATTTGCAATCGCATCACCTTGTGGATGATTGTTCATTATAACATTTATCTCTTTCTCTTTACCTTCAACTGATTTTATCTTCTGAGCAATTTCAATCAGTTCACCGGGTGAGTAAAGATAATGATATCTCGAGCTTTGCTCTTCATAAGTTTGTTCTTTACCAAAATTCGAAAGCGACTTTTTCCACGCTTCGACATTTCTTCCGTGAAAACGAATGTAAGCTTTGTCATTTGTCACTATTGGTTCGAATGGAATGGACTGCCCTATTTGTGGTTGATCAATTGTGCAAAATGTTAAATCATTCTGCTTAAAAAATTCCAATGCACGATTGTTTCTCCAGCTTGAATGACGAACTTCAACAAAACAACTGATATCCGGAAAAATATCTTTGATCTTTTGAATATGCTGAACGGAGCTGCCATCAAAAGCAAATGAATAAGGAAATTGAATAAGTAAACCACCAAGTCGTTCAGCTTTTCTGAGTAAATCCAGATTGTAACGAACGGCTTTTATGTTCTGTTCATCAAACTTTTTTTTATGAGTAAAATCCTGATGAAGCTTGATGTGAAAGATAAAATCATCTGCGTTATCAACTTTTTTAATCCAGCCCTCAACAATTTTCGGACTGATGTAAGTATAATAAGTTGAATTCACTTCAACACAATTGAAGTAATGAGAATAAAACTGAAGCCAGTCAAATCCACCCGATTGATTTTTAGGATAAAAATTTGGTACCCAGTCTTTGTAAGACCAGCCGGCAGTTCCGATGTAATATTTAGTTGCCATAAAGTTATAACTGTTTATTTAAGCTAAATATAGTAAGTTAACAATAGTGTTAATTATCTATATTTAGCTAATGAAAGAATATTTATTAAATAAATCAAACAAATTATTCCTTACAGTAAGCGATATAGCCAAAAATTTATCAATCAGTAAAGAATCAGCCAAAGTAACAGCAAATCGTTATGTAAAATATGGTTCATTAATCAGGATCAAAAGAAATTTATACATAACTTCAGAAAAATTCAGAAGACTAAATGAACCGGGATTATTCCAAATTGAAAATTTCATTGAAGTTCCATCATACATTTCATTAAGTACTACATTAAGTTATTACGAAATAACAACACAGCAGTTACAAAATATCATCGAATCAGTCTCATTAAAGCGCTCAAAAGTTCAGACGGTGCAAAATATTCAGTTCAAATACTATAAGGTCAAAAAATCATTTTACACTGGTTTTCAAATGAGCGATAACTTTTTCATTGCGCAGCCTGAAAAAGCATTTGCCGATGCTGTTTATCTTACTTCAATCGGAAAATACAGTATTGATTATGAATCAATTAATTTTAAGAAAATTAACATCATTACAGTTACACAGTTCATCGAAACAATAAACTTAAGTTCAATCACAATTAATTTTTCGAACAAACTATGCAAACGCTTCAAAATTTAGAAGTTCTGGAAATTGAAACTCTTGAATTATTAAACAGTATCCGAGTTCTTGAGTTTCTCTATTTCGGCGGAGAGACAATGCTTCGACTGTGTCATAATCTTAATCGCTATTCAACTGATCTTGATTTCTGGTTAGATACTTCAGCTAACAGCAAACAGATTTATAAATCTATCCGTAATGCTTTCTCTGATAATTATAAGCTAACCGACTCTATGAATAAAAGAAACATTTTGCTTTTCGAGTTCAAATCCTCATCAGTTAATCGCTCATTAAAAATTGAAATAAGAAAAGAGCAAACGGATTTTGATTGGGAAGACAAAATTGCCTTTTCAAAATTCACGACTAAACAAGTAATGGTAAAAGCATTAACACTTTCACAAATGATGAGAAATAAATTTGATGCTTTGCTTTCTAGTAAAATTATTCGTGATGCTCTTGATATTAAATTTCTGCTGATGAGAGGAATTGAACTTCCAAATGATAAAGAGAAACTTCAAGCCGCACTTCAGATAATCAATAATTTCAAAGAACAGGATTTCAAAGTAACATTAGGTTCTATTCTAGATGAGAAAGAAAGAAACTATTATTTAAAGAACAGATTCAAACTTTTGAAAGAGGAATTAAAAAGACACATAAAATTCATTTTCTGAAAATTCCAAGTATTCTATGTTTATTAGAGTAAATATACAACCTTCTTTATATTGAAAAATTATAACCTAGTTTAACAAATTATCTTATATTTTTATTCAAGTCAAAACCTTAAAAACTTCAAAAAAGATACTATTTTCTCTATACAATTATTCTTCCTATATACTCATTCCTTATTCTCCAATAACAATTCCATTAGAAAAAATCAATTTATAATTATCAAGTTTTTACTAAAAATAAAAAAATTATCATAATGTTTTCATATTTGGGAATAAATTTTTTGATTTAGGTTAGTAAAACTTGAAATTTTTTAAAAAATAGAAAAAATATCCTTGCTATATCTACTATTCATGGGAATTAAATTTGATTATATGTTTTGTTAATTAACTTTTAAGGGGCTCCTATGAAAAAAATATTTATTTTACTTTTTTTGGTTCTTTTAATAAATGATGAAGTCTTGTCTCAGGTTCGGGGAAAGATAGTAACTGAGCCAATGACTCCCAAGCGAATGAAAGATTTAGGTTTGACAAATGTAACAAATTCAGTTTCAAACGGACTGAATATTGTTGCCAAAGAAACTTTTGTTTATTTATCAGCTCGAAATATTGGAAGTACAGCTCCGATAACCTCTGCAACATTCACACTCCAATCAAAACCAACGGGTTCGACAGCAACTTTACAAGCAGTTCCTGGTCAGCAATTCTGGACTTTGTTAAAACCTGATATTAATGGTCAGTATGTTGTTTGATTAAACATTGTTACATCTTCTGGCAGTCATGATACTACTCTAACAATTTATTCTTCAAATTATATGGGCGTTGGTACTTTTGATGGTGTCCCTGGTCAATTTCCAAGCTGTACAAATTGTCATAGTTCTCATACATGGTTTGCAAACATTTATGATAGATGGAAAAACACTGGACACGCAAATATGTTCAAAACAAGAATTACTACTGGTCCTCCTGTTTATGGAACAAGTTGTTTCAAATGTCATACGACAGGCTATAATTATAACAATCCTGCTAATAATAATGGATTTGATGATGTAGCAGCTTCATTAGGTTGGGTATGGTATGGCCCACCACATCCAAGTAAGTGGGATTCATTGAAAACGGGATATCCCGGCTTGGTAAAATTTGCTACAATAGGTTGTGAAAGTTGTCACGGGGCAAGTGGTTCACATCCTGGAACTTTGCCTGGCCCTGCACTTAAAGCAAATAATTTAATCGAGTCTTCTGGAAATTGCGGTCAATGCCATGATGAGCCTTGGCAATATAATAGATATGCACAATGTCAAAATTCTTTACATGATAACGCCCTTTGGTCAAACAGTTTTGCGCAAGGTGCTGCTTCCCAAAACAATAACCTTCAGAATTGCATTCGCTGCCACGATGGTCGCGGATACATTAATTTCACAAAAGGACAAACTACCAATACAACTGGTTGGACAGCTGCAAATCATACATTCATAGGCTGTGCTACCTGCCACGATCCACACGGTAATAATAATTATGCTTCATTGAGAAGCTCTCCTATTTCAACCGATACTTTAGCAAACGGATATAGTCTTGTAGGATTAGGTGGAAAAGGTGCAATTTGTATGGATTGCCATAAAGGAAGAAGAGATAATGTAACTTACACTCAAACAAATGTTACCTCATCAACTTGGGGTCCACATTATTCAGTTCAGACAGATGTTTTCTTAGGTCAGAACGCTTCGCAATTTCAAACTCCATATTTGAATGGTGGTCATAGATTCGCAATTGATGATGGTTGTGTAACTTGTCACGCTGTTGCAACAGTTGATACAGGAAATGTAAATAGAGATATGGTGGGTGGTCATTCATTCAGGCTTTATAATCCTAACACTGGATATTATCATACTACTGCCTGTACTCCTTGCCATGGAAATATTACAAACTGGCATTCATTTATAGCCTTGATGGATTACGACGGTGATGGAACAGTTGAAAGCATTCCAAATGAATTGGATGGATTACTCAGAGAAATAAGGATATTGTTACCACCAACAGGACTAGATTCAATCTCTTGGCAACAAATTGGCGCTTTGAATGATTTGACGATTAAGAAAGCATATTTCAATTACCAGATGATAAAAAATGATGGTAGTTATGGAATGCATAATACTAAATTCGTATTCGATGTATTGTTAAAGACTAAAGCTGCACTTGGCGCAGTAATCCCAGTTGAAATAACTTCATATAATTCTGAAATAAGAGGCAATAAAGTTATTCTTAATTGGGAAACAGCTTCTGAAACAAACAACAAAGGTTTTGAGATTCAAAGAAAATCAGGTTCAGAATGGAAAACAATAGGATTTTTGATGGAAAAGGAACAACTACAGAAATTTCTAAATATTCATTTGTTGATAATCCAATTAGTCAAGGCTTGAATAACAAAGTTTATTATAGATTAAAACAAGTAGATTATAATGGTCAATTTACTTATACGAGAGAGTTAGAAGTTGACTTAAGTAATATTGTTTATAATTATTCTTTATCATAGAATTATCCAAACCCTTTTAATCCTTCAACAAAAATTAAATTTACTTTACCTTTCGATAGTAATGTTAAACTTTCAATTTACAATATTGCTGGAGAATTAGTTAAAGAGATGATAGATGGATATTATCTAAGTGGTGAACACGAGGTTATAATTAATTTGAATGATATTAAAGGCACATCTTCAGGTGTTTACATTTATACAATTAATGCTGTTTCAGTGCATGGACAGAGATCATTCCAGCAGACAAAGAAGATGGTTCTGTTAAAGTAATTTTTTGTAATTATTAATTTTAAGGCGAGTCGATTCTAAAAATCTTCGAACGACTCGCCTTTTTATTTTATTTCGAA
>Ga0308389_1001245_pt1 | contig 17601 bp, 13 predicted proteins | sample Hotspr2Sample148_FD_202362 | JGI IMG/M metagenome (GOLD analysis project Ga0308389, IMG submission 202362) | Hot spring phototrophic mat microbial communities from Mushroom Spring, Yellowstone National Park, Wyoming, United States - 20040719_148 ... | reverse complement strand
AGCTGGACGGGCCGCCGCTGGTGACGCCGGAGACCGAGCGGCTGGCGGCGCGCTTCCTGCGCCAGGCGCGCGTGTTCCCGCTGCGCATGGAGGGCGGGGCGCTGGTGCTGGCGATGGCGGACCCGCTCGACTTTGAAACGCTGGCGGCGGTGCGCGCCGCCACCGGGCTGCGCGTGCGGGCCGAAATCGCGCCGGAGACCGAGATCGTCGACGCGCTCGAGCGCTACTACGCGGAAGAGGAAGCCGAGGCCGCCGCGCTGGCCGGCGAGGATGCCGAGTCGGCGGCCGAGCTCGAACAGCTCCGCGACATGGCCAGCGAGGCGCCGGTGATCCGCCTGGTGAACGCGATGATCGCCCAGGCGGTGGAGAAGCGCGCCAGCGACATTCACATCGAGCCGTTCGAAAAGGAAGTGAAGGTGCGGTTCCGCATCGACGGCGTGCTCCAGGAGCAGGAGCCGCCGCCGCGCGAGCTGAAGGCCGCCGTCATCAGCCGCCTGAAGCTGATGGCGAAGATGAACATCGCCGAGCGGCGCCTGCCGCAGGACGGGCGCATCAAGATGAAGACGCTGGGCCGCGAGGTGGACCTCCGCGTGTCCACGCTGCCGACGCTGTACGGCGAAAGCGTCGTCATGCGCCTGCTGGACCGCAGCGCGGGCGACTTCTACGATCTGCGGAACCTCGGCTTCGACGACCACATGCTCGGGCGCATGGAATTCTTCACCTCGCTGCCGCACGGTATTTTTCTCGTCACCGGCCCGACGGGCAGCGGCAAGTCGACGACGCTGTATTCGGCGCTCAAGCGGATCAACCAGAGCGACAAGAAAATCATCACCATCGAAGACCCGGTCGAATACCAGATGGACGGGATCAACCAGATCCACGTGAACCCGCAGATCGGGCTGACCTTCGCCACCGGGCTGCGCCACATCGTGCGCCAGGACCCGGACGTGATCATGGTGGGCGAGATCCGCGACTATGAAACGGCGGAGGTGGCCATCCGCGCCGCCCTCACCGGGCACTTCGTCTACTCGACGCTGCACACCAACGACGCGCCGAGCGCCATCACGCGCCTCGCCGACATGGGCGTGGAGAACTATCTGATCTGCTCCTCGCTGGTGGCGGTGCTGGCGCAGCGGCTGGTGCGCGTCATCTGCCCGCACTGCAAGGCGCCCGGCGGCGAGCGGCTGACGCCCTCCGGCGAGACGATCCCCGTCTGGCGCGGGCGCGGCTGCGAGCGCTGCTTCGGCACCGGGTATCTGGGCCGCGTCGGCATCTTCGAGCTGATGGAGATGAACGACGAGCTGCGCAAGATGATCATGGCCGGCGCGGACGCCTCCATGCTGACCGAGGCGGCGCGGCGCCACGGGATGCGCTCGCTGCGCGAAGACGGCTGGGAAAAGGTGCGGCAGGGCGTGACCACGGCGGAAGAAGTGCTGCGCGTCACCCAGGAGTTCTGACGTGCCGCTGATGCAACTCCATTTCCGCGCCGTGACGCCCGACGGGCGCAAGCGCGCCGGCGTTCTCTCCGCGCCGGACGAAGCCGCCGCGGCGCGCGAGCTGCGCCGCCAGGGGCTGATCCCGCTTTATGTCGGCCCGGCGCCGCAGGACAAGGGCGAGGTGAAGCTGTCGGCGCTGCGCTTCGGCCGGCGGCGCGACGTGCTGTTCTTCACGCAGGAGCTTTCCACCCTGCTGAACGCCGGCGTGCCCCTGGACCGCGCGCTGTCGATCGTGGCCGAGCTGAGCGAGCGCGCCGAGTTCCGCGAGGTGGTGGAGGACGTGCTGCGGGCGCTGAAAGGCGGCAAATCGCTGGCCGACGCGCTGGCCACGCGGCCGGCGTATTTCCCGCAGATCTACGTCAACATGGTGCGCGCGGGCGAGGCGTCAGGGTCGCTGGCCGCCATCTTCGCGCGGCTGGCCGAATACGAAAAAACGCGCGACGAGCTGCGCGGCTACATCGTCAGCTCGCTGGTCTACCCGGCGCTGCTGACGCTGGTGGGCGCGGGTTCCATTTTCGTCCTGCTCTACTACGTGGTGCCGCGCTTCGCCGCGGCGTTTGCGGCCTCGAGCCTGAAGGTGCCGGCGATGACGCAGGCGCTGCTCGATGTGAGCGGCTGGGTGCGCGCCTGGGGGCTGTGGGCGGCGGCCGCGCTGGCGGCCGCGCTGGCCGCGCTGCGCGTCTACATCGGCACGCCGGCCGGCCGCTACTGGTGGGACGGGTTCCGGCTGAAGCTCCCCTTGCTCGGCGACGCACTGCGCAAGGCGCAAACGGCGCAGTTCGCGCGCGCGATGGGCACGCTGGTGGCCAATGGCGTGCCGCTGGTGCAGTCGATCCAGATCGCGCGCGGCATCCTCACCAACCGCCGCATGGCGGACGCGCTCGAACTGGTGGCCCAGGGCGTGAAGCGCGGCGAGGGCGTCAGCGCGCCGCTGGCGGCCACGGGCGCGTTCCCGCCGCTGCTGGCGCACCTGCTCACCATCGGCGAGGAGACCGGGCGGCTGGACTCGATGTTCCTGCGCGCGGCGGAAATCTACGAAGACGACACGCGGGCCGCCATCAAGCGCTTCACTTCGCTGTTCGAACCGCTCATCATTCTGGTGATGGGCCTGGCGGTGGGCGCGCTGATCCTGTCGATGCTGATGGCGATCAGCGGCATCAACGAATTGGCGATGTAATGGAAGAGAAGGGACAAGGCATGGCCATGAGAAACGACGAAAGGCAGGAGCGGCGGCGCGGCATCACGCTGATCGAGATGCTGGTGGTGCTCACCATCATCGCGCTGTTCGCGGCGCTGGTGGCGCCGAAGCTGCTGAGCAAGAGCGACACGGCCCGCGTCACTGCGGCGCGCGCGCAGATCAACGCCTTCATGACGGCGCTCGGCGCCTACAAGCTGGACACGGGAACCTATCCGACCACCGAGATGGGGCTGCAAGCCCTCCGCGTGCGGCCGCAGAACGTGCCGCAATGGCAGGGCCCGTACCTGCCGCAGGACATCCCCGTCGACCCGTGGGGCCGGCCCTACATCTACCGCTACCCGGGCGAGCACGGCGACGAGCCGGAAATCATCTGCCTCGGCGCGGACGGCCAGCCGGGCGGCGAAGGGATCAACGCCGACATCGTGAGCTGGAAAGCGCAATAGGCGATGCGCGGCGAACGCGGGCTCACCCTTCTCGAAATGCTCATCGTGGTGATGCTGGTGAGCCTGCTTGTCGGCCTCACCTACCCGGCCATCGGCTCGGGGCTGGACTCGCTGAAGCTGCGCTCGGCGGCCGACGGGGCGGCGGCGCTGCTGACGCAGGCGATGACGCGCGTCGAACGCCGCCAGGCGCCGCTTGAGCTGGTGGTGGACCGCAGCGCCGGGCTGCTCGCGGTCCGCGACCCGTGGGGCGGGTTCGCGCGCGAGCAGAAGCTGGAAGCGGGCGTTTCGATCCGCGAGATCCTGCCGCCGCTTGCGGCCGCGGGCGAGGAGACGGCGCGCGTGGTGGTGCTCGAGCCCGGCGAGCCGTTCCCCGCCGTGGGCATCGTCCTCGCCAATGCGCGCGGGCAGCGGCGGCTGGTGCGCATCGACCCGCTCACCGCCATGGCGGTCGTCGAAACGCCGCCGGAACGCGTCTCTGAAGAGGAGACGCGATAGACGAGGATGCGCGGGCGACGGCGCGGATTCACGCTGCTCGAAGTGCTGGTGGCGACCATGCTGATGGCGGTGGCCGTCACCGGGCTGCTCGGCGCGCTGCGCGCATCGCTTGCCAACGCCGCGCGCCTGACGGAAAACGAGCGCGCCGTGGCGCTGGCGCGCCGGCAGATGGACGAGCTGCTCGCCACGCGCGTGCTGCCCAAGGGCGTGCCGCTTGAAGGGCGGTTCGCGCCGGAAGAGACCGGCGGCGTCGAGGCCGGCTGGCAAGCCGTGGTCACGCCATTCGAAGGCGCGGTGGTCCAGCCCGGCATGGTTCCGCCGCCCGGCACGCGCATTCTGGAACGCATCCGGCTGGAGGTGTGGTGGCGCAGCGGCGGCGCGCGGCGCAGCTTCTCCGTCACCGCCTACCGCAGCGCGCGCATGACTGCGGCCGATGCGCCGTTCTTCGAGGCCATGCAGGAGATTCCCGGCGGAGGCGAGCCGCGATGAGAAGCGCGCGGCGCGGCATGACGCTGATCGAGGTGCTCATCGCCATCACGCTGGTGGCGCTGCTTTCGGCCGGGATGCTCTATGCGATGCGCGCCGGGCTGGCAGCGCTCGAGTCCAGCTCGCGCCGCATCGACTCGTTGCGCCGCTCGGCCGGAGCGCAGCGCATCCTGCACCAGCAGGTGGCGGGCCTGTTGCCGGTGATGGCGCGATGCGGCGCCTCGCCCGTGCAGCCGGGCGGCATGCCGGTGATGTTTTTTCAGGGCCTGCCTGCCGCGGCGCGGTTCGTCACCACGTATTCGATCCAGGGCGGCAGCCGCGGCCGGCCGCAGATCGTCGAGCTGTTCGCCGCGCCACGGCAGGAAGGCGGCGTGCGGCTGCTGGTGAACGAGATTCCCTACACCGGGCCCGAGGGCGCGGGCTTCTTCTGCCTGCCGCCGCAGCCGAACCCGGAAACCGGCGCCGTGCTGCCGGTGTTTCCGCCGCCGCAAGCCTCGCCGCGCTCGTTCGTGCTGGCGGACCGCCTCGCCTGGTGCCGGTTCCTGTATCTCGAGGACGACCTGGTGAACCCGCCGCGCTGGCTTCCGCTGTGGCGGCGCATGGACCTGTGGCCGGCGGCGATCCGCATCGAGATGGCCGGGCTGGAGCCTGCGGCGACCGCCCTGCCGCCGGTGACCTTCACGGGAATCATCCGCCAGAACCGGCTTCCGGGAGAGCAGCATGAGCCGTAGCCGGCGCGGCGGCGCGTTGCTGATGGTGCTGTGGCTGAGCGCGGCGCTCTCGGCCATCGCCTTCGCCGTGGCGCTGCGAGTGCGCACGGAGCTGGAGCGCGCCGACGCCGACCAGGACGGGCTGCGCGCCTGGTACCTTGCCTGCGGCGCGCTCGACCGCGCGATGAACTACATGCGCTACGGGCCGGGGCCGCGCGATGCCGCGGGCCGCCCGCGGTGGTGGGATGCGCGGGTGACGCGGCTCGCGCTGTCGTTCCCCGAAGGCGCTGCGGTGGTGGAGGTGATCCCGGAAAGCTCGCGTTTCAACGTGAACACCATCTCGCGCGAGGATCTGGAGCGGCTGCTGTTCGTGCTCGGCGTCGAGCCGGAGCGCGCGCGGCTGATCACGATGGCAATCCTGCACTGGCGCGGCAGCGCGATGAGCGACCTCGACCTGCTCTATTTGTCCTCGACGCCGTCTTTTCGCGCGCCGCGCGCGTCATTGCAACAGATTGAAGAGCTGATGTCGGTTGCCGGAGTCACCCCTGATCTGTTCTACGGCGGCTACGCACGCACGCCGGAAGGCAAGCTCGTGCCGCGCCCCGGCCTGCGCGACTGCCTGTCGGTGTTCAGCTCCGGGCGCGGGTTCGACATCAACACCGTGCATTCGGCGGTGATGATGGCCGTCGGCGTGCCCGCGCCGGCCGCCGACATGATCGTCCGCATGCGGCAGCAGCAGCCGATCCTCGACATGCAGGCCGTGGCGCCGCTGCTGGGGCCCGCGGCGGCGCGCTTCCGTATCGGGGGCGACAATATTTACACCTTGCGCGCCACGGCGCGGCTGCGCCGGCCCGGCGGCGGCCTGGGCGACCTGCGCCGCAGCGCGGCGATGACCGTGCAGGTGAATTCCACCGTGTCGCCGGACGGGTTCCGCGTGCTGGCCTGGCAGGACTCGGCCGCATCCCCGGCAGGAGCGGATCCATGGGGGCGCTGACGGGCATGATCGAAGCGCCGGCCGTGCGCGCGCTGCTGCGCTTCGGCACGGGCGCGGGCATCGCCATCGAAGGCGAACACCTGGAAGTGCGGCTGGCGCGGGTGCGGCCGGGCGGGGCGCGGCTGGCGGGCCGGCTGAGGATTGAAAACTACCGCGAGCGGCCCGCTTCGGAGTGGGGCCGGGAGTATGCCGCGTTTCTGGCCGCGCATCAGGCGTCGCACCTGGCGGCATGGCTGGTGCTGCCGCGGCACGAGGTGATCGTGCGGCACCTGCGGCTGCCGGGCGTCTCCGACGAAGATGCGCCGGCGGCGATTGCGTTCCAGCTCGACTCGCTGCACCCGTTCGGCAACGAGGAGATTGTTTACGACTTCCGCCGCGCCGGGCGCACGGCCTCCTTCGTGGTCGCCATCGCCGAGCGGCGGGTGATTGATTTCTACGCGGCGCTGTTTGCCGAGGCCGGCGTGAAGCTGGCCGGGCTGACCTTCTCCGGCAGCGCCGTATTCGTATCTGCGCGGCTGTACCAGCCGCCCCCGGCGGGCGGCTTTCTGGCCGCCCGCGTGCTTGAGGAGGCACGCGAGCCGCTGGTGGAGATCTACGGCGAGAGCCCGGCGTACCCGCTGTTTTCCGCCGTCTTCGACGCGCCGCCGGAACGCGCCGCGGCGCTGGCGGCGGCGGAACTGCGGCTGGAAGCCGATGCGCCGCGGACCGGCTGGGCGGACATCCTGCCCAAAGCGGCCGGCGAGCCCGAAGCCGTCTCCCCGGCAGCGTGGGCGGCGGCGCTGGCGGCGGCGTGTCCGCAGCTCGGCTCGCCGCTGAACCTGCTTCCGCCCGGCCTGCGCGCAGCCAGCTCGCGCGCGCAGTACGTGCCTGCGGCGGTGCTGGCCACTGCGCTCGTGTTGCTGGCCGGGGCGCTGTGGGCGGAAAGCGCCTGGGCCGAGCGCGAATACCGCAAGGCGCTCGAGGCCGAGGCGGCGCGCCTGGCCCCGCAAGCACAACTGGTGGAGAAGCTCGACCGCGAGCTGGCGCAGAGCGTGCAGCGGATCGAGCTGCTCAACAGCTACCGCGGGCGCACGCGCGGGCATCTGGACATCCTGCTCGAGCTGACGCAGATGATCGAGCCGCCCGGCGTGCTGAACAGCCTCCAGATCACGCCGGACCAGGTCTCCCTGTGGGGCGAAAGCGAGAAGGCGGATGAACTGCTCAAGAAACTGGAAACGTCGCCCCGCTTTGCCGGCGCCGAGTTCACCGCGCCGCTGACCCGCGGCGCCTCCGGCGACATCTTCCGCATCCGCGCGCGCAGGGAAGGAGGCGCGCCATGAGGATGCCCGAGCTGACCCCGCGGGACCGCCGAGCGCTCCTGCTGCTGGGCGTGTGCGCGGTGGTGTTCTCGGCTGTTTACTTCTGGCCCGCGGAGAGCGTCTCCGTGGTGGGCGCGGCGGCCACCGTGGAGCAGATGGAGCAGCGCGTCATGAAGCTGCGCCGCATGGCTGCGGCGGCGCCGGGGCGGCAGGAGGCGCTCAACCGCGTGAAGGAAGAGCTCGGCAAGCGGGAGCAGGGCATGCTGCGCGCCGCCACGGTGGCGCAGGCGCAGGCCGAGATGCTCGAGATGGTGCGCCGGGTGGCGAAGACCCAGCCGGAGACGTTCGTTCTGCGCGGCACGGAATTCGGCGCGCCGCGGCCGCTGGGCGACGCATACGGCGAGGTGGTGATGACGGTGATCGTCGAGTGCCCCATCGAGCAGCTGGTGACGTTTCTCGTCGACGTCAGCAACCAGCCGGAGCTGATCGCGGTGAGCGAGGTGCAGCTGTCGCAGGCGGTCGGCAACAAGAAGATCATTCCGTCGCGGCTCACCTTCACGGGCGTGGTGCCGCGCAGTCTGGTTCCCGAAAAGAAGGGAGGGCCGGGCTTTTGAGGGGGCGGCTGCTGTTGCTGAACCTGCTGCTGCTGGCCGGCTGCGTGGCGGCCGCGTGGCGGCTCCGCGTGCAGCACGAGGAGCACGCGCGGCGGCAGCGGGAATTTCTTTCGGCGCGCGTGGCGCCGCCGCCGGCGCCCGTAGTGGCGCTGCCCTCCCCGCCGCCGCAGATCTCGGCGGCCAGCTATCTGGAAGTGGCGCAGAAGCTGCTTTTCAGCCGCGACCGCAATCCGAACGTGATTATCGAGGTCGCCGCCCCGAAGCCGGTGCCGCCGCTGCCGCATTACTACGGCGTGATGAATTTCGGCGACGGGCCGCGGGTGATCCTGGCGCTGCCCGGCAAGCCGCAGAAGTCCTATGTGGCGGGGGACAAGGTCGGCGATTTTGTTCTCGCGGCGATCGAGCCTTCAGGGCTGGTCTTCGAGTGGGAAGGCAAGCAGATCCGCAAGCGGTTTGACGAACTGAAGGATCAAACCGAGGCGCCGCCCGTACAACAACAGGCGGCAGGCGGGGCCGCCCCGGCGGCTGCGGCGCCGCAGAATGTCTCGACGGTCGCCACGGTGACCACCGTTCAGGAGAAGAAGGGCCCCGGCGCCGAGGCGGGAGAGAACCTGCGCTACTGCCAGCCCGGGGATGCCACGCCGGCCGGGTCCATCGTGGACGGCTACCGCAAGGTGGTGAAGAGAACTCCGTTCGGCGAGAGTTGCCTGTGGGAGAAGGTGCAATAGGAGCGGGGAAGGAGAGGAAAGCCATGAAACAGATTCTGGTCGTTTTGATTTTGGCGGCGGCAGCCCTGTCCGCCCCGGCGCAAACGGGCAAGGCGCAGAAGGCCGCGCCGAAGGCCAAGGCGGCGGCGCCGGCGGCCGTCACTGTCCCCAGGGATGCAGAGAAGATCGGCGAAGGCCTCTGGCGGGCGAAGGATCCGCAGGGCAAGGTGTGGATCTACAAGCGGACGCCGTTCGGGTTGACCCGCTATGAAGAAGAGCGTGCGGAGCAGCCCGTCTCCGCAGGGCAGGCCGGTGTGCGGGTGCGCGAGGCCGGGCCGGACCGGGTCGTCTTCGAGCGGAACACTCCGTTTGGTTCCAGGACCTGGACGAAGGCGCCGGCCGAGCTGGACGAAGAGGAGCGGCAGGCGCTGGAAGAGTGGCGCAAGTCGGCAAAGAAGTAGCGGGGCAAGGAGGCTCATGATGCGGATCGCGCGGTTTCGCAGTCCTGAACTGGCGCTGATGACGGCCCTGTGGGTGGCGCACCCGGCGCTGGCCGCGCCGGCGATGGCGGCCGAGGCCGCCGCGCAGCAGGCGCCGCAGCCGCCGCAGCAGCCACCGCAGCAGCCTGCGCCTTCAGAGACCAAGCCTGCGTTGCCGTCGCAGCCTCCGGCGGGGCTGATTGCGGGCCTTTCCTTGCAGAATGTGAACCTGCTTGAGGTGGTCGATTTCCTGGCGCGCCAGCTCAAGATCAACTACGTGGTGGAGAAGGGCGTCAGCGGCTCGGTGACTCTGAACACCTACGGCGAGATCCGCGACATCGACCCCCGCGCGCTGCTCGACACGATCCTGCGCATCAACGGCGCGGCGATGGTGCAGACGGGCAACATCTACCGCATCGTGCCGCTGGCCGACCTGGCGCATATGCCGCTGCGGCCGGAGGTCGACGCCAAGGACATCCCCGAGGACGACCGGCCCATCCTGAACCTGGTCTTTCTGAAATACGCCAACGTGGAGGAGCTGGCCAAGCTGATCGGCGAGTTCCTCGGGCCGCAGGGCAAGGCGTGGGCCTATCCGCCGGCCAATCTGCTGCTGGTGCTCGACAGCCGGCGCAGCATGCGGCGCACGATGGAGATGATCTCGCTGTTCGACTCCGACGTGCTGGCCAAGCAGCGCGTGAAGCTGTTCGACATCAAGAACAGCCGGCCGTCGGACCTGGCCAAGGAGCTGGAGAACCTGCTGAAGTCGATGTCGCTCAGCAAGGAGCTGGCTTCGGTGAAGTTCGTGCCCGTGGACCGGATCAACACGCTGATCGCGGTGGCTCCCAACCCGGGCGTGTTCGACCAGATCCAGGACTGGATCGGGCGGCTCGACGTGAAGGTGAAGAGCGCGGCGGGGAAGCTGGATACCTATGTCTACCGCGTCAAGTACGGCAAGGCGCCGTTGCTGGCGCAGTCGATCATGATGCTCTACATGTCGATGATGCCGGGCTACGGCATGGGGGCGTACGGCATGGGCGGCTACGGGATGGGCATGGGGATGAGCCCGTTCGGCATGGGCGGCTACGGCATGCCCGGCATGGGTGGATACGGAATCGGCGGCTACGGGATGGGCGCCTACGGGATGGGCATGGCGCCCGGAATGCCGGGCGCAACGGGCGCGGGCGGGGCAGGCGTTGCAGGACAGACAATGGCGGGGCAGCCCGCCGCGGCGGGCGTGGCCGGAGCGCAGGCGATGCAGGCCGGCATGGATCTGACCGGAGGCTACCTGGGCATGGGCGGCATGGGCTTCTGGGGCCCGCGCAGCCCGCGCGTGGTGCCCAACATGAGCGACAACTCGCTGCTGATCCTGGCGACGCCCGAGGAATACGAAAGCATCCAGCGGCTGCTGCGCGAGCTGGACATCCCGCCGCGGCAGGTGCTGATCGAAGCCAAGATCTTTGAAGTGCAACTGACCGGCGCTTTGAGCTGGGGGCTGGACTGGTTCCTGAAGAACCGGAATGCGTCCGGCGCGGCGACCGGTTCCCATTCCCTCACCGCCGATTTCACCAAGTCCTCTCTCAACCTGTCGTCGGGTTGGCTCCTGCGCCAGAGCAAGGAGCTTCTGGCGGCGCTGTCCACCTCCGAGCTGTCCACCAAGACCCGCGTGATCAGTACACCCTCTGTCATTGCCACTGACAGCATACCGGCCTCCATCAACGTGGGCGTGGAAGTGCCGATGCTGACGGCTCAGGCAGTCACCGGCGTGCAGCAAGGGGGCAGCTCGCTGTTCGCAAACACGATTACCAACCGCCAGACCGGCGTGAGCCTGAACATCACCGCGAACGTGAACCCTTCCGGTGTGGTGACGCTGGTGATCAATCAGGAGGTCAGCAGCCCGGGGCCGCCGCCGGTGGGCGGCATCCAGTCGCCCAGCTTTTCCAACCGGAACGTGACCACCCAGGTCACCGTGCAGGACGGGGACACGATTGCCATCGGCGGCATCATCAGCGAGAACAACTCCCAGTCCAGCGGCGGCATTCCCTTCCTGCACCGGATCCCTGGGCTGGGCGCCGCTTTTGGAAACAAGTCGTACTCCCGGGAACGTACGGAGCTGCTCGTGTTCATCACCCCGCGGGTGATTTACGACACCAACGAGATCCAGGACGCCAGCGACGAGCTGGTCCAGCAGATGCGCCGGCTCCAGAAGCTGATGCGGTGAGCTTGCGGCGGGGCAGCAGCCCGGCTACCGGGCGGGTCCCGGATGCACGCGCCCTGCGCCAAACGCGCCCCGGGTGAGGGAAATCGCCAAGAAAGGGAGGCAAAAAGGCCCTTCTTGGCGAGAAACCCTTGACTGGACAGGATCTTTCATGCTTAAATACGGAGGGTAGGGAGTTCTGGCATCGTTTCGCTTGTCTCAGGCAGGAGGAGTTTCCACTTGACTTGACGGCAGGCGGGGTGATATGAAAGTGCTGACTGTGCCCGGAAGGGCCCGGCACTGGAAGCTTGTCAGGATCCCGCAGGCACAGAAAAGAGATTTTTCAGAATTACATGGGAACCCACCACGGAAGACCGGCAGGGACCGGGAAGGGCAGGATGGAGGAGGCAAGATTCTCCCTCCGCACTTTTCCGGCATTGCCGGCGGCATGGGTTCTTTTCTCCCATTCCGTTGAGGCTCAGGTTGAAGAGACTCTTCATCAATTCAAATTCGACAGTTCACAAGGAGAAGGAAATGGTTGATTTTCGCAAAGCAATCCCGCTCGTGGCTGTGCTGGTCTTCGCGCTTGGCTTCGCCAGTGCCCAGCAGCCTCTGAGTTGTCAGACATTCAGCAGTACCCCGACTTTGCGTGCGGAAGGCGCGGCTGAGGAAATCGGGAGGATTGATATCTTGTGTCAGGGTGGCACCCCTACACCTTCAGGTAATGCAGTTCCGCGCACGGTTGTTCGTCTCACCATGGCTGGCGGCAACAACATTACCAGCAGGCTCATTACTGCCTTCAGTCAAACGCGATCGGAGGCCTCCCTTCTGATTGACGAACCTCAGCCGTCGACCCCCCAGGTTCTGGAAACGGTTCCGCCTGCGACTTGCAATGCGCCCTACGCGCCTTCTTGTGGCAACGTATGGCTGGCCCGTCCAACTGGCAATGCTGCCACTGTCGAATGGCAGGATATTCCGTTCGATCCGCCTGGGCCAGGCAATTTCCGAAAATTGACCCTCGTAAATGTTCGCGTTAATGTGGCCGCGCAAACAGGCGGCAACCTACAGTCGCTCGTTCCATTGCCAGTTCAGGCCTTCTTGTCCTCCCCGGGCACCTTTTCGTTGCCAATTACCAACCCTATTGTGACGGTTGGTTTCATTGAACAGGGTATGTCGTTCTCTCTCAGGAACAGTGGTAACACTGCAACGATAACCTCTGTTACGCTGGCTCAGTGCGCCACGCCGAGTGATCCTGCATTTCACGCCCGGTTTTCCGAGAGATTCACTACGGCATTCCGGCTTCGGGGTGACTCGAATCCGCAGGACAACCCCACTGTCCCATATAACACGGAGTCGATGTTCTGGGGGCCAGTTTACAATCCTCTCGGTTTGACGGTTCCCCCAGGGCAAGCCACCTTTGCTACACACCTCAGGCTGGCATTTTCTGGAATGCCGACGGGTGTAACTATTTACGTCCCATCCACCATAACAATTGGAACCCTCACTGCGACCTTGGTGCCAGTTGGCACGGAGGGCAGTACAGCGGCGGCCCCGGCCACCCTGCCCACAGGTATTCCTTCGGGTTCCTGGCTTGTTGGCCTCACTGGTGGCTCTGGCTCTGCGGTATACCAAGTAACTGCGACATCGACGACTGCGCTTGAAAATTTGGATGTTGCGGTCTACATCCGCTATTCAGGGCTGCCCACACTTGGGTCAGGAAGCGTCTCCGGAACTTATGCTCCGCTTAGCACTACGGACCTCGCTGCCGGTGTCAATGTTCCTCTACCGCGGTTCTACCAAAATCCATCAACACTCGGTACTTTAGTCGTGGCTGCGTGTGAAACCCGGCTGCTGTTCCCGTTCCTGACCAGCATCCCTGGCTGGGACACCGGCATCGCCATCTCCAACACGACCGTGGATCCGTTCAGCACTCCGGCGCAGAGCGGCGCTTGCACGCTGTTCTTCTACGGCACGCCCGGCAACAGCTCGCAGACCTCGGCCAGCATCCCGGCCGGCGGGCAGCTGCTGATGACGCTGTCGAACGGCAACTCGACCCAGAATCTGAGCCCGCTCACCGGGTTCACCGGATACATGATCGCGCGCTGCAACTTCCAGTACGCGCATGGCTACGCTTTCATCAGCGACCTTGGGGCGAACAAGTTCGCCCAGGGCTACATCGCGCTGGTGATGGGCGGCGGCCTGACCTCGCGTTACTCGGCGAACGCGGCCGAAGCGCTCAATCAGTAAAGCAACCCGCTGGCCAGTCCAGCATAACCGGAGCCGGAGGGGGCAACCCCTCCGGCTCTTTTTGTTTTGCTTCCCGCAGCAGCGGCACCGGTGGTATTCTGGACATGGTTCCCTTACTCGCTTTCCTTCCGAAGCTGCCCCTGATTTCCCTTCGAAAGAGGAGATGATGCACTGGTTTCGCAGAAGCCTGGTTCTGGCAGTGGCCCTCGCCGCAGGAGCCGCTGCGTATGCGCAAGGACGCTACGTCGCGTCGCTGTCGGCTGCGAATCCGTCGGCGCCGACATTGACGGTTCTGGATGAGAATCTTCAGCCTGTAGGCACGGTTGGCGTGCCGTCAGGCGCACGGCAGGTGCTGATTGCCGATGACGGCGCAAAACTGATTGTGATCGCTGACAACCCGCAATCGCCGGTGAGTTTCATCAGCATTGCGGGCGGGGCGCTCACGCAGGTGAGGACGACCTCGCTCGGCAGCGGATCGCCGGTGCTCGCGAGGCTGTCGGCCGATGGCGCGTTGCTGTATGTGGTAACGAAGAACCCTGCCCTGGTGTATGCGGTGCAAGTCGCCAACGAGCAGGTGGCCAATGCGGCAGTCGCGGTGCCGGGCGAGCCTGTGGATGCGGAGCTGACCAACGACGGGCAATATCTGCTCGTCTTGAGCGCTCCGAACTTTCTGACGCCGATCCGCACGGCCGACTGGCAGGCGCAGCAGGTGGTGTCCATCAGCGGGAACTTCGGCGACCCGCGCCTGGCGTTGAGCGTGGCGCCGTTTGGCAGCGTGTTCGTCACGGGGCCGAATGTGCTGATCGAGTTTCGCGGCTTGCCCCCGTTCGATGAGCTGGCGCGGACCTCGCTGGCGGGCGGAAACCTGACGCATCCCGGCAAGCTCCAGTTCATGCCGCCGCTCGGCACGCGGGCTTTCGCGGCCAACCGGGCGCAGGCTGGGCACTCGGTGGGCGTCTTTGATTTTACGCTGCGAAGCCCCAATAGTCCCGCCGGTGCGTACGTGGCGGGCGCCGTGGCGATCGGGACCACGGGAGGTCCGTTCGGAACGACTCCCGAATTGGTGGAGCCCCTGATCGTGACACGGGACCTGCGGGCCATCGGCCTGGCGCCGTCCGTGCAGCAGGTCTTCGAGTTCAACTATGTGCCCGGCGGCGGGGTCAACGTCAACGATTTCCGCGTGAACCAGATCCCCCTGACAGCGATCCAGAGCATCGCCACATCCGGGGAGTTCCCGAACAACCTGTACTTTTACTACCTGAACGCCAGCGGGATTCTCTCCCGCTTCCCGCTGAGCGGGATCGGAAACATTCCCACGCGGAACGTGCCGCCGGGCAGCCTCCAGTGGCTGAATGTGCCGTCCTCCGGCACTCCCGGCAATTTGTACGGTTACGGCGGGGGGCTGACCAACGTGACCCCCGGCGCAACCGTCCGCTATTACGTGCGCGCAATCGACACTGCGGGGCGGCCGGTGAAGGGGCGCACGGTCAACTTCCAGGCGTTGACGGCCGGTGTCCAGCTGGTCCAGAATTCCGCCACCACGAACCGCGAAGGCTGGGCCTTTGTGGACGTCATTGCACCGGCCACAGCCGGCGCATTTACCGTACGGGCTACGCTCGGCAATCTGGCCCCCGTCGAATTCAATTCCGCAGTGGCGAGCCAGTCCGGCGGTGGCGGTGGCGGCGGGGGTGGCGGTGGCGGCTCCCAGAATCAACCGAAGCTGGTGAAGGTTTCCGGCGACGGCCAGCTCACGCCGTTCGGGGGAACCAGTTTCCCGCTGGTGGTCCGCGCCGTCGACGCCGACGGCAAGCCGCTGGCAGGCAAGCAGGTTCTGTTCCAGACCACCACGGCAAACCTGCAATTCATCACAAACAGCCAGACCACGACCGACGCGGATGGCCTGGCGCAGGTCAGCTTCTTTTACCTGGGCGCCATTCCGCTGGGCGAGTCCTTCGTGTTGGCCACCGTGGAGGCGGTCAGCGACATCGGCTCGGCCACGTTCTTCATTACTCAATACCCTTCGGACCAATTCGGGACTCCCACCGTGCAGCTGGTGAAGCCGGAGCCTTCCAACAAGCAGGTGACCGTGAAGCTTGGCAAGCCAACGGCCGAAGCGATTCAATTCAAGATTGTTTCCGGTGGCGGCCCGGGGCGTCCTCTCGGGGTGCCGATTCCGAAGGCCGGCCTCAAGGTGACTACCGACAATCAGGATCCTGCCTCCGGCCCTGTGGCATCCTGCCAGGAGGGCATTGCGCTGTCGGATAACGACGGGGTCGTGAACTGCACTCTGTTGGCGACCGGCAAGACAGGCGTCACGCTCCTGACGGCCGACGTGGGCGGCACATGGAGTTACCCCGGAATCACATTGATCGTCGAGCCTGGCGACCCGGTGCCGCCGGTGATCGTTTCGGGCAACAACCAGTCGGGCAAGACCGGCGCCACGCTGCCGCAGCCGCTGGTGGCCCGGATCGTGGATGCGGGAGGCAACCCGCTACCTGGCCAGCAGGTGGTCTGGAGCGTGTCCAACCCGGCCGCGCTGACGCTGATCGACACCATCTCCACGACGAACAGCAACGGGGAAGTGTCGACCCGCGTGCGGCTGGGCAACCTCGCCGGGACCTTCCAGGTCACGGTGAAGGCCGGCGACCTGCAATCCACATTTACGGTCACTGTGGAATCCACAGCCACCGCGCTGCGCAAGATTTCGGGCGACGGCCAGCCGGTGGTTCCGATCAACACGCAATTCCCGCAGCCGCTGGTCGTGCAGGTGGTGGATGCGCAGAACGCCCCCGTGGCGGGCGTGACCGTCAACTGGAGCATCGCCGGCCCGGCCACGCTCAGCGCCACGGCCACGCCGACCGGGGCCGACGGGAAGGCGCAGGTGACGGTGACGGCGGGCGCCACCGCGGGTTCCATCATTGTCAGCGCCTCGGTGGCCGGTCTGGCGCCGGTGACTTTCACGCTGCAATCGCGCGTGCCCGGACCCGCCGTGACTGCGGACAGCTTCCGCAATTACGCTACCGGGCAACCGGGCCTGGCTCCGGGCAACCTCGTGTTGCTGACCGGGGCGGGAATCGCCAAGAACGTGACCGACCTTGCGGTGGCCAACATCTTCTTCGGCCGCCTGCCGCAGGATTTCCGAGGCCTTGTCGTCGAGTTCCGTTCGCAAGGCAACTCCTATTACGCCCCGATTTACTGGATCGCGCGCGAGGGGCAAACCGAGACGGCGCTGATCCAGGTCCCGTATGAGATCAGCGGCCCGGCGGTGGAGGTCATCGTTCGCGTGGACGGCATAGGCACCACGGTGAGCAACGTCCCGGTGTCGCCGGTGTCGCCGGGAATCATCGAGGACGTGATTGACGGGCGGCGCGCCGCCATCGTGGTCCGCTCCGACGGTTTGGTAGCGACGAAAGCGGTCCCGGCACGGCGGGGCGAGACGGTACGGCTGTACGCCATCGGCTTGGGCCAGACCCAGCCGAAGGCGGAGACGAACCGCCTGGGCCAAGCCGACCAGCTTGTCGTCGGGAGAGTGGCCGTCGGCATCGATAATGCCGGCGTCGAAGTCATCCGCGCCAAGATGGCGGAGAACCTCATCGGGATCTACGAAGTGATCTTCAAGATCCCTGAGGATGCGCAGCTCGGCGACCGGCCGCTGGGCCTGTTCGTCGCCGGCCCGGACGGCAGGGACGCCTACGCTCAAGGCAGCATCATTCCCGTGGGGCCTGCACAGTAGCGGGGCCCGGATTACCCGGCTGGCGAAGAACGCCGCCGCCCCCCTTCGGGGCGGCGGCGTCTTTCGTCAGAGCATTGCGAACACACAGGCAGACAACGGGGATTCAGAGCCGCGAGCGGAGCAGCGCGAAGCGCTGCGGGAGCGAGCGGTCCCTGTGGGGACACCGCGGTGGGCAATTTCGGGTCGGAAGGGTGCGCGAATGACGCCGCTCACTCTGGCCGTCGTTCTGACGAACGCCGGCCGCCGTTCGCGGCTCCGAAGGCGCGTGGCAGCGGCAGGGGATTCAGAGCCGCGAGCGGAGCAGCGCGAAGCGCTGCGGGAGCGAGCGGTTGCAGCGGTTCGACCCTGCGGCGACCGCGGTACCGCTGAGTCATCAAAAGGGGACAGCCTGACATCATGCCGGCGCGCCGGCACCCGGAAGCATGAAAATGGGCAAGATTCGGTAGGCTGGTGGGGCCGGCTGCAGCGCAAAGGCTGATACTGTCTGTGGCGCCGGAAGAGCCTGCG
>Ga0308389_1001227_pt1 | contig 17749 bp, 14 predicted proteins | sample Hotspr2Sample148_FD_202362 | JGI IMG/M metagenome (GOLD analysis project Ga0308389, IMG submission 202362) | Hot spring phototrophic mat microbial communities from Mushroom Spring, Yellowstone National Park, Wyoming, United States - 20040719_148 ... | reverse complement strand
TCTCATACGCTCGTTGCTTCAGCAGACCCGATTGACGGAAAATTATTCACCAGTACCACATGGCGGCGCGCCTTGGCTATGCGGTCACGGGAAACCACGTAGAGGCTCAGGCCGTAGATCAGCGCATCGCCCAGGTTGTCCAGGCTGTCCGCCAGCAGGGCCATCGAACGGCCATACCACGCCGCACCGACCATCACGCCAAACATGAGCGCGTTGATGCCGAGCGTCAGCCACAGCGTACGCCGTTGCCGCGCGGAACAGGGGTTGAACGCACCTTCGTCGTGGCAGCAGTTTCCCATAGCAGCCTGTCTCCCGCACCGTCAGGCAAAGGTGATTGTCAGGGTATCGCCGCTGTAATCGGCGCCAACGGCTTCCTTGCTCCAGACTTCGGTTGGCAGCGGGATATTCCGCTTGAAATGACCAATTTCAAGCACAAGCTCACCGGCCCGGGTAACAAGGTCAAGGCGATCCAGCTCCAGGTTGGGAAGCCTGAGTTTGAGAACGTATTGACCATCGGTGGTGTTTTCCAGGGTCATCAGTGGCGCTGGCAATGCCCGCTCAAGTGGATCGCGCGTTTGGAAAAGATGTTCGGCCAGCGCCGTCAATGCTGGCAGCCCAATCGGCTCTTCGGTTTGGTCAGGGACTTCAACCACCGGCAACCCGGCAGACTTTTGCGCCAAGACATCCAATGCAGCTTTTTGGGCCGGCACTTCTTTGCGGACACGGTTGACGAAGATACTTTCCACCGGACATTCGTACAGGTGATGGTACGTCACCAGACGAAGGCCGTCCGTCACCGCCAGCCGTTCCGGGCGCGTCACCAGACGGTGCGAGGTCACTTCCGGGTTGGTGAGCGCCGCCCGCATTTCGCCTACCCGGCGGCTCACTTCCGGGAGCATGTCCATCGGATTCCGGCTGGGGAAAAGGGACTGCATCACGGGTGTCGCCACCAGCGCCAACCGCCGATACCAGGTCTCAATGCTCGAAAGTATCCACTTGAGACCTTCCGGGCCGGCCAACAGGGTCATCATCCCGGCCGTGGGCGGTGTATCCACCACCACGACCTCATACTGCCCTTCGCGGCTGGCCCGCCAGATTTCCGTCATCGCCGTCAGTTCTTCGAGCGCCGGGAACAGGAGCACTTCCTGCACATAAGCCGACTTGCCCGTGCCGATTCCGCGCAGAATGGTGGCCACGTAGTCCTGTACTTCGTGCCACTGGCTACGCAACTCGGCCAGGGCGCTGACTTCACGCGCCTCCAGGTTGGGAGCAACCGAAGTAGGTGTATGCCCAACCGTCGTGCCAAGTACATCGCTGAGGTTATGTCCGGCGTTGACGCTCATCAGGAGCGTTTTGTGCCCCCGGGCGGCACAGGCCACGGCCGTGGCGGCTGACAGCGTCGTTTTTCCAACGCCCCCTTTGCCAAAGTACGTCACAATCCGCATACACTCGGAACCTGCTTGTACGGTGAGCTTTTCGTCGCTGGCGGCAACGATATGTGGTTTGGGACTGAAACGCCACACGTCAGTGCAAGCTTTCAACTGCCTGATAGGCTTTTCTCAGCAGGTGCAAGTACCCTGCACAGTCGGGCTTGCCGCCTGACGTGGTTTTTTGCGGCTTGCAGAGAGTGCCCGGACAGCATCTCCCGAACCAAAGAGCGCATTGTCCACCGTTTCAGGCTAAAGTCTTTTCTTCAACCTTGCCACGCAACCAACATGGATGCCCACCCTTGCCGTCATCATCATCGCCCGCAATGAAGCCGCCCGGTTGCCGGCGGCGCTGGATTCCGTTGCCTGGGCGGAGGAACGCATCGTCGTTGTGGATACAACGACCACCGATGCCACGGCCGAAGTCGCCACAGCACACGGTGCACGGGTGGCCTGGCATCCCTTCACCGGCTATGCCGCACAGCGCAACTTTGGCGACACCCTGACCGCCTGCGACTGGATTTTCTGCCTCGACGCCGACGAACGCGCCACGCCGACGCTGCACAAAGCCATTCACACGGCGCTGCACACACCATCGCCCTGCGTAGCCTTCACCGTCCGGCGGCGCAACCGCTACCTTGGGCAGTGGGTGCGGTACAGCGGCTGGTATCCCGACCGCCAGTTACGGCTCTACCGACGCGGTGCCGGGCAATGGTGCGGTGAATTCATTCACGAGTCCTTCAAGCCAACGGGACCGGTCGGCCACCTCGACGCGGACATCGAGCACGACGCCATCACCTCCCTTGCGGACCACCACGCCAAAATGAACCATTACACCGACCTGGCCGCCCGGGCACTGCTGGCTGCCGGGCAGCGGGTTCCGTTCTGGAAGCTGTTTTTCTGGCCGCCAGCCACCTTTTTCAAAACCTATTTCCTGCGCCTGGGCTGTCTCGACGGCTTTCCGGGCCTGTGCATTGCCTGGTTTGCCGCGCATTACGTGTTTTTGAAGTACGCCAAGGCCCGCGCCCTTGCTGCCGCACCGCCCACGCCGGATAACCCAGCGCTGGAAAACCCGGCACAGACGCCGGAAGACGCCACCCACGCGGACTTGCCTCACTGAACCGGAGCATTGTTGACATGCTGTTCGGTTGTGCGCTGGCGCATCTGGCGGCGATTGAATCCGTAGAGCGGCAACCCAAGAGCAATGATGCCCAGACCAATCCCGGATGAAACCGGATTGGTCGCCAGCGTGTTGACGATGAGCCACCCGGCCACGCCGAGAAACACCAGCGGCACAACGGGATACCCCAGCGTCCGGTAGGGACGCGCCACCTGCGGCTGCGTCCGGCGCAGCACGAATACCCCGGCCGTGACGAGGCCGTAAAACACCCAGGACGCAAAGACGACGTAATCCGTCAACTGGTCAAACGTGCCGGACACCGCCAGAACGCAGGCCCAGAGTCCCTGCGCCAGCATGGCCCAAGCTGGCACGGCCGCCCGGTTGAGCTGCCCGAAGCGGGCAAAAAACAGGCCGTCCCGCGCCATGGCGTAGGGCACCCGCGCGTTGGTCAGAATAGAGCCGTTGAGCGCACCCAGGCTCGACAGCACGAACGCCACAGACACCAGCCGGGCCCCGCCGTCGCCAAAGAATGTCTGGGCGGCTCTGGTCGCCACCGGCGGCGCTTCCGGGTAGGCCGTGGAGTTGGCCGTGGCAATGGCGCTCATCGGCAGGGCGTAGCAGTACGCCAGGTTGGCCAGGCCATACACCGTCAGCACGATCAGCATGCCGAAGATGAGCGCCCGTGGGATGTTCCGTTCGGGATGCTGCACCTCGCCGGCCGCCATCGGCAGGTTGTTCCAACCATCGAACGCCCACAGCGCCGCCAGCATGGCCGCCCCGAAGGTTGTGACGTTGACTGTTGCCGGCACATCAGAGTCCCAGACGTTGGACCATTTCCCGGTCGGCGAGCCAAGCAGAATACCGCCCACAATGGCGACGATGGCGCCGACCTTGACGGCCGTCAGTACGGATTGCAGCCGCCCCCCAACCACGACACCCAGGCTGTTGAGCAGTGAAAACAACGTGATTGCGCCAATGGCGATGAGCTGGCGCGGCCCGAACTGCCAGGCTATATCAGCCCCGAAAAGGCGGAACGTCGCGGCATACCACGGCTGGCCATAGTCCACGACCCCGCCCAGAAAAATGGCCAATCCCACGCCGTAAATGGCTATCGAACCGGCCGCGGCCACGGCAAACCGCATCCAGCCGTAGAGAAAGGCCAGCCAATCGCCATAAGCCGCGCGCAGAAACACGTACTCACCGCCGGCGCGCGGCAACATCGCACCCAGTTCGGCGTAGGTCAGGGCGCCGGCCAGAGACAGCAAACCGGCAGCCACCCAGGCGGCCAGCACGGCCAGCGGTGAACCCAGCGCCTGCCCCATCACGGCCGTCTTGAGAAAAACACCCGTTCCGATAATTGTCCCAACGGTCAGCGCCAGCGCGTCGGTCAAGGTCAGTCCACGCCGGAGTTGTGGTTCGTCGGTCGGTACAGAAGCCATAGTTTCAGGACGGACAGCCCGACGCCGGCGATGAAGCCGCTGCCGGTTGAGCCAGCCTCCGTCAGGGAGTACAAAGTTGTGACGACAAAGGTATGGTGTTGCCACCTTATCCCGCTTCCAAAAGAAAGCAACATGTTCCCGGCCCGCCTGACTACCTGCTCCCTCGCCAGCTTCCTGCTCCTTGGACTCGTGACGCTGTGGCCACTCCGGCCGGTCGCCATGGCCCAACGGGCGGACCCGGAAGCCCCGCCCGCCCAGTGGACACGCATCAGTGATTTCGATACGCAGCACCTGGCGCTGGACCTGCGTTTCGACTGGCCAACCGAAACCGTCCACGGCACGGCGCGGTTGACGTTCAAGCCTGTCCGGTCGGATTTCCGCCGCCTCACGCTCGATGCCGGGCAGCCGATGACTGTTCTCGAAGTCGCTACGGAAAGCGGTGCAAAGCTGGACTTCCAGCACGACAAAGCGGCCGAAAAACTCACGATTTCGCTCGACCGAGGCTATGGGCGAAGCGATACCGTGACACTGGTCATCACCTATCAGGCCCGGGCGACACCGCCCACCGGCGGACTCTTCGGCGTGTTTGGCACGGGACTGACATTTCTGCGCCCGACCTCGACGGCTTCCAAACGCCGGTATCAAATCTGGTCCCAGGGTGAGACCGAATACAATCGCAACTGGTTTCCCTGTTTTGACTTTCCCAGTGACAAGTTCACCTCGGAAGTCCGCGCCACGGTCGAAACACCCTACACGGTCATCAGCAACGGGCGGCTGGTTTCGGATACAGACAACGGCGACGGTACGCACACCGTCCACTGGCGGATGGAACAGCCGCATGCCAGTTATCTGCTCTCGATTGCCATCGGGCAGTACCGCGTCATCACCAACGAGTACGACGGCATTCCGATGCAATCCTACGTCTATCCTGACCGGTACGCCGACGCCCGGCGCGCCTTCGCCAACCTGCCGCGCATGATGGCGTTTCTTTCGACTGAAACAGGCATCCGCTACCCTTATGCCAAATATGCCCAGACGATGATTGCCGAGTTTGGCGGCGGCATGGAAAACATCACGACGACCCACCTGGCCGATAACCTGCTCCCCCGCGCCCATGAGGAACTCGATAACATCGAAGCCCTGCAGGCTCACGAACTGGCCCACCAGTGGTTCGGCAATCTGGTGACGTGCCGGGACTGGTCGGAAATCTGGCTGAGCGAAGGTTTTGCCACCTATTTCGAGGCGCTCTACATGGGGGAGCGGTTTGGGACGGCCCGGCTGCGGGCCATCCTGGCCGAACACCACGCCACGTATCACCAGGCCTGGAATGAAGGGCTGCGGCGGCCCATGGTCACCCGGCAGTTCGCCCACCCGGACCAACTCTTTGACGCCTACGCCTATTCACGCGGCGCGCTGGTGCTCGACATGCTGCGGTTTGTCGTCGGCGACGAAGCCTGGCGCGAAGGCATCCGGCACTACCTGCAACGGCACCAGTTCGGGAACGTCGAAACCGGCGACTTCCGGCGGGCGATGGAAGAAGCCAGCGGTATGGGGCTTGACTGGTTCTTTGACCAGTGGGTGTACCGCATGGGACATCCGGTGTTTGAAGTCACCCATCGTTACGACGCCGACCGGCGGCAACTTACCGTGAAGGTTTGCCAGGTGCAGAAGCTGGAGCCGGCATCCCGACACGTGCAGACGGAGTATTTCCGCACCCCGGTTGAAGTGGAGATCGTCTCGGCCCAGGGACGCCGGCAGACTGTCCGGTGGTTTGTCGAAGCCCAGGCCGAGCAGGAATTTTCACTCCCGCTTGACGCTGCGCCACGGGCGGTTCGCTTTGATCCGCAGCACCGCCTGATTCGGGAAGTCGTCGGCGAAACAGCGCCGCTCCGGGAAGTAGCGGGTGTGGGATGGTGGGGCTGTCAGCACCGGCACCAGCACTGGTATCAGCCGGGGCTGTCGGCCACGGCCGTGACACATCGGCGATGCAATCCATTGCTGAGTCGTGTAGTCTTTTCCCACAGGCATTCCCAGCACTGCGAGGACGAGGGCCATGAGCGAAACGACTTCACTCGATGAGCAACTCAGTCAGCTCGAAACCGAAATCCGCCGTCTCAAAATCGAGTTTGACATCTTTTTCAATGGGGGACGGGAGCGCCCGCCTTACGACACCAAGCACCGCATTGACAAGATGGTGAAGCGAATCGAGGAAAACAAATCGCTGCGGTTTCAGCAACGGTTTCGCTTCAATCAAATCCTGGCGCGTCTGGCAGCTTTCCAGCGACTCTGGGATCGCACCGTGAAGGACCGGGAAGAAGGACGTGACCTGCGTACGCAGTATCTGGTGAACTTCCGTGAAAACGAGGAGCGCCGCCGCGAAGAGTTCAGCGAAGCCATTGACGAACTCGATGTGGATGCCGTGTTCAGTGATTTCAGAAACAACCCGCTGCCGCCACGTTTTGAACCCACTACGGTACAGATTGGCCGCAACGTGTCGCAGGAACAGCAGGAATCCAACATCCGCAAGCTTTACGAAAGTCTCCAGCACGCCAAGCGCACGGTGGGTGAGCCGATCACCACGAGTTATGAGCAGTTCCGGCAGGTCATTGTCCAGAACACCCAGAAACTGTGCGCCGAACGCCAGACGGATCAAGTGCACTTCACCGTGGACATCGTTGACGGCAAAGTGAAGTTCAAAGCCAAATAACTCCTTTTCTCTGCAACACGGCACCCATGGCCAAGCAACCTGAGTTGACATCCGATGCCATCGAGCAAACCCGCCTTGCGGCATCAGCCGGCGCTCTGACGGGGGAGCTGACTGACCAAACCCAAGTCTCTGTCACAGAAACTGGTGCTGGGGCGCAAACTGACCTAGTGGTGGAGCACACCATCCAGCTTGGCACGGGGCCGGTGGACCAGCGGGAGGCAGGGCGGAAGACGGCCCCGGCCCAGCCGCCTTCCACTCAACCCGTCGGCATGGAGACAACCTCTCCTCCAAGACAACGTCCGGTCGAAGGGCTGGCTATCGGGCAACGCTTCCAGGGCAAGTACGAAATCCTCCGGCTGCTTGGCGTCGGCGGCATGGGGCGGGTCTATAAGGCACGTCACTGCGAACTCGATACGCTTGTCGCCATCAAAATCATGGTCGGCAGCCTGTCGAGTGACCGTGAAGCCATCGAGCGTTTCAAGCGTGAGGCCCGGGCAATGGCGCGCGTCCAGCATCCCAATGCCGTACGGGTGCTCGATTCCGGCGTCGAGCAGGGGGATTGCTACCTCATCATGGAGTTCCTCGAAGGCGAAACGCTCCGGGAACGCATGACGCGCCTGCGCCAGCAGGGCACATCCCCTTCGCTGGAAACCATCATCCGCTACGCCGAACAGGTTTTTGCCGTGCTGGAGTTCATGCACCGGCAAAACATCACGCACCGCGACCTCAAACCCGACAACATCTTTCTGGCCCGCACGCCTGACGGAGAAGAAATCGTCAAGGTGCTCGACTTCGGGATTGCCAAAATCCAGACCGCAACCGTGGTCGGCATGACGACCGAGGGTACGATGATGGGCACACCGCGCTACATGTCCCCGGAACAGTGCCGTGGGGCGGCCATTGACGGACGTGCGGACATCTACTCCATGGGCGTCGTGCTCTACGAAATGCTGGCTGGTCAACCACCCTTCGACGGCGACACGGCCATTGCCGTCGCCCTCAAACACGTCAATGAGCCGCCACCCCCACTGCGGGAACTCAACCCCAACGTCCCGGAAGAAGTGGCCGCCGTCATCCACCGCGCCCTTGAAAAATCGCCCAGTCAACGTTTCCGCACGGCGCAGGAATTTTCGCAGGCGCTTCTGAAAGCCGCCGGCCTGACACCGGTGCAGCCGGGATTACCGGCGGCCGTCGCTCCTTCCAGTGGGATTCCCAGCGAGGACGTGCCCACGCTGAAGCGACCGGCCGACAGCGGGGACACGCGCCCCTACGGCAGCGGTCTGCCGCTGGACGAAGGTGCGGCCAAGCGGCCCAACTGGTTCCTTGCCGCCGCCGCCGGCATCATTGTCTTGGGACTGATCGTTGTCGGTGTACAACTGTCTTGGCAATCTGTGTCCCAGCCGGCTTCACCTGTTACATCCCCGTCCCCAAGTGCCCCGGCAGCGCCCAAGGTGCTGGAAAACTTCATCCTCATTCCGGCGGGAACCTTCACCATGGGGCGCGATGCCGGCCCGGACGATTTCACCTCCGACAAGCGCGTGCCGGCGGATGAAACCCCTGCCCACCAGGTCACGGTCCCGGCTTTTTATCTGGCGAAGTATGAGACGACCAATGCCGAGTACAAACGCTTTGTTGCAGCAACGGGCCACCGGGCACCGCGAAGCTGGAAGCAGGGCAACTATCCGCCCGGACAGGACGATTTCCCAGTCACAGATATCTCCTGGCAGGACGCGGTAGCCTACTGCGACTGGCTTACGAAGACGAACGGCGAAGGCATTACCTTCCGCCTGCCTACTGAAGCTGAATGGGAATACGCCGCACGTGGCACAGACGGGCGTCTTTTCCCGTGGGGCAGCTTCTGGCGCGATGGCACCGCCAACACCCGGCAGGCGAAAGGCACCAACGAGGTACTGCTGCTGCCAGTCAATGTCGAGCCGAACAACACCCGCGACAAAAGCGCCTTTGGCGTCTTTGGCATGGGGGGCAACGTGTGTGAGTGGACGGCATCCGATTTCGCGCCGTATCCCGGCAGCCCCTACCGCCCGACCGGGCGTGATCTTGAATGCAAGGTGTATCGCGGCGGCCACTTTGCCTCACCGCTCAGCGATGCCCTCGCCTCCAGCCGCAAATGGACCTTGCCCGACAAAACCCAGGAATTCCTTGGCTTTCGTGTCGCCGCTACCCCGGCGCAACCATGAGGTTGAAAACCGTCACTCACCTTCTGCATTCCCTGCTCGCATTGCTCACCGTTCTGGCCGTCAGCGGCCCGTCTGCAATGGCCCAGAAAGAAGCCGGTGTCATCGTCGAGAAAAAAGTCAGGACGGCGAACTATCGCCCCCCTTCCGTCGGGTCGCTCATGGTCGCCAGCAACACCCCAACGGGCGAAGTACTGCTCAACGGCCAGCCCAGCGGACAGTTGACCGATGCCAGGTTCATGAAGCGGCTCAATCCGGGACGTTATCGGCTTGAAGTCCGTGCCGCCGACTACCTGCCCTTCTCCCGCGAAGTCACCATCACGGCCGGACGCGCGGAAGCCGTCATTGCCGAACTCAAACCCAACTTCGCCACCCTTTCCCTGCCAAACCTGCGCCTGCGCCCAACGCCCAAGCCGGCCGTTTTCGTGGACGGCCAACCCCTGGACGAAGGACGGTGGCGGTTGGACGGCCAGCGGCTGGAAGCACGCATCAGCCCACCGGGCACACGCACCATCCTGGTCAGGCAGGGAACGCGCGTCGTCTATCGGGGAACCCTCAAACTGGAAGCGGCTGCAGCCAAGGTTGAAGTCGCCGAACCGCCGAAAGCCATCCTCCGCATTGAGTCGCTACCTACGGCCCGCGTCTATGCCGACGACGTGTACTGCGGAGATGTTTCAGCCGACGGCACGCTGGTGATTGACCAGCTTTCACCCGATGAAACCCACCGGCTGCGCATCGAGGCCGAACGCTACCGGACGTTTGAAACCGACCTCACCGTGACAACCGAGCAACCGACCCTGCTGCGCGCCCGCCTGGAAGCCATCATCGAGTTTGCAGACAACTTCACCAACCTCTACAAGTGGGACGCCCCGCCCGGTTGGGCCGTGGAAAACCAGCTTCTGCGTGTCAGTGGCCCGGCATTTGCCGTCGGATTGCCCAAGGATGTTGGTTTTCGCGGCTGTGAAATCAACTTCGACCTGCGGGTGGCCCAGGGCGGGCGGGCTGCCTGGATCGTACGTGGGCGCGACGAACGCAACGGCTACCTGTTCATCCTGGAGGCCCCAACGCCCACGACGAGCCGGCTCGACACCTATCTCTATCGCGACGGCGCTATCGGGACGCCGGTGCAAAGCGACCCCCTGCCGCTGCGCTTCGAGGCGCGCAAGTGGAACCGCATTCGCATCGTCGCCCACGACAACAAAATCAGCCACCTCATCACCCCCAGTGACAGCCCTGACGAAATCTCAGTGGCGCTGTTCCAGGACCGCGACAAGCTCTTTCCCTACGGTGCGCCGGGCTTTGTTTCCCTGCCGGACGCGACGTTCTATGTCGGCGGTTTTGTCGTCTGCCCGGAGGGAGCCAACTGTCGCCCCGAAATCAGGTAGCCAGTGCATCCACCAGGCTGTCTCCCCTGGGCAGGCTGTCCCCTGTTGTCATATCCAGGAGGGCGGCAGAAACCACAGATGTGGTTTCCCAACGTGACAGTGCAGCGCCCGTGCGATGAGATTGCCCCAGGGCATCGAAAGCCAGAAGGTCAGGCGTGGCAACGGCAACATGTCTCATTGACCTCCATTCTTCCCGGAGTGGGCCTTGGCGATGTGGGCCAGGCGGGTATCCAGACTCGGTAGCGGGTGAAACACCTGCTGCTTGCGACCGGTGATGTCCGGCTGGGCGCGATTGATTTCTGCCAGTGCGATCAGGGTGTCGCGCAACACCTGTGGATCACCACCCTGGGCAAGGTAAAAGTGGTCTGCCGCCAGAACGCTGCGCCGTCCCAGAGCCGGCAGGACAAACAGGCCGGCAAAGTTCCACCACGTCATGCCAACGGCCAGTGTCAGCAGGTCAGCCAGTCCGCCATTCAGCCCGAAGTTGGTTAGTGCAGCCACAACGGCCAGCCCGGCAGCGAGCCACAGGCTGGACACCAGAACGCCCAGCGTACGGTGTCCCGTCTGAAGATGCCCCACTTCACGCACGAGCAGGCAGGCCACCTGCTCCGGGCGCAGCTTGTCAAGCGTCGTCTGGCTTATCCACAACTGCGTCGTTGGCCCCCAGCCGACCAGGCCGCCATTGACGGCTTCATCCGCATCACCAGTGAAGACCACCAGTTTGGGTAGCTTTGAGCGTAGCGCAGGCGGCACCGCGTCAACGACCGGCGGCGCGTCAAAGGGCTTCCGGCGCACCACCGGCGGCAGCAGGAAAGGCTGGAGCAGGGCCAGCACCAGAGAGACGCCGGCCACCAACCCGGCCGCCGCCAGCCACCACCAGCCGGGCAGCCACTGATGCAACTGCCACAGGGCGGTCAGGCCGAGCACGAACATAACGCCCTGTCCGGTCACGCCGGTCAGATAAGCCATCAGCCAGTGACGCAACGTGCGCTGCGTCATGGCGAAACTGCGTTCTGCTGCCCAGCCGGTCAAAAGCTCCAGCGGTGCGTTGACGGCGGCGTACAGGACATAAAAGGCCGCCAACCCCAGCACAATCCTCCCGACCGAAGGCTGGGCCTCGATACCCAACGCACGGGACAGGGCAACGTGTCCCCCGGCCAGGATGAACACCGTGAAAAACATCAGATTCCAGCCAATTGCGCCAATTCCGCTCCAGAGACGAAAGTCTTGGTAGGCGCGGCCTGCCGTCAGCAAAGCGGTTTGATTCGTCATACGTCGTGGTGTTGCGAGGGGCAACCGGAGTAGCGCCCGGAGGGAGTCTGTGATGGTGATGCGCCAGTGAGCGGGACGCAACCCGTCTTTCCCGTCCGGTTTCCTGTCCGGCAACCCGGCCGTCCGCGCCGGGCAGGGGCAGGCGAGAAGACAGATTTTTCCGTTGCATCCCGGCGTCGTTCGGCCTAATGTTCTGAATGATGGTTCATTCAGTGCATCAATCCGGTGCACGCCTTTTGTCCCACCAAACCTTGTCCCTGTTTCTGGAAAGGCGACTCCACCTATGGCGCGACTCGTGGCCAGCCGTACCGCCGACAAGCCTCCGGCCCCGGCTTCGCGGGGCGAAAACGGCAAGCATGACACGATTTTACGCGCGGCCGTCACGGTCTTTGCACGCAACGGCTACTTCAACTCGAAGGTGTCAGACGTGGCACGGGAAGCTGGCGTGGCGGATGGGACGGTCTATCTGTACTTCAAAAACAAGGACGACCTGCTGTTTTCCATCATCACGGAAATGCTGGATTCGTTCATCGTCCACGTCCGAACGGCGATTGCGCCTCTGAGCAGCCCACTGGCCCAACTGCGCGAAATTGCACGCCTGCACCTCGAAATGCTTGGCCGTGACCGCGACCTCGCCGTGGTGTTTGAAGTCGAAATCCGGCACTCGACGAAGTTCATGGAGGAGTTTTCGACCAAAAAACTGAGCGAATACCTTGACCTTATCCAGCAGGTCATTGAAGCCGGCCAGCGGGCCGGCGAGTTTCGTCCTGACATCAACCCGCGCATCGCCACCAAGGTCTTTTTCGGTGCGCTCGACGAAATGGTGACGAACTGGATTCTAAGTCGTCGCGGCAAGCCCCTGGCGGCAGCCGTCGAGCCGGTTCTGGACATCCTGCTGCATGGTTTTGTGCCCCATCCGGCGTCTGTTACCGCATCACCGACCAAGGAGTAGCCTATGGCTTACGGAACGTCCCCTGCCGTTGCCAAAGTCCCGACGACCCTGTGTGAAGCCTATGCTGCAGCCATCCGCAACCATGCCAAAGACGATGCCTTTGCCTACAAACACGCCGGGCAGTGGGTCAAGGTCTCGCACGCGGCCTTTGCCGAGCGCGTCCGTAAGGCGCGTGCCGGTTTCCTGGCGCTGGGCATTCGACGTGGCGACCGGGTAGGGCTGCTTTCTGAAAATCGTCTTGAATGGACGATTACTGACGTGGCACTGCTGAGCTGTGGCGCAGTGGATGTACCGATTTACGCCACCTCGACCGGCAGCCAGATTGCCTACATCATCAACGATGCCGGCGCGGAAGCCTTGGTGCTGTCGAACCAGAAACAGTTCGACAAGGTGGCGGCCGCTATCGGCGAGATGCCCCAACTGAAGTTCATCGTGACGTTCGACCCGATCAACGTCACGGCTCCGCTGCCGTCGCGGGTGAAAGTCCTCACCTTTGAAGAACTGGCGCAGCTTGGCGACCGTGGCAGCGTGGGTGACTTCCTTGATGAAATGGTCCGTGCGGCCAGTCCTGAAGACCTGGCCACGCTTATCTACACCTCTGGGACAACGGGCGACCCCAAAGGCGTCATGCTCACCCACGACAACCTGACGTTCAACCTCGTCGCCAATGTCGAACGGCTGACTGACCTGGGACCTGAAGATACCGCCCTGTCTTATCTGCCGCTTTCCCACGTCTATGAGCGGACGGTCATGAACGTTTTTGTGTATTCGGGTGTCTCAGTGTATTTCGCCGAAAGCGTGGACACTGTAGCTCAGAACCTCATGGAAGTGCAGCCGACAGTCATGACGAGCGTCCCCCGTATCTTTGAGAAAATTCTGGCCAGGATTGAAGAAGAAGGACGCAAGGCCGGCGGACTGAAAACCAAACTGTTCACCTGGGCAATGGAAACCGGCCGGGAATACTCGCGGGCCCTGCACCGGGGGAATGTCCCCCCGATGCTTTCGCTTCAGTATGACATTGCCTATGCCTTGGTTCTTTCCAAAATCAGAAATAAGATTGCTCCGCGTATCAAGTTTTTTTCTTCCGGGGGAGCTGCTCTGGCCGAAGATGTTATGCATGCCTTTTCCGGCATGGGACTCACCATCCTGCAGGGCTATGGACTGACAGAGACTTCGCCGGTGATTACCTCTAACACGAAACATGAAAACCGGCCCGGTACCGTGGGCAAACCCCTCCGTGGCGTCGAGATCAAAATCGCCCCGGACGGCGAGATTCTCACCCGCGGCCGGCACGTCATGCGTGGCTACTACAACAAGCCGGACAAGACCGCCGAAGTGCTCACCCCGGATGGCTGGTTTCACACGGGCGACATCGGCGAAATTGATGCCGACGGCTTCCTGCGTATCACTGACCGTAAAAAAGACCTGTTCAAAACGTCGGGTGGCAAATACATCGCCCCGCAACCGATTGAAAATGCCCTGGTGACCTCCCCCCATATCACCCAGGCGGTAGTGGTTGGCAATGGGCGCAAGTTTCCCGGAGCTTTGATTGTGCCAACCCCTTCCAGTGTTCAAAACCTGGCCCGTGAGTTGGGACTCACCAATGCCAGTTACGCAGAACTGCTCAAGCATCCCAAGATTCTTGATTTCTACCGTCAGGAAGTGGCACGTCTGACGCCACACCTTGCCCAGTGGGAGAAAATCAAAAACATTGCCCTGCTCGAAAACGAACTGACTATTGAAGGCGGCGAACTGACGCCGACACTCAAAGTCAAACGACGTGTCGTGGATGAAAAATACAAGGCTGAAATTGATGCCATCTACGACGAAAAGAACCTGGCCTCGGCCAACCAAAGCTAGTGAGTCCTGCACTGGCTCACGCCGTGGCGATGACATTTCGATGACAAAGGACGTGTGACTATGGCTCGCAAAATGGAAAAGGCAGCGGTACTTGGCGCTGGTGTGATGGGTGCCCAGATTGCCGCCCACCTGGCCAACGCCGGTATCCCCGTGGTTTTGCTGGACATCGTTCCGCCGGACACCCCGGCGGAAGCAGATGCCACAGCGCGCAGCCGCCTTGCGCTCTCGGCGCTCGAAAAGCTGCACAAGATGAAACCGGCGCCCTTTTTCCTGGCCGGCCATGCGGCCCGAATCCGGGCTGGCAACTTTGAAGATCACCTGGAATGGCTCCGGGATGCCGACTGGATCATCGAGGCCGTCACCGAAAACCTCGCCATCAAACGGGCGCTCTACGAAAAAATCGAACCGTTCCGCAAGCCCGGCAGCCTTATCACCTCAAACACGTCCGGGATTCCCATTGCCTCGCTGGCCGAAGGCCGTTCGGAAGACTTCCGGCGAAACTTTCTGGGCACGCACTTCTTCAACCCGCCGCGCTACATGTACCTTGTCGAGCTGATCCGAACGCCTGACACCGACCCGGAAGCGTCCTGCTTTGCGTCCAAGCTCTGCGATGAGCTGCTCGGCAAAGGCATTGTCTATGCCAACGACCGCCCCAACTTCATTGCCAACCGCATTGGGATTTACGGCTTCATGCGGACGATTCAGGTCATGATGGAAATGGGGCTTTCCATCACCGAAGTGGACAAGATGACCGGCCCGGCCATCGGGCGTCCGAACAGCGCCACGTTTCGTACCGGCGACCTGTCCGGTCTGGATACCACGGTGGCTGTGGCCCAAACCGTTTACGAAAGCATCCCGGAAGATGAGTGCCGAGCGCTGTTCGTTCCACCCGACTTCATCCGCCAGATGGTTGAGCGGCGCTGGGTTGGCGACAAAGCCGGACAGGGCTTCTACAAACGGGTGCAAACCGAAGCCGGACGTGAGATATACGAACTGGATTACCGGACGATGGAGTACCGCCCCCAGCCGAAGGTCAACTTCCCTTCCCTGGAGGAAGCCAAACGCATCAGCGATCCCCGTGAACGGCTGCGGTTCCTCATCAATGGCAAAGATACGGTCGGGCAGTTCCTGTGGTCGGTCATTGGAGATGCCCTGGTGTACACCGCCAATCGCATCCCCGAAATCACCGACGATCTCGTGCAGGTGGACCGCGCGATGAGGTGGGGCTACAACTGGGAACTGGGGCCGTTTGAGACTTGGGATGCCTTGGGTGTTGCGGAAACGGTCAAGCGCCTGGAAGCTGATGGCAAGCCGATTCCGCCTCTGGTCACCGACCTTCTCTCCAGCGGCAAGACCAGCTTTTATGACAAGGAGGGGACACAAACGGTCGTTTTTGTCCCGGCCAAAAAGACTCACGAACCGGTTGGCGACCGGGTGGGTGTGATCCTGCTCAAGTCGGTCAAGGAACGGACCGGTGTCATCAGGAAAAATGCTGGTGCTTCACTCATTGATCTGGGTGACGGTGTGGCCTGTCTTGAGTTTCACACCAAGATGAATGCGCTTGGGACCGACACCATCCAGATGATCCAGTTCGCCATCAAGGAAGTCGCGCAGAACTTCGTCGGATTGGTTGTCGGCAACCAGGGCGAGAACTTCAGCGCCGGCGCCAATTTGATGATGATGCTGATGGGTGCCCAGGAAGGCGAATGGGATGAACTCAACCACGCCATTCGGACATTCCAGAACACCGTCATGTCCCTGCGCTACTCGCCCAAGCCAACGGTCGTAGCGCCATTTGGGCTGACGCTGGGGGGCGGCTGCGAAATGACCCTGCACGGCGACCGGGTTCGGGCGGCGGCGGAAAGCTACATCGGGCTGGTTGAAGTCGGCGTCGGCCTTCTGCCAGCCGGCGGCGGCACAAAGGAGATGCTGGTCCGCTGCGCTGACCGCGCCCGTGGGACGGAAGCTGACCTCATGGTATTCGTCAAAGAAGCCTTTCAGAACATCATGCTGGCGAAAACCTCAACCAGCGCCGAAGAAGCCCGCGAACTGGGCTATCTGCGGCCGACCGACGGCATCACCATGAACCGTGACCGTCTCATTGCCGACGCCAAGCAAACTGTTCTGGCGCTGGCGCTCGAAGGCTACCGGCAACCGGCGATGCGCACCGACATCCCTGCGCTGGGGGAGTCGGGGCTGGCGGTGCTCAAGTTGGGGCTGCACCAGATGCTCCGCGCTGGCTATGCCACCGAACACGATGTGCTCATTGGAACCAAAGTCGCCAAAGTGCTGACCGGTGGTGATTTGAACCATCCCAGCACAGTTTCGGAGCAGGACCTGCTCGATCTGGAACGGGAAGGATTCCTGAGCCTCTTGGGTGAACGCAAAACCCAGGAACGTATCCAGCACACACTCAAAACCGGTAAACCACTGCGTAACTAGGCAGTGTCCAGACAACACCTGCTTACCCTGTGGAGGACGTATGGCCCGCACGCCTGAAGAAATCGTCAAGCGTTACAAGGAAGCCAACATCTGGCTGCGCCACTGGAAACAACAAATTGGACTTGCCAAAGATGAAGAGCAACGGGAGATGTTTACGCAGTACTACGAAGAGCGCGTCCAGGAAATTGCGGCGCTCGAAGAACCCTACCGCGCGGCACTGAAGATACTCAACCAACAGGAGAGCCAACGCTGAGCCGCAGTTTTTTCCGAGGTGTTACTTTATGAAGGAAGCCGTCATTGTTTCTGCCGTCCGCACGGCGGTCGGAAAAGCCAAAAAAGGCGCTCTGGCGCACGTTCGTCCTGATGATTTTGGTGCCGTGGCCATTCGCGCGGCAGTCGAACGGGCATCCCCGCTCGACCCGGCTGCCATTGACGACGTCTTCTTTGGTTGTGCCATGCCGGAAGCCGAACAGGGCATGAACGTGGCCCGAATCGCGGCCCTGCGCGCCGGCCTGCCGGTTTCAGTCAGTGCGGTGACGGTCAACCGCTTTTGTGCCTCCGGTTTGCAGACGATTGCGTTTGCTGCCGACCGCATCCGGGCTGGGGGAGCTGAAGTTATTGTTGCGGGCGGCACGGAGAGCATGTCGCTGGTTCCGATGACCGGTAACAAACTGTCCCCCAACCCAACTCTGGTGGACACCTACCCTGATGTGTACCTGAGCATGGGGCTGACGGCGGAAATGGTAGCCCGCAAGTACGACATCTCCCGTGAAGAGGCCGATGCGTTTGCGTATCGCAGTCACCAGCGCGCCCTTGCTGCTCAGCAGGCCGGGAAATTTCAGCCGGAAATTGCGCCAGTGACGGTCATCCGCAAGGACCGGGACGCCCGTGGAAAAACCATCACGACCGAGCGGGTGTTTGATGTAGATGAAGGCCCCCGCCCGGACACG
>Ga0308389_1001222_pt1 | contig 17771 bp, 16 predicted proteins | sample Hotspr2Sample148_FD_202362 | JGI IMG/M metagenome (GOLD analysis project Ga0308389, IMG submission 202362) | Hot spring phototrophic mat microbial communities from Mushroom Spring, Yellowstone National Park, Wyoming, United States - 20040719_148 ... | reverse complement strand
ATCGTCTATCGTCTATCAATTATCGGCTATTCAGTCGTTTCAGTGCTCTTCAGCGAGCCGAAAATTCCTCAATCCTGGATCGCATTGAGCGCGTGCTACAGCGCTCTGCTTCAGTTTCAGTGCTCTTCAGCGAGCCGAAAATTCCTCAATTCCGTCTCCTGTTTGGAATAAGGTGCCCGATTCTCAGTTTCAGTGCTCTTCAGCGAGCCGAAAATTCCTCAATTTCGCACGAATCGAACTCCCAAAACTCGATAGAGCACGTTTCAGTGCTCTTCAGCGAGCCGAAAATTCCTCAATCTTATTCTCGCTCATCGATTCTCTGAAGTAGCAGCATAGTTTCAGTGCTCTTCAGCGAGCCGAAAATTCCTCAATCGCACTCTGATACCGCTCCGCCGCCAGCAGCGTGCGTTTCAGTGCTCTTCAGCGAGCCGAAAATTCCTCAATAATGCGCTCTCCTTTGAACTCGATGTCTCCCGCCCGAGTTTCAGTGCTCTTCAGCGAGCCGAAAATTCCTCAATGCGGAGTGTACACCCCAACACGCTCAATGCGGGCGGTGTGTTTCAGTGCTCTTCAGCGAGCCGAAAATTCCTCAATAGTGTCACAACACTGCATCTTCTTTTATTTCTATGGTTTCAGTGCTCTTCAGCGAGCCGAAAATTCCTCAATTCAATCCCCAACGTCGCCTCAACGCCGCCCTCACGGTTTCAGTGCTCTTCAGCGAGCCGAAAATTCCTCAATTATTACTACGATGCAAATTACGCGCAAAAAACAATGTTTCAGTGCTCTTCAGCGAGCCGAAAATTCCTCAATTGCGCCCGCAAGCGCTTGACGGAACGCGGCTTCGAGACGCGTTTCAGTGCTCTTCAGCGAGCCGAAAATTCCTCAATGGCGATCCCGAACAGTGAAAAATCCTCGACATCGAGTTTCAGTGCTCTTCAGCGAGCCGAAAATTCCTCAATGGCGTCGCGCTGGCGTTCAGCGTTGACCCGATCGCCGGTTTCAGTGCTCTTCAGCGAGCCGAAAATTCCTCAATCTCCTTTCTTTTCCAGCGTGGTTCGGATTTCTTAGAAGTTTCAGTGCTCTTCAGCGAGCCGAAAATTCCTCAATTGACGCCGGTTGCGTCACCGCGTCGCGCGTCAGTAGGTTTCAGTGCTCTTCAGCGAGCCGAAAATTCCTCAATTCTTCCGGTGTGAAGTCTTTGAAAAACGCTTCCGCCTTGTGTTTCAGTGCTCTTCAGCGAGCCGAAAATTCCTCAATTCATTGACGTACCGGCATCGGCGGCGCTGCTGAATGAGTTTCAGTGCTCTTCAGCGAGCCGAAAATTCCTCAATGGAGAACTCGGATTTTATCCCAACTCTATTGAGTTTTGTTTCAGTGCTCTTCAGCGAGCCGAAAATTCCTCAATCTTGGATGGCTTGAAGAGACCAGCAGAGAAGGTGAAGTTTCAGTGCTCTTCAGCGAGCCGAAAATTCCTCAATTAACTACGATTTTGCGTTCCATTACGTGCCGGAATAGTTTCAGTGCTCTTCAGCGAGCCGAAAATTCCTCAATATACGCGACGTAGTCCACGAGCATGTACATGAGTCGTTTCAGTGCTCTTCAGCGAGCCGAAAATTCCTCAATTGTGGGGTGAGTGATGCAGGAGATGAGTATCGCGCGTTTCAGTGCTCTTCAGCGAGCCGAAAATTCCTCAATCCAGTAGGTACCAGCACGAAATGGACGGAATATCGCGTTTCAGTGCTCTTCAGCGAGCCGAAAATTCCTCAATGTGTCGAGCGCGCTATCCGCGCGCTGGGCCGTGATGGTTTCAGTGCTCTTCAGCGAGCCGAAAATTCCTCAATCTGCCGCATCTGACGCAACTCGTCGCGGCTTCGGGTTTCAGTGCTCTTCAGCGAGCCGAAAATTCCTCAATTACGGATCGTGACGGCGATCCGCTGCTGAGGCGCGTGTTTCAGTGCTCTTCAGCGAGCCGAAAATTCCTCAATCCATTTCGCGCGGTTGGACTGAAGACGCGCCTGCAGTTTCAGTGCTCTTCAGCGAGCCGAAAATTCCTCAATAGCGTCTGGACTAACGCACGATAAAGTGCGCTATAGGGTTTCAGTGCTCTTCAGCGAGCCGAAAATTCCTCAATCATTCTGGAGCGTGATCGATCCGCCGGCCGGAATTGAAGTTTCAGTGCTCTTCAGCGAGCCGAAAATTCCTCAATTAAAAACGTCGCTCAAGAACATCTTTGCAGTGAATGTTTCAGTGCTCTTCAGCGAGCCGAAAATTCCTCAATATAGCGCGCAAGCTCGATAGACTGTTGCCTTTGGAAGTTTCAGTGCTCTTCAGCGAGCCGAAAATTCCTCAATTCTGGTGACGCGCTCACACTGGCGATTTGTCTGTTCGTGGTTTCAGTGCTCTTCAGCGAGCCGAAAATTCCTCAATTTCGCTCGTGCTGGTATCTCTGGGTCAGATAGCCGTTTCAGTGCTCTTCAGCGAGCCGAAAATTCCTCAATCCTGGATAGGCTCTACCTTGTACTCCCGTGTGCATGTTTCAGTGCTCTTCAGCGAGCCGAAAATTCCTCAATAAACAAGAGCGCCCATACCACCCGCGCGCTCCCGAGTTTCAGTGCTCTTCAGCGAGCCGAAAATTCCTCAATGCGGTGATCCGCAATCCAGAGCATGGTAAGCATTTGGTTTCAGTGCTCTTCAGCGAGCCGAAAATTCCTCAATTTGGCGTGCCCGAAGCCATCACCAGGCGCCAAAACTGGTTTCAGTGCTCTTCAGCGAGCCGAAAATTCCTCAATCAGCGTCTGGACTAACGCACGATAAAGTGCGGTATCGGTTTCAGTGCTCTTCAGCGAGCCGAAAATTCCTCAATTCCGATCCTCCAACACACGCGCCATCCCAGCCAAAGTTTCAGTGCTCTTCAGCGAGCCGAAAATTCCTCAATCAGTACGACATAGGGCTTGCAATCCGTGTGCTAAACGTTTCAGTGCTCTTCAGCGAGCCGAAAATTCCTCAATTCTGCCGTACCGTAATCGCGGCTGTTGCTGCGATGCGTTTCAGTGCTCTTCAGCGAGCCGAAAATTCCTCAATCACTAAGGAGGCTCAAGATGAACACCATCACTTTGTGTTTCAGTGCTCTTCAGCGAGCCGAAAATTCCTCAATGCGTCGGTGATCGGAGTGATGGTGCGCGGGTGCAGAGTTTCAGTGCTCTTCAGCGAGCCGAAAATTCCTCAATGCTCAGCAGTATGCTGAGCACCAGCACCAGCATCAGCGTTTCAGTGCTCTTCAGCGAGCCGAAAATTCCTCAATATCAGACGCTGCGTTGCAACGAAGCGCGGATCGATGGTTTCAGTGCTCTTCAGCGAGCCGAAAATTCCTCAATTTTCCGGGGCGCGTCGAGACGGAGGTGCGGGTTGTGGGGTTTCAGTGCTCTTCAGCGAGCCGAAAATTCCTCAATTGATGAGTATGCGTTCGTCGAGTACGAGGAGTTCAAGTTTCAGTGCTCTTCAGCGAGCCGAAAATTCCTCAATTAAGGCGTCACGCATATACATCAGGTTGCGCAACGCGTTTCAGTGCTCTTCAGCGAGCCGAAAATTCCTCAATCCCCAAATTCAAGACACTGAAGGAAATGAGCACGAGTTTCAGTGCTCTTCAGCGAGCCGAAAATTCCTCAATCAAAACCAGGCGTATGTAGCAGGCGGCGCACCTGATGTTTCAGTGCTCTTCAGCGAGCCGAAAATTCCTCAATATGATTCTGATAGAGATTCCACGCTTCAGGCGGATTGAGTTTCAGTGCTCTTCAGCGAGCCGAAAATTCCTCAATCCAAAACGCCGTAAACGCGCCCGCCGTGACGAGAACGTTTCAGTGCTCTTCAGCGAGCCGAAAATTCCTCAATAACCATACGTGATCGATTGCGATGTGATCGATCCCTGTTTCAGTGCTCTTCAGCGAGCCGAAAATTCCTCAATATGAGCAGGTGTGTGTCGTGCCTAAATGTGCAATGAAGTTTCAGTGCTCTTCAGCGAGCCGAAAATTCCTCAATATCTCTATCGAAGTGCGGCAATCGAACGAGCTGCAAAGTTTCAGTGCTCTTCAGCGAGCCGAAAATTCCTCAATGCAACTCTTATCGTGGATCGGTACTGGTGCGTCGTGGTTTCAGTGCTCTTCAGCGAGCCGAAAATTCCTCAATTCATACCAGTGCACGGTGTGACCGAGAGTAGCGACAGTTTCAGTGCTCTTCAGCGAGCCGAAAATTCCTCAATGCTACATACGTCTGGCCCTGTCGCTCGACGCGCCAAAGTTTCAGTGCTCTTCAGCGAGCCGAAAATTCCTCAATCAAGCGTACAAGCCGTACGCGCGTCGATGCTTCCCATGTTTCAGTGCTCTTCAGCGAGCCGAAAATTCCTCAATCCTTGACGGTTTGAACAGACCAGCAGAGATCGATAGCGTTTCAGTGCTCTTCAGCGAGCCGAAAATTCCTCAATTATAATCCTGTCCAACCGCTCAAGCACTTCTCGCAGTTTCAGTGCTCTTCAGCGAGCCGAAAATTCCTCAATCTTTGGTGTTGGTGTGGACGCTCTACCGACATGACAGTTTCAGTGCTCTTCAGCGAGCCGAAAATTCCTCAATACAGGCAGTAGATGTGATGGGTTCTGTCACACGTCGCAGTTTCAGTGCTCTTCAGCGAGCCGAAAATTCCTCAATAAGAAAGCGCGAAAGGTGATCAACCTCTCGTGCTTTATGTTTCAGTGCTCTTCAGCGAGCCGAAAATTCCTCAATTTCAGCAGCAACGCGGCGGCGGCATACGGCTCGTTGGTTTCAGTGCTCTTCAGCGAGCCGAAAATTCCTCAATGCGATTTGCCCACCTGGTACGCGCGCCGTCGCCGTGTTTCAGTGCTCTTCAGCGAGCCGAAAATTCCTCAATCCGGTCGACTCCATCCGGTCAACCGGTCGACTCCATCGTTTCAGTGCTCTTCAGCGAGCCGAAAATTCCTCAATCTGACCATCGCGCTTGACGTTCAAGCCCCGCCGTATCCGTTTCAGTGCTCTTCAGCGAGCCGAAAATTCCTCAATCGGCGTTGTGCTCTGGAACTGGTCGAATATTGTGTTCGGTTTCAGTGCTCTTCAGCGAGCCGAAAATTCCTCAATCTCCAGCCACACGAGCGTGCGCGCGATCTGGCGATCGTTTCAGTGCTCTTCAGCGAGCCGAAAATTCCTCAATCAAGAGGTTTGACGACAAGGTATTCCTTCGCGGCAAGTTTCAGTGCTCTTCAGCGAGCCGAAAATTCCTCAATGTCGCCTCAACTCCCCCCTCGCGCGGCTCTGTGAGTGTTTCAGTGCTCTTCAGCGAGCCGAAAATTCCTCAATCGCTCGAATGCGGCGAAGTCGCTCAGGTCGTAGTAGGTTTCAGTGCTCTTCAGCGAGCCGAAAATTCCTCAATGTCGTTGACCCAACGCGGCTCGCGCAGCGCCCACATGTTTCAGTGCTCTTCAGCGAGCCGAAAATTCCTCAATGCAGTCGCTGCGCCGCGCGGTGCAGATCGGAAAGAAGTTTCAGTGCTCTTCAGCGAGCCGAAAATTCCTCAATAGTAGAGACGTAATCGATAAGTAATCACACTAAGGGTTTCAGTGCTCTTCAGCGAGCCGAAAATTCCTCAATCCGTTTTCGGGTGTGCACGTCGCAGACGGTGTGGCGGGTTTCAGTGCTCTTCAGCGAGCCGAAAATTCCTCAATGCGCAAAGCGAAGCGCGATCCGGCGACGCGCGCGGCGTTTCAGTGCTCTTCAGCGAGCCGAAAATTCCTCAATCATCAAGAGCGCGCCGCGCCGGTATTTGATTTCCTGTTTCAGTGCTCTTCAGCGAGCCGAAAATTCCTCAATCGTGTACGTAGCCCCACCGCAGACACACCGCCGCGGTTTCAGTGCTCTTCAGCGAGCCGAAAATTCCTCAATGAGAATACGAAACTATCACTTTCGACGGTCGGGAAATGTTTCAGTGCTCTTCAGCGAGCCGAAAATTCCTCAATGAAAGACTACGTCGCGCTGGTAGATACCCCGCGCGGGTTTCAGTGCTCTTCAGCGAGCCGAAAATTCCTCAATGGACGCAATCCTTCAGGCGGGAGACATCGAGTTCAAGTTTCAGTGCTCTTCAGCGAGCCGAAAATTCCTCAATTCGCGGCGAGGGTACGATCTCGCCGCGCGCGGCGCGTTTCAGTGCTCTTCAGCGAGCCGAAAATTCCTCAATCGCGTTCGGTCATCGCTGATCGCAGCAGTGCGATGTGTTTCAGTGCTCTTCAGCGAGCCGAAAATTCCTCAATTGGTTTTTCTAAGAGGAAAAGGCACGATCTCGCCGAGTTTCAGTGCTCTTCAGCGAGCCGAAAATTCCTCAATTTCTCGCTGCCGCGCGTCGTGCTGGTCGAGATCGAAGTTTCAGTGCTCTTCAGCGAGCCGAAAATTCCTCAATGCAATCAGCGTACCGCGCCGGGTTGTAATCTCCCTGTTTCAGTGCTCTTCAGCGAGCCGAAAATTCCTCAATCCCAACAACGATCATCCCGCAATCCGTCGTTGACGGTTTCAGTGCTCTTCAGCGAGCCGAAAATTCCTCAATCGAGCAGACCGCGAAGCGCGCCGACGGTTCGACCGCCGTTTCAGTGCTCTTCAGCGAGCCGAAAATTCCTCAATCCTACGCCGCGCTCGATTTTCTGCTCGTTGACGGCGTTTCAGTGCTCTTCAGCGAGCCGAAAATTCCTCAATGGTGCGGTTGTTCGTTCGTCTCACCGTCCCGACCGGTTTCAGTGCTCTTCAGCGAGCCGAAAATTCCTCAATCCAGTTGTAACTTCCGATCACGCGGATCGACCGCGGTTTCAGTGCTCTTCAGCGAGCCGAAAATTCCTCAATCATGCTGGCACAGTTTGAGCGCCAGCATCGCCGCGAGTTTCAGTGCTCTTCAGCGAGCCGAAAATTCCTCAATTTAATCACGGCGCTACGCAACTGGCTGGTCGGGCTAGAGGTTTCAGTGCTCTTCAGCGAGCCGAAAATTCCTCAATTAGGCAGGTATGCAATGGGGTTGGTCGAGAACTCCGACGTTTCAGTGCTCTTCAGCGAGCCGAAAATTCCTCAATCGCTGCGGAAGCACCGCGAATACGACATCAGAGAAGTTTCAGTGCTCTTCAGCGAGCCGAAAATTCCTCAATGGTTGCGGGAAAAAGAAAACCCCGCGCGTGCGAGGCGCGTTTCAGTGCTCTTCAGCGAGCCGAAAATTCCTCAATCTGCTTGCGCCGAAGCGCACCGGCGGCGCGGCGACGCGTTTCAGTGCTCTTCAGCGAGCCGAAAATTCCTCAATTCTGGCGAAAGTCAGATCGCACCTTGATCCCCAGCGGTTTCAGTGCTCTTCAGCGAGCCGAAAATTCCTCAATTGCACCGACTGCGCTGACCTTCCGGCTTTTCAAATTGGTTTCAGTGCTCTTCAGCGAGCCGAAAATTCCTCAATTTCAATTGCGGGCGCGGTAATCAAGAGACCGGAACAGTTTCAGTGCTCTTCAGCGAGCCGAAAATTCCTCAATAGCAAAGACGGGTGGCTTGCGTTCAACGACCAGTGGGTTTCAGTGCTCTTCAGCGAGCCGAAAATTCCTCAATAGCAGCAGCGCCGCCGTCTGTGCGATCAGATGCTCGTAGTTTCAGTGCTCTTCAGCGAGCCGAAAATTCCTCAATAAACTTGGAAAGATACAACTTGCCTTACATTGGTCGTTTCAGTGCTCTTCAGCGAGCCGAAAATTCCTCAATTTTCTGATCGTAGACGGTGGGCGACCGGTCGCGGCGCGTTTCAGTGCTCTTCAGCGAGCCGAAAATTCCTCAATTGGATGTGTTCCTTCCGGTCTTCGAGCGCGTACCGCGTTTCAGTGCTCTTCAGCGAGCCGAAAATTCCTCAATATTGAGTTGAACCGCCCTTCCGGCGAGGCGTTCGTGTTTCAGTGCTCTTCAGCGAGCCGAAAATTCCTCAATGGTGATCCAGCGCCAGGCGATGAACCATCCTTGCCAGTTTCAGTGCTCTTCAGCGAGCCGAAAATTCCTCAATCGCCAGACCGCGAAGGTCGTTGCGTTCTTATACTTCTAGTTTCAGTGCTCTTCAGCGAGCCGAAAATTCCTCAATCAACGCCTCCTCAACGACGCCCGCGCAAAATCGCGCGTTTCAGTGCTCTTCAGCGAGCCGAAAATTCCTCAATCGTTTCGGGTACGATAGCGAGGGCTTCGTCATAGATGTTTCAGTGCTCTTCAGCGAGCCGAAAATTCCTCAATGCTACGTGCACGAAACGGTCGTGCAGATGTTAGCGCGTTTCAGTGCTCTTCAGCGAGCCGAAAATTCCTCAATCTTTCATTACCCGAAAGAGCGAACGAAGACGGCGTATAGTTTCAGTGCTCTTCAGCGAGCCGAAAATTCCTCAATTGAACGAGGAAAATCTGCGATGTGTGCGGATCGAGACCGTTTCAGTGCTCTTCAGCGAGCCGAAAATTCCTCAATCGGTACTCAACCGCGTAGTCTTTCGACTCGCGGTCAAGTTTCAGTGCTCTTCAGCGAGCCGAAAATTCCTCAATCGATTCGGGCGCGGGTGGAGGGGCTGCGCCCGAACGGTTTCAGTGCTCTTCAGCGAGCCGAAAATTCCTCAATGTTAACATACGCGAAGGAAGCCCACCAAAAAGGCGCGGTTTCAGTGCTCTTCAGCGAGCCGAAAATTCCTCAATTTCCCGCCGGTCGCGGCGACGCTGCTCATCAAAGCCTAGTTTCAGTGCTCTTCAGCGAGCCGAAAATTCCTCAATAGATCGGCGGCGATGCGCTGTTCCATTGCAGCGTAGTGTTTCAGTGCTCTTCAGCGAGCCGAAAATTCCTCAATTCGTCGATCTCCCACACCGCCCGCGTTGCGCGCGTGTTTCAGTGCTCTTCAGCGAGCCGAAAATTCCTCAATGCTGCAGTCGCTGGCGTTGGATGGGTACATCGCCGGTTTCAGTGCTCTTCAGCGAGCCGAAAATTCCTCAATTCGGCTGCGAGCCGGACGCGCCGCGCTCGGACAGTCCGTGTTTCAGTGCTCTTCAGCGAGCCGAAAATTCCTCAATGGCGTCCAGCGGGCGCTCGCCCCGACGCGCGGCGAGTGTTTCAGTGCTCTTCAGCGAGCCGAAAATTCCTCAATGTAATCTTCGGCGCGCTCCAACTGTTCATCTGTCATCTGTTTCAGTGCTCTTCAGCGAGCCGAAAATTCCTCAATATCCGGCGCTATCTGTACGAGAAGTATCGGCGCGAGGTTTCAGTGCTCTTCAGCGAGCCGAAAATTCCTCAATCGTATCTCTTGTACGACTACACGCCCGTCCGTCGTGGTTTCAGTGCTCTTCAGCGAGCCGAAAATTCCTCAATTTGAAACCGCGCGCAGTCCGCGACTGCGACGCGGCGAGTTTCAGTGCTCTTCAGCGAGCCGAAAATTCCTCAATTTTAACGCCGCCGTTGAGACGCTGCAAATCACCGTGTTTCAGTGCTCTTCAGCGAGCCGAAAATTCCTCAATACACCCGCGCCCGCCGCGATCTGGCGTACAAAAACGGTTTCAGTGCTCTTCAGCGAGCCGAAAATTCCTCAATACGGATCGACCTCCGGGTACGTTTCGACATACGCCGTTTCAGTGCTCTTCAGCGAGCCGAAAATTCCTCAATATACTGCGGACTAAGGCGACTGCGCCGAATTGAAAGAAGTTTCAGTGCTCTTCAGCGAGCCGAAAATTCCTCAATCGTCCCGCGCCGCGTGCGCAGCCAGCGAACGCTTGAGTTTCAGTGCTCTTCAGCGAGCCGAAAATTCCTCAATCTACCGGAAGTTCACCGCCTTCCGTCACCTGCAGGGTTTCAGTGCTCTTCAGCGAGCCGAAAATTCCTCAATTAAATGCGCTGCGGTAGTCCAGATCATCACCCTCGCCGGTTTCAGTGCTCTTCAGCGAGCCGAAAATTCCTCAATCCACCACCGGCGCGGTCAGTTCGTTGTTGAGCACTGTCGGTTTCAGTGCTCTTCAGCGAGCCGAAAATTCCTCAATTCCAAGCGGATCGGTTCCCGCTGCGGGCGCTGAAGGGTTTCAGTGCTCTTCAGCGAGCCGAAAATTCCTCAATAGTGCGCTGCTGCCGCACCTCACGCAACTCGTTGCGGGTTTCAGTGCTCTTCAGCGAGCCGAAAATTCCTCAATCCAGTCACGATAGAGATCGAAAAACCGGCGCTTTTCCGTTTCAGTGCTCTTCAGCGAGCCGAAAATTCCTCAATCGATCTCGAAACGCATCTCCTCCATCTCGCCGGTGTCGGTTTCAGTGCTCTTCAGCGAGCCGAAAATTCCTCAATTACGGTCAGGTCAATGATCGACTCGTTCACGTTCTGTTTCAGTGCTCTTCAGCGAGCCGAAAATTCCTCAATCGACAGGTTCGACGTTCATCAACTGTTCGAGTCTATCGTTTCAGTGCTCTTCAGCGAGCCGAAAATTCCTCAATCGATGGTACGGGTGCGTGGGTCGAAGGGCTTTTGACGTTTCAGTGCTCTTCAGCGAGCCGAAAATTCCTCAATCATGCTCACGCAAGCGGCGCAATGCCGGCGCCACCGTTTCAGTGCTCTTCAGCGAGCCGAAAATTCCTCAATCGCGCCGCGCCCGCCCGACGCGCGCGCACGATTGCGGGTTTCAGTGCTCTTCAGCGAGCCGAAAATTCCTCAATGTATAGTGGCGGTGCGGTACATTTCGTGCATAAGGGTTTCAGTGCTCTTCAGCGAGCCGAAAATTCCTCAATAGAATGGTGGTGCGGTACGTATCAGAGCGCACCGACGTTTCAGTGCTCTTCAGCGAGCCGAAAATTCCTCAATCGGACGCGGGTTTCTCGCGTACATCCACCCGCTCACCGTTTCAGTGCTCTTCAGCGAGCCGAAAATTCCTCAATGCAGTTTGGCGAGATCGCGGTAGGCGTCTGGCGCGGTGTTTCAGTGCTCTTCAGCGAGCCGAAAATTCCTCAATCGGATGCGCATTGTGGTACTCCTATCACTGACAGAGGTTTCAGTGCTCTTCAGCGAGCCGAAAATTCCTCAATTGTCTGGGAAAAGATAATTGATGTCGCAAAAATTGCGGTTTCAGTGCTCTTCAGCGAGCCGAAAATTCCTCAATCCAGAGACCGACTGCCGGAACTCATCGCGCGGCTCGGGTTTCAGTGCTCTTCAGCGAGCCGAAAATTCCTCAATTCACGGCAGTCCTGGGGTGGAGCGTATTTATCAGTGGGGTTTCAGTGCTCTTCAGCGAGCCGAAAATTCCTCAATTTTTCGCATTCGGCGCAACGGAACGCAGTTTTTCGGTTTCAGTGCTCTTCAGCGAGCCGAAAATTCCTCAATCGTTTACAGAGGATCGGATCGCCCCCAGGCGTGTAGTTTCAGTGCTCTTCAGCGAGCCGAAAATTCCTCAATCTTAGTTCCAGACGAAACTGCAAGCGATACGTTGGAGTTTCAGTGCTCTTCAGCGAGCCGAAAATTCCTCAATGCGAACACCGCGCCTTATCCGCTTGCTTATCAACCGTTTCAGTGCTCTTCAGCGAGCCGAAAATTCCTCAATTTGAGGACGTTTTCCGCCTTGCGAACGCGCTGGTAGGTTTCAGTGCTCTTCAGCGAGCCGAAAATTCCTCAATCTTGCCGCCGGATGTGCCGGACGTACCGCACACGCCGTTTCAGTGCTCTTCAGCGAGCCGAAAATTCCTCAATCGCGCTTGATAGGACGCTTGCAGCGCTATGAGCCGAAGTTTCAGTGCTCTTCAGCGAGCCGAAAATTCCTCAATCTAGTCTAGCACGAGATAGGGCTTGTAAACCGTACTGGAGTTTCAGTGCTCTTCAGCGAGCCGAAAATTCCTCAATTCAATTTTTCGAGATGTTCTATACCAACATCGTAATGTTTCAGTGCTCTTCAGCGAGCCGAAAATTCCTCAATTTTCGTCTTGCGAACGCGCTGGTAGAGGTGTGGAAAGTTTCAGTGCTCTTCAGCGAGCCGAAAATTCCTCAATTCATCAGTCGAGTCGGGATACTCGCTGTCGAGTGAAACGTTTCAGTGCTCTTCAGCGAGCCGAAAATTCCTCAATCCAGTCGCAGAAATACCCCACGTACTCCCTTGTACGGTTTCAGTGCTCTTCAGCGAGCCGAAAATTCCTCAATCAACAAGAGCGCCGAATCGGGGGAAACGCCTGATGAGTTTCAGTGCTCTTCAGCGAGCCGAAAATTCCTCAATCATCACGACCGAAATCAACATTGCGCCTAACAAAAGTTTCAGTGCTCTTCAGCGAGCCGAAAATTCCTCAATCATACTAGTCCGGCCTGTCGTCACGCGCGCGCCGAGTTTCAGTGCTCTTCAGCGAGCCGAAAATTCCTCAATTGTAGGCGTCCAGTTCCGTGCTTCCGTTCGGATCAAGTTTCAGTGCTCTTCAGCGAGCCGAAAATTCCTCAATCATTGCGCAACTCCCTGAATAATTAAATTCAGAATCGTGGTTTCAGTGCTCTTCAGCGAGCCGAAAATTCCTCAATCGCGAAGCGCAATCGTTCTACCACCGTTATCTAACGTTTCAGTGCTCTTCAGCGAGCCGAAAATTCCTCAATAGGGATGCAGATTTTCTTATTTCTGCATGTGAACCAGTTTCAGTGCTCTTCAGCGAGCCGAAAATTCCTCAATCCTTCCCGCTTCTGTGACCACAAAAGCCGTACAGATGTTTCAGTGCTCTTCAGCGAGCCGAAAATTCCTCAATCTAGAACAAAACTGCTACTACCCTGTTAGACACCAGTTTCAGTGCTCTTCAGCGAGCCGAAAATTCCTCAATGACAATCCAAGTGAAGGTGTGATATAATACAGTTATGCGTTTCAGTGCTCTTCAGCGAGCCGAAAATTCCTCAATTTCACATCAATACCAATATCGCTACCCGGATTGAGATGTTTCAGTGCTCTTCAGCGAGCCGAAAATTCCTCAATCATCCAACCCGTCTGCCGATTGTACCACAAGCGCCATGTTTCAGTGCTCTTCAGCGAGCCGAAAATTCCTCAATAAGCCGTTACTCTTCATACATCATTATACGACAAATAGTTTCAGTGCTCTTCAGCGAGCCGAAAATTCCTCAATTCTAGAGCAAAACTGCTACTACCCTGTTAGACACCAGTTTCAGTGCTCTTCAGCGAGCCGAAAATTCCTCAATATTGCCCGGCGGGATACCCCGATTGACGATCAGAGTGTTTCAGTGCTCTTCAGCGAGCCGAAAATTCCTCAATGGAAAAGGCATTTACCGCGCTGCGTGGCGGTGGTCTGAAGTTTCAGTGCTCTTCAGCGAGCCGAAAATTCCTCAATGCCGAACGTCGAATCGAGTTCCTCTCGATACCGTAACGTTTCAGTGCTCTTCAGCGAGCCGAAAATTCCTCAATTACTACCGGTTAGCGCTAGCCGTGTGTGCACCACAGTTTCAGTGCTCTTCAGCGAGCCGAAAATTCCTCAATCAGATTCGGGAACCCACATCGGGTAGGCGTCCAGTTCCGTTTCAGTGCTCTTCAGCGAGCCGAAAATTCCTCAATGCAAATTCGCCCCCAGCGTCGGGTCTTATACCACTTTGTTTCAGTGCTCTTCAGCGAGCCGAAAATTCCTCAATTGTGTGGTATGATCGTGCTGCTGCCGTGGATGTAACAGTTTCAGTGCTCTTCAGCGAGCCGAAAATTCCTCAATTATCGTCAAGATGATCCGATAGAGAGACGAAAAAGAGTTTCAGTGCTCTTCAGCGAGCCGAAAATTCCTCAATCTTGCCGAATCTGATGCTGATGGTGGTCTCATTGATGGTTTCAGTGCTCTTCAGCGAGCCGAAAATTCCTCAATGGGTGATGCTGCCCCGGCGCGTGCTTGATGAACTCGTCGTTTCAGTGCTCTTCAGCGAGCCGAAAATTCCTCAATCTACCCTGTTAGTGTCCAGGGTAGTAGCACTTCCACGTAGCGTTTCAGTGCTCTTCAGCGAGCCGAAAATTCCTCAATCTTGTACTCACTTGGCCTCGCACTGTTGCCGCTGAAGGTTTCAGTGCTCTTCAGCGAGCCGAAAATTCCTCAATTTCCACTTCTATAACCACGAAACCCGTATAAAGAGGCGTTTCAGTGCTCTTCAGCGAGCCGAAAATTCCTCAATGGGTCGCCGCATTCGCCAGAGTCGTTGCGCCCGGCAGATGTTTCAGTGCTCTTCAGCGAGCCGAAAATTCCTCAATATCCGCATAATCCACTCTCCTATGAACGCGATAAAGTTTCAGTGCTCTTCAGCGAGCCGAAAATTCCTCAATCGAGACCGGATCGCGGCGTCGGGTTCGAAGATTTGGTTTCAGTGCTCTTCAGCGAGCCGAAAATTCCTCAATCCACGTCTTTCCGTCGCTGGACGGAGTGAATGGGGCGAGTTTCAGTGCTCTTCAGCGAGCCGAAAATTCCTCAATTCGTGTCGCTATCGACGTTCAATCTCCCCCGTTCCCGTTTCAGTGCTCTTCAGCGAGCCGAAAATTCCTCAATCGATTCGTTGAGTAATGCGGTGAACCACAAACGCAGAGTTTCAGTGCTCTTCAGCGAGCCGAAAATTCCTCAATCAAATGTAATCGCTTGCCAAATGCTCTTGTCTGACATGTTTCAGTGCTCTTCAGCGAGCCGAAAATTCCTCAATCGAATCGTCTGTGCGGTGGGCGATACTGGACGGTAAGTTTCAGTGCTCTTCAGCGAGCCGAAAATTCCTCAATCAGTACGGGGCTGCGCGGCGGTATGGGTATTGTGTGTTTCAGTGCTCTTCAGCGAGCCGAAAATTCCTCAATAGAGTCGGCAAGATCGCGGGTCGTGCTTTACAACAAGTTTCAGTGCTCTTCAGCGAGCCGAAAATTCCTCAATACAAGACGATCCGCAATAGATTGCAAAGCAAATTCTGTTTCAGTGCTCTTCAGCGAGCCGAAAATTCCTCAATGTGAGGGTTGGTGTGTTGATGTGGCATACTGGAGCAAGTTTCAGTGCTCTTCAGCGAGCCGAAAATTCCTCAATTCGAGACGTGATCAGAATGATGAAGTACTACAGCAGGTTTCAGTGCTCTTCAGCGAGCCGAAAATTCCTCAATCACCGACTTTGTTGAACTCGTCGATAAACCGGTGCGGTTTCAGTGCTCTTCAGCGAGCCGAAAATTCCTCAATCCCACTCGTCCAGTGTGAGCGTCGGCGCGTCTATGCGGTTTCAGTGCTCTTCAGCGAGCCGAAAATTCCTCAATCGTATTCATCACGCCCAAAACTCTTTTGCGCAAAAGTTTCAGTGCTCTTCAGCGAGCCGAAAATTCCTCAATCTTATCAGATTGTTATGTCAAATGACCTTCAAAAATAGTTTCAGTGCTCTTCAGCGAGCCGAAAATTCCTCAATTTATGCCGATGTGGGAATGACATTGCTTGTCAATCTCGTTTCAGTGCTCTTCAGCGAGCCGAAAATTCCTCAATCGCCCGAAGCGCGCGCTCGACGCGCTCGATCGTTGCACGTTTCAGTGCTCTTCAGCGAGCCGAAAATTCCTCAATTAGCGGAGGGCGACGCCACACAGCGCGAGCCGCTCGCGGTTTCAGTGCTCTTCAGCGAGCCGAAAATTCCTCAATCGAGCAGCATCAACGTCTGACTCTGGAACCCACATCGTTTCAGTGCTCTTCAGCGAGCCGAAAATTCCTCAATACGGCTTACGATTCAGAATGTCGATTACTGCGAGGGTTTCAGTGCTCTTCAGCGAGCCGAAAATTCCTCAATCTGAGGTACGCGGCGTATGCGATCCCCCTCGCCTCGGTTTCAGTGCTCTTCAGCGAGCCGAAAATTCCTCAATCAGCTCGTCGTCAGGCGGAAGGGCGGCCACAATGTACGTTTCAGTGCTCTTCAGCGAGCCGAAAATTCCTCAATTCGCCTGAACATACGCAGACCGCAGCACGATCGGGGTTTCAGTGCTCTTCAGCGAGCCGAAAATTCCTCAATTCGGAGAGTCGCAGCGCGAACCGGTAGCGCTCTACGGTTTCAGTGCTCTTCAGCGAGCCGAAAATTCCTCAATTTAGCGCCTGAGACGGCGGGTTTGTCTGCCGTTGGTTTGGGTTTCAGTGCTCTTCAGCGAGCCGAAAATTCCTCAATGCTACGGTGTGGGTGAACGACATCATGCCGAGTATTTCGTTTCAGTGCTCTTCAGCGAGCCGAAAATTCCTCAATTCCATAATGCGCGCCAGTGCAATGCCAACCTCGCGCCGTTTCAGTGCTCTTCAGCGAGCCGAAAATTCCTCAATCGTCGCATTTTGCGTCACGCACTTGACCGGGTTGACGTTTCAGTGCTCTTCAGCGAGCCGAAAATTCCTCAATATCGAGAACGAGATCGTAATACCTGTAGCCGATAACGTTTCAGTGCTCTTCAGCGAGCCGAAAATTCCTCAATCAATCCATCGAGTTTCACGACAATACCGGTTTCGTTGTTTCAGTGCTCTTCAGCGAGCCGAAAATTCCTCAATAATGTAAAATTATCAACCATTTTTCTTAGGTGCGAAGTTTCAGTGCTCTTCAGCGAGCCGAAAATTCCTCAATCAGAACACTGGAGACACTCCGCAACTTCATGCGGCCGTTTCAGTGCTCTTCAGCGAGCCGAAAATTCCTCAATCCAACAGCATCATTCCGATCTCAGCATAAAGCCCACGGTTTCAGTGCTCTTCAGCGAGCCGAAAATTCCTCAATCGGTCTGTCTCGCAGTGGAGGTGTTCGCGTATCTGAATTGAGTTTCAGTGCTCTTCAGCGAGCCGAAAATTCCTCAATTCCGATCCCGGGTGACGACCGTCCCCGACCGCCGGCGTTTCAGTGCTCTTCAGCGAGCCGAAAATTCCTCAATCGTACCGCAAGCGGTGCGAGAGAGGGCCGCGAAGGGTTTCAGTGCTCTTCAGCGAGCCGAAAATTCCTCAATCAAGTCGCCAACGAGTCGACAGAAGTCGCCAGCGAGTCGATGTTTCAGTGCTCTTCAGCGAGCCGAAAATTCCTCAATCGAGACGTGTGACGGCACGCGAGGAGCGAGAACGAGTTTCAGTGCTCTTCAGCGAGCCGAAAATTCCTCAATCTTCCGCCTGCCGCACATCGAAACGCGCCGCACGTGTTTCAGTGCTCTTCAGCGAGCCGAAAATTCCTCAATCGAACATCTCACATTGACACCGTGCATCCGTTACCGTTTCAGTGCTCTTCAGCGAGCCGAAAATTCCTCAATCGGTTGTCGGACGGAGTCGCCAGAAAGTTCTGCAAAAGTTTCAGTGCTCTTCAGCGAGCCGAAAATTCCTCAATCGGTTATCGCATGGTTGCTGCGGGGAAACCCCCCGCAAGTTTCAGTGCTCTTCAGCGAGCCGAAAATTCCTCAATTTCGTACAGCGCGACGGCCGCCTGCGCGATGAGCAGGTTTCAGTGCTCTTCAGCGAGCCGAAAATTCCTCAATCACCCGCTGGCCATTGCGGTAGCCCGGGCGACCTATATGTTTCAGTGCTCTTCAGCGAGCCGAAAATTCCTCAATCATAAGGCGACGCACCCCGACGCCGTCGACTTCCAGAGTTTCAGTGCTCTTCAGCGAGCCGAAAATTCCTCAATCCCTAAGCGGCGGGAGCTACCCCAGCGCCGAAGATTGGTTTCAGTGCTCTTCAGCGAGCCGAAAATTCCTCAATCCCGACCCTCGCACCTGCGTCCATCCATATTTCCGACCGCGATGATCACGCTTCGTCATT
>Ga0308389_1001221_pt1 | contig 17778 bp, 17 predicted proteins | sample Hotspr2Sample148_FD_202362 | JGI IMG/M metagenome (GOLD analysis project Ga0308389, IMG submission 202362) | Hot spring phototrophic mat microbial communities from Mushroom Spring, Yellowstone National Park, Wyoming, United States - 20040719_148 ... | reverse complement strand
GGATGTTGAACGAATGACGCTTATCCAAGACCGTGTCGTCAAAGAGCAGGGAGCCGTTCTCATCAGGGATTAAGTCGCTTTTGACATTGTCCCAGACCAACGATGGTGTAATGTGGTCTTCACGCAGGTAGCGGTTGAGAACATCGTGGGTGTATGTTTCAGAATGGTCGGCGAAGTAGGTCAAGGTGTGATTGACCTGCGACGACAACAGAAATTGTCATAATCCAGTCGGGTCATCTTGTGTTTCATTTTTTGTGTCTCATTTTTCTTGAAATCTACTGACTTTTAACCGTTTTGCGTAAGTCCTATATAAAATTCCATAGTTAAGGAAACTGCTGTCTCATAAAACCTTCAATCAGCGTGTTGCGTTGGTGGGTGTGGATTTAACTCAAATGGATTATGACGAACTTACCGCTTTCTTCGTTTTGGCAACGGTTGCGTTGGTATCACGGCGTTGTGTTTTACATTGCCATCAACCTCATTTCAGGGGGGCGATTAGCGTCGCAAGCGTATTTGGATTCGGTTGGGCGACCGCCGTTTATGCCGCCTGATTGGGCTTTTGCACCGATTTGGATTGTGCTTCAACTGCTAATGGTTTGGGCAGGATTTCACTTGCTCCAAAAGATGCAATCTTCAAAACGATATGCGACGCTCTTTTGGCTCTATGTTGCGCTGTGGTCATGTTTCTCGATGTTTAGCTGGTTTTATTTCGGATTGCATAGTCCGATTCTCGGCTTTCTGACGACCTTCGGAATGTTCGCTATCAATGCTGTGAATCTTTGGCTCGGCTACCAAGAGCCTGACAAACGCTACGCGCTCTTGCTGACGCCGCTCATGGTGTGGCTGACCTTAGCATCAGCGGTTTCAGGCTGGCAACTGCTTTACACGCCCGATGAATTTTTTGCAACTGCACCTCTTTTGAAATAACGCTTGGTTTAGTACGCCCAATACGATTATGTTAGGCAAATGATTACAGATGACAAATGATTCAAGAGATACACATTCAAGGCTACAAAACGCTTCAAGATTGCAAACTTCAACTCGGTAAACTCAACGTGCTAATTGGCGCAACGATGAGTGGCAAGAGCAATTTCATCAACGCGATTGCACTTGTCAATCATCTATTCGAGAATCCAACGCTTTCCCCTGAAACGGAAACTGCACTTGTTCAAAGTCTTTCAGAGCGTTCTTCTACGATACGCCTAACATTTTCAGGCATACATGAGCGAAGTCAGTTTCATTTCACATGGTCGTTTCATTCGCATTACAACACGCTTCCCTCGAAGCGTCCGCTCTCGTTTGAAGGTCAATACTGGCTTGAAGGAAGCGCACGGTCACTGAATGTGGAAACGGCTCGCCAATTCTGTCCGTTAATTCTGTGTTACACCGATATTCATACGGATTCGAATGCGCCAATTCGGCAACCTCAAAAAGCCGCACCTTATCAATACCTGAAACCTGATGGAAGCAATTTGGCAAATATCTTACTGCATTATTTCAACGACGATGGGTTTAGGAACGATGTAAAAAAAATTATGCGGCAATTAAACCCCGATTTTTCAAACTTATTTGTTCAACAAGTCGTTGGGAATTTCATCAACATTACTTTGAAAGAACGTCATCTTTCACGCGATCTTTATGCCAGCGACCTTTCCGATGGCACACTGCGATGGCTCTGTTTGTGTGCTATCTTGCTTCCAAACTCGCTTGTTCCACCGCCAACGCTCATTTGCATTGATGAACCTGAACTGGGGCTATATCCTCGCACTACCTTGCAACTTTTAAGCGAACTCATTAAGAACAAATCTGAAGAAAGCCAACTCGTCATTACGACGCACTCCCCTGAATTTCTAAACTATTTTTGTCTCGATGATGTAGTCGTTGTCAGTCGTGAGAACGGCAAGACAGCATTTTCGCGCCTCTCATCGCACACTGAACTGCAAGAGATGATAAGCCGATACGAGTTTTCAATGAGCGATTTATGGCTAACAGGAAAGTTTGAATCCACACTCTCGAATGCGACCCCCGTTTCTGATTCATGAAACTTCACATTTTATTTGAAGGCATTTCCGATAAAGACTCCTTTGAGGTTCTCTTTGCCGAAGAAATGTTGCGCCTCAAAGAAAGTGGCATCGATGTGAGATTATCTGCAGGGTGTTTCAGTCGTGAGCGTAATTATGAGTCTATCGAAAATCCAACTGATGTGGTCAAGCGTTTCTTTCGCCGTCGGCTCAATGCCAGCTACAAAAAAGTATTGATGCAAAAGTATATCTTGCACAGTTAGACAAACGCAAAATTCTTTCTCGCATTTCAGGCACAAAGGAGTTTCAAAATTTGCTCACTCAATTTCATCAATCACAATGAAAACACTTCTCGTTACAGGCGGCGCAGGCTTCATCGGAAGCAACTTCGTGCGCTATATGCTTCAACATCATTCCTATCGCATTATCAATCTCGACAAACTTACCTACGCGGGCAACTTGGAAAATCTTGCCGATGTCGAATCACACCCGAATTACCTGTTCGTCAAAGGCGATATTTGCGACCGAGTGCTGTTGGAACAACTCTTTGAAGAAGAAAAGATTGATGCCGTTTTGAACTTCGCCGCCGAATCGCACGTCGATAGAAGCATTCTTGGCGCAAAGATTTTCGTTGAAACCAATGTGCTTGGCACGCAAACGCTTTTAGATGTGGCAAAGCAATACGGCGTAGAACGGTTCTTGCAAGTCTCCACCGATGAAGTCTATGGTACACTTGGGGAAACGGGCTACTTCACCGAAGAAACGCCGCTTGCCCCAAACTCGCCTTATTCAGCAAGCAAAGCCGGGGCAGATTTTTTAGTGCGTGCTTATCACGAAACCTTCAAGATGCCAACGCTCATTACGCGTTGCTCCAACAACTACGGTCCGTATCAATTCCCTGAAAAACTCATTCCTTTAATGATTGCCAATACGCTAAACGATAAGCCACTTCCTGTTTATGGTGATGGCTTAAATGTGCGCGATTGGCTTTATGTCGAAGACCACTGCCGTGCGATTGACGCAGTGTTGCACAACGGCAAACTCGGCGAAGTCTATAACATTGGCGGACACAACGAAAAGCGAAACATTGATATTGTCAAACTCATCTTGCAAATACTTGGCAAACCCGAAAGCCTCATCACCTTTGTTAAAGACCGCCCTGGGCACGACCGCCGCTACGCCATTGACGCAAGCAAAATCGAGCGCGAACTCGGCTGGAAACCCCAAGAAACCTTCGAGACAGGCATTGAGAAAACCATTCAGTGGTATTTAGACAATCGCAAGTGGTGGGAACGCATCATCAGCGGCGAGTATCAAAAGTATTATGAACTGCAATACGAAAAGCGTTAGCCGATTGCTTCTTTCAGCGTGGCAAGATACTTTTCTACGAACTGCCTCTGTTGCTTGCGCCGATACTGCATAATAAAACGCGGGTGTTCAAGCGGCATAATGCGCTCAAAAAAGGCATGCTCATCATTGAGTTTGGAAAAGATGTCGTAAAGTTTTCCTGTGCCAAGACAAATTGCGGTGTTGCGATTTGCGCCAAAATTGAGTTGTGCCGAAATGCTCTGAACAATGAAAGGCCGTGTCAAGGTTAGAAGTGCTGGGTCGTCATAAAAGTTGTAGTTCTTGCCAAGCCTTGTAAATCCAAGTGGCGAGAGACTATTGATGTAAAATGTTCCGTAAAATTTTTCTGCGCCGCCCCAATTTGCTATGACGGTATAGACAAATTCCGATGACAGTTCGCGCTTGCCTGAAAGGGAATGAGTAAGGCCGAGAAATGTGCTAAGTGCGAAAGGGTCGGTAAAAGGAATGCCTGTCACGCCGCCGCCGAATCGCCCCGGATTGATGCCCCAAAGAAACACGCGCGGCGAAGTATCCGCATAAAATCTTCGAAAGAAAGCCTCAACAATTTCAAACGTTGCCTTGTCTTGATAGGGATTCATGACTTGAATCGGTTTCGGCAATGGGGCAGGGAAGTGAAGCGACTTGAAGAAGGCAAGGGCTTTATCGGCAAAGGTCATCATGAGCGTTTGTGTTGCGCGGCAAATCGTACAATGTTGCGAGCAATTTTGCTAATGATTTCATCAGGCACGCCATCGTAGTGTTTGGATTTCGGGCGCAGGTCAATTTGGTCGTTAATGTAATCGACTGCGACAAGTTTGTCTTCACGTGTCAGTGCAATCTCGGTTGAGAAGAAGTGAAGATTGGCAATGTTGGCAATGCGGTACATCATAGATTGAATTTCATCAAAGCGCACGCGGGGTTTGTCTTTGTCAGAAAACGGGCGATAAATAGATGTGGTATCGTCCCACCAAGCAATTTCTATGTCGCCGAAGTTCCAATACACACGAAACCAGCATCGCCAGCCGTAGAGGTATTTGGGATAGATGCGCTCTTGGGCAAGATAGGAATCCCAAGGGCAAAGACTGCGCCCGTCGTGAACATGGTGGTGCGAGGTTACATTTTTGATAACGCCTTCGCCGCCACCGCCATGCGCAGGTTTAAGCACAAACGGCAACGGCAGTTTGAAGACTTCTTTCATCAAGGCGTCATCAATCCAGCGCATCTTTTCCATTGAAGGAAGCATCACCGTAAAAGGCACATTGACGCCTGACTTGATAAGTTCATAGTGCATCTCGATTTTGTTCAGCGTGCGAAGTGAATCAGTATAAGGATTGATAACGGCGGCGTGATGTTGCAACGCCCATGTTTGAACAGGTGCAAAGGTTTCGTTTGTGTCAATGGCGCGGTCAAGAAGCGTTGAAAAGCGAATGTTGCCCGATTGAAGTGCAAGAATGAAATCTTCAATGTCGTAAATCGTTATGTGTTCAAAACTGACATTGGCGCGCTCTGCCTCGAGTTGGAGTTGCCGAATAAACTCCTTATCAAACTCCCACTCCCACAGAGCGACAAGGTCTATGGTTTCCGCCATGTGCTAATGCAAAAATTGAATGGCTGAAAATACGCAATCTCTTTTTTGTGCAGGTATATCCTTTGAATTTAGCGAGAAGTGATTAACTTCAATCCTTGTTCAACACCGAAACACGCTCTCAACTTTCAACTGTCCATTGCGATATGGCAAAAGAGAAAACCGCAACCAAAGAAGCAATTAAGGAGAAAGACGCGCTCTCGACGCTCAATCCTGAAAAGAAAAAGCAACTTGACCTTGCCGTTGAAGCCCTCGAGAAGCAGTTTGGCAAAGGCACGATTATGAAACTTGGTGATGATGCCGCCATGCAAGTGCAAGCCGTTTCAACTGGCTCCATTACGCTCGATTTTGCCTTAGGCGTGGGCGGGCTTCCAAAAGGTCGAATCATTGAAATCTACGGTCCTGAATCCTCAGGGAAAACAACCGTTGCACTTCATACGATTGCTGAAACACAAAAAGAAGGTGGCGTTGCCGCCTTTGTCGATGCCGAGCATGCCTTCGACCCTGCATATGCGCGGAAAATCGGCGTCGATACAAAATCTCTTCTCTTCTCACAACCAGAATCAGGCGAACAGGCACTCACGATTGTTGATACGCTGGTGCGGAGCAATGCCGTAGATATTGTAGTTGTTGACTCGGTTGCCGCCTTGGTGCCACAAGCCGAATTAGAAGGTGAAATGGGCGAAGCAACGGTCGGATTGCAGGCACGCCTTATGTCGCAAGCCTTGCGCAAACTCACCGGCGTGATTTCCAAATCCAGTTGCCTTGTGATTTTTATCAACCAACTGCGCGATAAAATTGGCAACTCATATGGTAGCCCTGAAACCACCACCGGCGGCAAAGCCCTAAAATTCTATGCCTCTGTTCGGCTTGATATTCGACGCATCGGACAAATTAAAGAAGGCACAGAAGTCATTGGCAATCGCACCAAAGTCAAAGTCGTTAAGAATAAAGTTGCGCCTCCATTCAAAGAAGTTGAATTCGACATCATCTACGGCGAAGGCATTTCAAAACTTGGCGAACTCATTGACCTTGCTGTCGAATTTGGCATCATCAAAAAGTCAGGCGCATGGTTTAGTTACGAAGGCGAGAAAATCGGACAAGGACGCGAAAATGTCAAAACAACCTTGAAAGAAAACAAAGAACTTCACGATAAAATCTACGCGCAAACCCGCGACATGATGTCGCAAGGCGTACCTGAAAAGTTTGTCGGCACACCCGAACCCGAAGATGATGGCGCACCCGAAGACGATAGCACGCCCGTAGAGTAAAGACACTATTGGCTTTCTCATAACACGCAATTTCAACCTTGTCGTGTGTTTTTTACTATCAAGGCACTTCTTGAAGCGGCTTTTATTTCCGCAAATGTTATATTCGCAACTCTTTTTTGAGCCTAAAAAGCAAGAAGAAACGAAGCAAATAAAAACTCTGAACGCATTGACTTTGAGGACATATTGAAGAACTATGACGCACGAGTATGAAAATAAACGCATTGCACATATCAAAATTTCTAATTTGGCAAACGGCGTTCATCACTACGAGTTTAAGTGTGTTGCCCGTGATTTTGCTGATGAAATGATTGATATGGAACGATTCACGTCGCCTATTTCAATTACAGCGACACTCACTAAAACTGCGACAGAAATCGTTGCTGAACTTTCAGTTTGCACTACGATTTCGCTTCAATGCGACCGATGCCTTGCGCCGATAACAAAAACGATTTCAGGCGACTATCGAATCTTCTTTCTGCTATCTGCTAACACAACCATCAATGAAGAAACCGATGATGATATTCGATGGCTTTCAAAGCATCAAACGCATATTGATTTGACAACCGATGTTCGTGAAACCCTGCTTCTTGCTGTGCCGATGAAAAATGTTTGCCATGAGCCTGCTTGCGCTGAAAACAATGCACCCTTTGTGCGTGAGTTCTTTCAGCATCAAGGAAGTGGTTTTGAAAGCGTGTGGCAACAACAACTTGCTGAAATGAGCAAGAAATTCAAGAATTAACTTTATTCACTTTTCAACTGTTTGAGATCATGCCAAATCCGAAACGCAGAATGTCGAGATCGCGTCGCGACAAGCGTCGCGCTCAATTCAACGCCCGCACCAAAGTTCCAACCATGATTGTTTGTCCAAACTGCGGTACAATGACTTTAATTCATCGCGCTTGCCACAACTGCGGTTATTATCGTGGCAGAATTGTCGCAAAGACCGCTGAAAAAGCGGCGGAATAGGTCGAGTGCCTGTTGTCTGCTTTCAATCCGTTTGATGTCAAACCAATCGCTTCAATGAAAATTGTCGTTGATGCAATGGGTGGGGATTTTCCGCTCCAAAATCCGATTGCTGGGGCGGTCATGTCGCTTCGGCACTCTCATCAGCGTTTTGAAATCATACTGACAGGCAAGTCTGCACAAATTCAATCTGAACTTCAAAAACATGGCGCATCATCGCTCCCGATTGAAATTGTTGATGCCCCTGATGTGATTGAAATGCACGAATCGCCAGCGATTGCGGTAAAGTCTAAACCCAATTCGTCAATGATGCTGGGACTTCGGCTCTGCAAGGAAGGCAAGGCTGATGCCTTTGTCAGTGCAGGAAGCACGGGCGCGCAGATGGCAGGCTCACTTTTCACTTTGGGGCGCGTGCCTGGCGTTCAACGCCCGACCATTGGTGCGTATTTCCCCTCGCCAAAAGGCGTTACGATGGTCTTCGATGTCGGCGCAAGCATTGATTGCAAGCCCGAACATTATGTTCAGTTTGCAGAAATGGGATCAATTTACCTTAAATACACCAAAGGCATTGCTTCGCCAAGAGTCGGATTGCTCAATATCGGCGAAGAAGACACCAAAGGAACGGAAACGGTCAAAGAGGCTCACCTTGCCTTGCGTGAAGCCCATCAAAAAGGCAAAATCAATTTTATTGGCAACGTTGAAGGGCGCGATATGCTCAAAGGCGATGCCGAAGTCATTGTTTGCGACGGGTTTGTCGGGAATTGCCTCCTGAAATTCGGGGAAAGCATTCCCTCGTTTCTCAAAGCACAAGCAAAACTTTATGCCGAACAAGGGTTGCTCAACAAACTGCTCATCAGCATCGCGCTCAATCCGCTGAAAACGATGCTCAAAGGCATGGATTATGAACGCTATGGGGGCGTGCCTCTTCTTGGGGTGAATGGAGTCTCGATTATTTGTCATGGAAAATCTACGCCGACAGCCATCATGAACGCTATTTTTCGTGCCGAAGAAATGGTTGAGCGCGAAGTCAATGCACACATTGCTGAAGTCTTAAAATCTGCGTAAATTGCAGAATAACATCTTCAAACTTGCGAATGAAAGCGGCCATCACAGCCACAGCCAAATACCTTCCGCCTGAACGGTTCACGAACTTTGATTTCGTGAACTTAAATACCAACGATGAGTGGATTCGAACCCGCACTGGCATTGTTGAACGCCGTTTCCTTAAAGACCCCACAAAAGCCACTGCTTACATGTGTGCAGAAGCCGCCCGCCAAATTTTAGACAAACGCAGGATTTCAGCCGAAGAGATTGACTGCATTATCGTTGGAACGATTACGCCTGATATGTTTTTCCCTTCAACTGCCTGTTTGATTCAAGATTCCATTGGCGCAAAGAACGCATGGGGCTTCGACCTTTCCGCCGCATGTTCAGGATTTTTATACGCTCTTGTCATTGGCGCACAGTTGATTGAAACAGGCGCACACAAAAAAGTGCTTGTGCTTGGCGGAGACAAAATGAGCGCAATTACCGACATGCAAGACCGCAACACCGCCATTCTCTTCGGAGACGGCGCAGGGGGCGTGCTCCTTGAACCCGCAAAAGATGGCTACGGCTTATTGGACTTCCGACTATACAGCGACGGCACAAACGGCAAAAACCATCTCTATATGAAAGCCGGTGGAAGTCTTATGCCCGCCTCGCATGAAACCGTTGACAAACGCTTGCACTATATTTACCAAGATGGCAAAACCGTCTTCAAATCTGCGGTCATTGGCATGGCAGAGGTTGCGGCGGAAATCATGGCACGCAATCACCTTTCTGCCGATGATGTCGCCTATCTTGTGCCACACCAAGCCAACTTGCGCATCATCCGCGCAACCGCAGAACGCATGGGCATTGGCATGGAAAAGGTTGCTGTCAATATCCACAAATATGGAAATACAACCGCAGGCACTGTTCCCATTTGCCTCGCCGAACTTGATGAAGAAGGAAAATTGAACGACGGAGATAACATCATCATTGCTACATATGGGGCAGGCTACACTTGGGGCGGCGCATTAGTGAAATGGCAAGCCTAAACACATTAGAAGTAAGTGGCAACACAGCGATGGCTTGTGTTCGCCACACCTTTTTGTTCTTTCTGATGACCGAAGGAAACCGAGCGATGAACAGGCATTTCAACGATGACCAGAAACCGAGTTAAGTAACGCGCCGACGTGAAACGCCCATCACGCACCGCGCTACATTTTACTTAACGGAGTTTCGCAGCAGTGAGAGCCGAAGAATTTTAATTCATCAACAATTAAAATTACGTAACGACACACATGAAAGCACTTGTTTTTCCAGGGCAAGGCTCGCAGTATCGCGGCATGGCAAAAGACCTCTGCGAGCAATTCGCCGAAGCACGCGAACTTGCCGACGCCGCCAACGCCATTCTCGGCTACAACTTAACCGAGATTATGTTTGAGGGAGACGACGAAACGCTCAAACAAACGCGCTTCACACAGCCTGCAATTTTTCTGCACAGCGTTCTTGCCTCAAAGTTTATCGACCGTGCCGACATTATGATGACCGCAGGGCACAGTCTCGGCGAATACACTGCTGTCTATTTTGCAGGCGCAATGAGTTTCGAAGACGCACTCTACATCGTGCAAAAGCGCGGCGAACACATGCAAAAAGCCAGCGAAGAACTTTCAGGCACCATGGCGGCAATCATCGGCTTACCCGAAGAACGTTTAGAGTTGGTGTTAGCCGAAGCCCGTCCCTACGGCATCGTTCAAGCGGCAAACTACAACTCACCCGGACAAATTGTTATTTCAGGTGCCGTGCCTGCTGTCAAACAAGCCGTTTCACTCGCTAAAACACACGGCGCAAAAATCGCCAAAGAACTGTCCGTTTCAGGCGCGTTCCACTCCCCGTTGATGAAACCCGCCGAAGATGAACTCGCCAAAGCGTTGAACGACATTACCATTCAAAACGCCGAAATCCCAATTTGCATGAATGTCAATGCAGAACCTACACGCGACGCCGATATAATTCGCGAGAATCTGCTTCTTCAACTCACCAGCCCTGTGCTTTGGACACAATGCGTTCAAACCATGATTCAGAGCGGAATTCGTGAGTTTGTCGAAGTCGGTCCGCAAAAAGTACTTCAAGGGTTAATCAAACGCATTGATTCAAGCGTTGCGACTTCGAGCGTAGAGACAGTCGAAGATGTGCTGAAAATTCAAACCGAAGTCAGACTTTAATGCAGATTTCACTCAGCGGAAAAAACGCATTGGTTACAGGCGCGTCACGAGGTATCGGGCGCGCCATTGCCAAACGCCTTGCCGAAGCAGGCGCAAATATCACCTTCACTTACAAAGCATCCGAAGAAAAAGCACAAGCCTTGCAAAAAGAATTGACATCGCTTGGCGTTAAAGCCCTTGCGGTCAAAGCCGATGCAGCCAATCTGTCAGAAGCACAAGGCGTTGTTGATGTTATGCTTTCCGAGTTGGGTGGCGTGCATATTCTTGTCAATAATGCGGGCATTACACGCGATACGCTCCTCTTGCGCATGACCGAAGCACAATGGGACGAAGTGATTGCTAACAATCTCAAAAGCGCGTTCAACTACACCAAAGCCGCAACACGCCCCATGATGCAACAGCGCGACGGACGCATTATCAACATTACTTCTGTCATCGGCATGATGGGCAATGCAGGTCAAGCCAACTATGCGGCTTCAAAAGCAGGTTTGATTGGCTTTACAAAAGCCGTTGCCAAAGAACTTGCCTCGCGCAACATTCTTGTCAATGCAGTTGCGCCCGGTTGGATTGAAACCGAAATGACCGACGCATTGACTGACGACATTAAAAAACAAATGGAAGCCTTAATTCCGCTCAAACGCTCTGGCACTGCTGAAGAAGTCGCCGATGTAGTCTTGTTTTTAGCAAGTCCGCTTGCCCGCTACATCACTGGTGAGTGCCTTCGTGTAGATGGCGGCATGGCAATGTAAAAAGTATCTCAACGAATTTCTTTATATTTACAAAATTCTTTTTAACCTGTCAGTTTTTTTTCTAACAGCAACTTACCTAAAAACTTTTCGGAGGAAACCATGACTGTCGACGAAGTGAGAACAAAAGTCTACGACATTATCGTCAACAAAATGGGAGTCGCCAGAGAACAAATCAAAGACGACTCAAAATTCACTGACGATTTGGGCGCAGACTCATTAGACACCGTCGAACTCGTAATGGAGTTTGAAAGCCAATTCCAAATTCAAATTCCTGATGAAGATGCTGAAAAAATTTCAACCGTGAAGAACGCGGTCGATTACATTATGGAAAAGAAAAAGTAATCCATCTTCAATGCACATTCAGAAACCCAATTTTGACGTCATCTTGCGGACAAAGTTGGGTTTTCATTTTTTGAACATTCTCTTTGACCAAGCGTCGGGCGATAAAGCAATCAATTCTTATGCGAGAAAAGAAACGAATTGTCATTAGTGGCATGGGCGCAGTAACGCCGATTGGCATTGGGATTGACGCCTACTGGCACGGTCTATCTCATGGCGAAAGCGGTGCTGCGCCAATTACGCTTTTTGATACCACAGGCTACGAAACCACATTTGCTTGTGAAGTCAAAAACTTTGATGCCACACAGTTTATGGAAAAGAAAGCGGCTCTTCGAATGGACCGATTTTGTCAGTTCGGGGTCGTTGCCGGTGAAATGGCTCTCAAAGATTCAAAGATTACAAAAGAGAATACAGACTTGCGTCGAGTCGGTGTTGTATTCGGGTCAGGTATTGGCGGTATGAACATTTACGACACGCAATTTCGAATGCTGATTGAGAAAAGTCCTGACCGAATTAGTCCGTTTTTTATTCCGATGATGATTGCCAACATGGCGGCAGGATTTCTCTCGATTCGCAATGGTCTGCAAGGGGCAAACTATGCAACAGTTTCTGCTTGCGCTACCTCGCTCCATGCGATTATTGATGCTTACATGATTTTGCAGTTAGGTTACGCCGATGCGATGATATGCGGCGGCTGCGAAGCCTCAATCACGCCGATGGGGATTGCAGGTTTCAATGCGATGAAAGCGATGTCGACGCGCAACGACTCACCTAAAACTGCCTCGCGCCCTTACGACCGAGACCGCGACGGTTTCGTGATGGGCGAAGGCGCAGGCGCATTTGTTATTGAAACACTTGAACACGCTGAAAGGCGCGGCGCAAAAATTTATGCCGAAATCGCAGGCGTTGGCATGAGTGCCGATGCCTACCACATAAGCGCACCACACCCTGAAGGCGACGCCGTTATTGCCGCCATGCAAATGGCAATGAACGATGCTCAAATTTCTCCGAGTGATATTCAATATATCAACACGCACGGCACTTCAACGCCACTTGGCGACGTCGCCGAACTCAAAGCCATCAAGAAATGCTTTGGTGATGCGATTAAATCTATCAACATCAGTGCAACGAAATCTATGACAGGGCATTTGCTCGGTGCCGCTGGCGTGATTGAATCCATCGCTTGTGTGCTTGCGATTCAGCACCAAACCGTGCCGCCAACCATTAACATCGAAAACCTCGACCCCGAAGTCGATGTGAATGTAACGCCTAACAAAGCCGTTCAACGCGAGATTAACTATGTGCTCAACAACGGATTCGGCTTTGGCGGACACAACGCAACTGTTATTTTTAAGAAAATTTGATGATACCTGTGCGGCGAAATGATTTGTCGCACCCTCTTCAACTTTTTTGTGATGAAGTGATGAAACAATCGCTATGCGTGACTTTCTGAATCATGTTTCACTCTGTCTCCGAAACCTATTCAAACTGCGTGAACCGCGACAACCTTCGCCGCTTCTTTCGCCATCTGTTAAGCAAATCCTTGAAAAGATAATCGCCTCTCCCATTCGTAACGAAGTGCTTTTTGCCACTGCGCTTACACATCGCTCGGCGATTGACTTTTTGGACAAAGAAAGGTTTGTTTCAAATGAACGATTGGAGTTTTTAGGCGATGCTGTGCTTGATTTAGTGATTGCTGAATACGTCTATAAACTTTATCCTAATTTCAACGAAGGTGCCTTAACGAAACTCCGCTCACAGCTTGTTAATGCTAAAATTTTAGCCCATTATGCGAAACAGTTTAATTTGGGTAGCGTGCTGATTGTGAGTGAATCGGCAGAGCAGAACGGCGTCAGAGAAAGTGAAACTGCACTTGCTGATGCCTTTGAAGCACTCATCGGTGCTGTTTATCTTGACAGTGGCTATGAAAAAGCACAACGGTTCTTAGAAACCACCATGCTTCAACACACCGACTTTGCCGCCTTGATTGACTCCGACCAAAATTTCAAAAGCGCACTGCTTGAATACGCACAAGGCGAGCGGCTTGCGCTTCCATATTACTTTGTGATTTCCGAAGAAGGTCCGCCACATAAAAAAGTTTTTACCGTCGGTGTCAGACTCGGCGATGAAGTGCTTGGCGAAGGCACAGGCAAAAGCAAGAAAACTGCTGAACAACTTGCCGCCAAAGAAGCCTTCACAAAACTTATGGCACGCCATCAATCTGCAAAGAAAAATGAAACTGTGAACATCAACACGACAGGCAGTAGTCCCAAACTCCAACCTAACGAAATCCCAAAACAATAAAGCAGAGTTAAACAGATTTTCACACAGATTTAACCCAAATGCACAATAAAAAAGGGCAGGTTTAACCCGCCCTTAAATGAGGATAAAATTATATTTACTTCACCAGCAACATCTTTCGTGTCTCTACATTGCTCCCTGCTTGCAACTTGTAGAAGTATGCGCCGCTTGCTAACCCCGCCGCATTGAATTGAACTTGATGTTTGCCTGCCTCCTGCCGTTCATTGACCAGTGTTGTGATTTTCCGACCAAGCGCATCAAAAATCTCCAACTTTACTGCACTTGCCGAAGGCAGTTGATATTCAATCGTAGTCGCAGGATTGAACGGATTGGGATAGTTCTGCGATAAGAAAAACGACTTGGGTTGCGACACACGACTCGGCGCAGAAACCAGCGAATTGACTGTGCCACTATACACGCCGTTGCCGTGCGTTGCAACAACTACTAACCCATCAGACTCGCGCGTGGCAATAGCATTCACAACGCCTCTGCCAAGTGTGCTTGGGGCTTGCCGTTGCCACACGGTCGACATACCGTTCAAAGTTGAGGTCGCATACAACCCCGTGCTGGTCCCTACAAGAAACACCTTCCCGCCAGGCACGTTGCGAATTGCCGCCCAACGACACGAAGGACCGTTGCCTGTGCCGTCAGGATTTTGCTCCAAATTGCCTGCCACTGCCGTCCAACTTGTTCCGCCATTCGTGGTGTAATACAGGCTAATGATGTTGTAGTTAGAAAACACGACCATCGCATTGTTGGCGTTGGCAGGGTCAACGGCAATGCAGCTCACATAGCCCTCTGGCATTGACGAACTGGTAACATTTGTGAACGAAGGTGATGCTGTGTGTGCATTATCGACACGAATAATATCGCCATCGATTGTTCCAAGATACACACGATTTGCAGGCGTTGTAGAAACTGAAACTGCTGAAAGCACGGTGTTTGGTGTCAGGAGTGCGTTCAGGTTAAACCCAGTCCATCCGTATGTTGCAGGATTTTCAGAAAGTGATGGAATGCCTGTTAAGTCGCTATTTCGCCACAAGGTTGTTCCGCCTACAAGATACATTACATTCGAGTTGTTCGGGTCTAAGGCAAACGGATTGATGAAGAGATAACCCGAACCGCCTTGCGGGTCGACGCGCGTCCAATTTGAAAGATTGTAACTGCCGTCGGCGTTGAGGGTGAGTCGATAGACGAGCCCGTTTTGCGCGGAGACATAATAAGGATTTCCAGCTGATGAAATCGCACAGTAGGAGCCATCGCCACCAAAGATTTTTTGCCACGACGCTGTGCTACTGGCAGACACGCCCCGATAGGTGCCATTATCTTGCTTGCCACCAATGATGTTGAGGTCGCCGCTTGCATTGCGAATCGCAACCGTGTAGAACTGCGTTGTCAAGTAACCGTTGTTGAGTGTCGTCCAAGAGACAGTGGGGCTGTTAATGGCAGTGGTTCGGCTTACGCCGCCGTCGTGTCCACTTAACCCCCAGTTGCTCCGCGCCGCATTGCGATAGAAAACAAACGAATGTTGATCGGGGTGATGGTTGGCATAAGGAGAAAAACCCTGATTTGTCGCCGCATAGCCGCCAATCCAAGTCGTGTTGCTGGTGCTTGAAAAGCCATCGGTCGAGCGATAGAGGTTCGTTCCGCCGATGATAACGAAGTTTGGGTTATCAGGCTTGACTTTCACGATGAGGTTGTAAGAACTTTGTGAATTGAAATTTCCGGCGGGTGCGCCAAATTCAGGTAAGTTTGCAGAACGATTGACCCAAGTTCCACTTGACGCATCGTATCGCCACAGACTCGCCCACTCGTTATCGACAGAGTTGAATTTCCCGCCACCTGGTGTTTCGCCCAAGAAATACACGATGTTTTCATTTGATGGTGCAATCCCAATGACGATGCGGCGATAATTTGAAGGAAATCCTGCGGGCGTGATGTTTGTCCAATTCACGCCATCGGTTGAACGGAAAATGCCTTTTGTGTTGGAACTGTTGTTGCTTACGGTTGCATAGACCACGCCTGTTGAAGTTACTGCCACGTCGGTTGCAATTGCTTGGTTCGGATTGCCCATCCCGTCAAGCACAGTGCTCCAAGTGTTACCGCCGTCCACTGAGCGAAGTACTGCGCCGTAGCATGCGGCATAGACTTCATCTTGCGCCTGATTGGAGGGGTCAATGGCAATGTTGTAAATGAAATCGGTTACTCGGTCAAATAGGTGAGGCGTGCCTGAAACGGTTGAAGGCAGTTGCGACCACGAAAGTCCGCCGTTTGTAGATTTGAAGATGCCGTCGCCTTTGAACCTGGCATTGCCACCGCTGGTGCTATTCCCCAGAAACTCCCCTGTGCCATAATACCAAATGTTCGTCTTGCCTGCGCGCGTATCTTGTGCAATGCAAGTTACGCTTTGCAGTTGCAATGGATCGGTTGTGCGTGTCCAACTGGTGCCGCCGTTGGTGCTGCGCCACATACCGCCTGACACGCCGCCCGCTAAAATCGTCTGCTCGTTGGGGTCTGAAATATCAAGCGCAAGCGCGCGTGTTCTGCCACCGACATTCCACGGTCCTCGATGTGTCCACGTAAATGATTCCAACGACGATTCATCGGCAACGGGCAAGGTCTCGGCATATTCCAATTCCAACCGCCGAATATCGCGAGGGATTTGCTTCGTTACAGGGTCAATCAATCTTCGCACTTCATACTCCGTGCGCGCACGCGGGTTTTCAGCCGTGCCAATTAACGATTTGAACGAGGGAATTTTCTTGCCGGTAACTTCACTTGTTGGAGTGAGTTTGAGTATCAGCAGTGAGACAGCAGTCAGTATCAAAAGAGCCCAAAGGAGTTGTTTGTCGCGGTTCATGTTTACTTTTAGGTTTGGTTTAACAAGAAAGCGTTATTTGACTTCATATCCCATCACCGTCAGTGATGGCTTTTCTTCGCCCATTTTGAGTTGGGCTTGAACGTCGGCTTGAAAGGTATCGCCCGTTTTAAGTCCGGGGTAAGTCGCCGTAAGGTTCGGAAAAAGGTCTTTCGTTGTTGGCGCAAGTGTGAAGATAAAGGTCATTTCTACCTCTCGTCCTTCGGCAAGTGGTGTGGTAAAGCCAGAGCCGTATCCAAGAACTTTCGTGATTTTGACTTTGGCTTTACACGGGGCTTTGGCGCATGGGTCTTGTGGATTGGGAGAGCGGGTTGGGTCAATGCTAATGATTGTGCCAATCAACCGACAGTGACTTGGCGGAATCTGCGGTGGCATCTTCGCATTGGCAAATGAGCGTGCCTCTGGCTTTGATGACCCGCACGCAAAGTAGAAAAGAGTAAGCAGGATAAGAGGAGATTGTTTCATATTTTTAAACGATTTAGTGACACAAGATACGCAGCACTCGGAATAAAGTAGAAATTAAGTTATTGTTAAAGTCTATCATTTATCAAACTACCTTCAAAAAGCACTAACATACTCAATGCGCACGGAGCGGCTAACAGCAGGAATGTTCTTGAAGTTGTCGTTAAGGTTGGTGAGGTTGAGTTCAATCATCAAGCCAACGCCAAGCGAGACTCTTACACCAACATCTAAAAATCCGTTGCCATCGCCGAGTGCTTGTGGCTTATTGTCGTTCAAGCCGAAGTCGTATTGTGCGTAAATGCTCACTTCTCTGCCAATGGTTTTTTCTGCGCCGATGTAGAAGTTAAGCCCGCCGTCGTCTTTGCGTTCAAGGCTGTAATTCACTCCGCCCGTGAGCGAAAGGAATCCGAGAAATTCAAAATTTTTCGTGGCGGCAACAAAGAAGCCGGGCGATTTACGTTCATAGCGGTCAATGCCACTGATGAAATTGCCGCGCCCTTGCGACTCAAAACCAATGGTGACCGCAGGTGCTTGTAACTCTTCATCAATGAGCCGATAGCGTGCCATCACGCCGGGCAAGGGATTCCAGTTCGGATTGCCTGACCCAATCA
>Ga0308389_1001216_pt1 | contig 17827 bp, 12 predicted proteins | sample Hotspr2Sample148_FD_202362 | JGI IMG/M metagenome (GOLD analysis project Ga0308389, IMG submission 202362) | Hot spring phototrophic mat microbial communities from Mushroom Spring, Yellowstone National Park, Wyoming, United States - 20040719_148 ... | reverse complement strand
GAGCGGACGGTGGCCAATGAATACAAGGCCAAGCTGTGGCTGGTGTGGGACGCGGCGCGCCACCGCCGGAGCGACACGGCGCTGGTGCGGGTGATCGTGCCGGCGGGGGATGGCGGGGTGGAAGACGCCGAGCGGGCGGCGGCGGAGCTGGCGCGGGAGGTGTATGCGGTGCTGGCCGGGCATTTTCCGCGGCTGGGAAGCTGAGCCGGAAAGAACAAACAATTATTGCGTATTTTGTTTGATTTGGTGGTAGACTCGGAAATTTGGGAAGGGACGGAACGGGAAGAATGCACCGGCAATGGATGACGGGATTGGCGGCGGCGCTGCTGGCGGCGTGGCTGGCCGCGCCGGCGGGGGCGCAGCCGGGCCGGCAGGACGGGCTGCGGATTTACGTGCTGCAAGGCGAGCAGGCGGTGAACAACACGCGCACGGGGGCGGCGACGGCGCCGGTGGTGGAGGTGCGGGACGCCAACGATTTTCCGGTGGCCGGGGCGGAGGTGGTGTTCCGGACGCCGGAGACGGGGCCGAGCGCGACGTTCGAGGGCGGGCGTCACGAGTATGTGAACAAGACCGACGCCAAGGGGCAGGCGAGCGCGGGCCGGATGACGCCGAACGGTGTGGAAGGGGTGTTTTCGATCCAGGTGACGGCCAGGCACGGCGACCGCACCGGGATGGCGGTGATCCGGCAGCGCAACAGCCGCGACGAATATTCCGCGGGCGGGGCGCCGGGCGCGCGGCGGCGGAGTTTCTGGAGCCGCAACAAGTGGTGGCTGACGGGCGTGATGGCGGGAACGGGCGCGGGGCTCGGGTATTACTTTGCCACGAGGGACACGAGTTCCGGGGCGGTGCTGCGGCCCGGGACGGTGGTGATTGGAGGTCCGCGATGAGAGTTGCGGCGGCGGCGTTGCTGGCGGTGAGCGCCTGGGGGCAGGGCGGCGTGGAGGGAGTGCGCAGCGGAGCGCTGTTTGACGCGCCGGCGCGGGCGGTGCGCGTGGTGGAGGGAGTGCCCGGGGCGGCGCATCTGGGGGGCGTGGTGGCCGAAGGCGTGGAGGCGGCGTGGCTGAGCCCGGCGGGCGGGGCGGCGCTGGTCAAGACCGGCGGCGAGTGGTTCGCAGTAAGGGGGCTGGGCCGCGAGGAGGCGGAGAGGCGGGAGCTCGGGGTGGAGGTGGCGGCGGCGCGGTGGTCGGCCAACGGAAGGTATGTGGCGGTGGCGGGGGGCGAGTTTCTGGGCGTGTGGGACGGGGAAGCGATGGAGTGGGTGGCGCGGCCGGACCTCGGCGAAGGCCGGGAGGCGGCGGATGTGGCGGTGACGGACAGCGGGGAGCTTTGGGTGAGCTGGCATGATGGCGAGTCGAGCTGGCTGGAGGCATGGCGGGACGGGCAGTGGCAGGAGATGGGCCGGGCGGCCGGGCGGGCGAAGCTGGCAGTGCAAGGCGGGACGGCGGTGCTGGCCGGGGCGGGCGAGGCGGTGCTGATCGGCGAGGGCGGCGAGACGGGGCGGGTGTCCACAGGAAGGAATGATGCGCCGGCGGGGGTGATGCTGTCCGGGGGGATGGTGGTGGCCGCGTATGGCGGGGAGTCGCCGGAGCTGGTGTGGTGGAGGCCGGGCGGGGCGCCGCAGCGGCTGTCGCTGGACTTTTCGCCGGAGCGGGTGGAGCGGCTGGCGGGGGGCCAGGGGCTGGTGTTGAAGCGGAGAGAAAAGGCGGGGGATGAGATCTGGGTTGCGGTATGGCGGGACGGGCAATGGGCGGTGTTTTTCGTGCCGGCGGGAGATCAGCAATGAGGAGCGGAATGCGGCAGGCGCGGGCGTTGCTCTGGCTGGCACTGGCGGCGGCCGGCGCGGCGCGCGGGCAGGGCAGCTTTGTGATCACGGTGCGCGACGCGGAGGCGGCGCGGCAGGTTCCCAACGGGGCGACGGTGGAATTTGCGGGCAGGATCGGGGAGGCGAAGGACGTTTTTGTCGAGATCCTGTATGCGGGGACGACGCGGGGCGAGCTGGGGGTGTCGTCGATGACGGGGACATCGGATTTCCGGTTCGCCGGCCCGTTGCCGACGCCGGCGATTCTGACGCCGGGCCAGCGGGCGATTTTCCAGCTGCGGTTTCAGCCGTCGACGAGCCGCAGGACGCTGGCGCAGCTCGGGGTGACGGCGCGGGAGCTGCCGCCGGAGGGATCGAACCTGCTGCCTGGCAGCTTCGGCCTGCTGCTGGTGGGGCTGAGCGGGACGGCGCCGGAGGTGAAATTCGCCTACGCGCTGGGGACGGACGGCAACCTGCTGCCGCTGGCCGATGGCGGGGTGATCCGGATCGGCAAGGCGCCGGTGAACGGGACCACGCTGGCGACGGTGCTGGTGATCAATGCGGGGACGGCGCCGGCGAAGGTGGAGTCCGTGAGCATGGAGGGGGCGGCGGAGCTGGAGCTGATCCAGCTGCCGCTGCTGCCGCTGGACCTGGCGGCGGGGCAGAGCGTGCAATTCCGCATCCGGTACCAGCCGAAGGAGCTGGCGGTGCACGAGGCGACGCTGCGGATGGCGGCGGAAGGGCAGACGGCGGTGGTGCGGGTGGAAGGCGTCGCGCAAGGGCCGAAGTGGACCTACTCCGTCATGCCCGAGCCGGGGGCGGAGAGCGGGACGGCGGTGGCGCCGGACGGCGTGGTGGATCTGGGGGAAGTGGAGCTGGGGCGGCGCAAGAGGGCGTGGATCCGGGTCAGGAACGATGGCAATGACGAGGGAGTGATTGCGGGGGTGGCGGTGAGCGGGGAGGGCTACGGGCTGGTGGATCCGCCCTTGCCGCAAACGGTGGTGAAGGCGGGGGGAGAGATCTGGTTCGGGGTGAGCTTGACCGCGTTGCAGGCGGGGCGGCAGACTGGGCGGCTGCGGGTGGGGGCGGACACGTTCGTGGTGACGGCGATGGCGGTGGGGGCGATGCTGGAGTACTCCTACCAGGCGGGGGAGACGACGTTGCTGCAAACGGGCGGGCAGGTGGTGCTGCCGGCGTCGGCGGTCGGGCAGACGACGGCGGTGCGCTTCGTGGTGGAGAACAAGGGCAACCGGGCGGCGACGATCGCGACGATCTCGGTGAGCGGCGCGGGCAAGGCGTTCAGCCTCGCGTCGGTGCCGCCGCTGCCGCTGGTGGTGGGCCCGGAAGAGCGGGCGGAATTCCAGATCCGCTTCACGCCGGTGCAGCCGGGCATCAACACGGATGTGCTGACGGTGGGCAATGCGTTCTTCAACCTGACGGGAAGCGCGGCCGTCTTGCCGGATCTGCCGGGATACCGGTTCGAGGGGCCGAGCGGGACGGTGGCGCCGATGACGCAGCCGGCGGTGGGGCTGACGTTGCAGGCGGCCTACCCGGTGACGCTGCGCGGCACGCTGACCATGACGGTGGATGCGGCCAATTTCGGGGCCGACCCGGCGGTGCAGTTCTCCACCGGCGGGCGCGCGGTGAGCTTCACGATTCCGGCGGGGCAGACACAGGCTGTGTTTGCGAACGGGTCGACGCGGATCCGGCTGCAAACGGGGACGGCGGCGGGGCGGATCGTGTTGACGCCGACGTTTGTGACCGAGCAGGGGATCGAGCGGACGCCGGCCAGCCCGGCGATTCTGGAGCTGACCGTGCCGGAGCATGCGCCGGTGGTGCTGGCGGCGCGGCTCGAAGCCAGCCTGAGCGCACTCCAGGTGGTGGTGACGGGCTACAGCACGACGCGGAGCCTGACGAAGATGGAAGTATCGATCCGCAGAAAGGGAGGCAAGACGGAGGCGTTCACGTTCGATGTGTCGCCGGCGGCGATGTTGTGGTTCGGCAGCGCGGGATCGTTGAGTTACGGAGGGCTGTTCACGGCGACGGCGCCGTTCACGATCCTGGGCAGCACGGACGACCGGAACAAGCTGTTGGATGAACTGGAAGGGATTTCGGTAAAAATATCGAATGAGCGTGGTACCAGCGGGGAGTTTTCGGCCCCCGCGGGCTAGAACGGCTCGCCCGTTTTGGGGATTGCTGGAGACGGCACGGGAGATTACACTGGTGAGGAATTCGAGCAAGGGGGGATCCGGATGAAACGGCTGCTGATGATCCTGCTGCTGGCGGCGGCGAGCCTTCCGGGCGCAGTGTTTAATTTCTCAAGCAGTTTTGAGACCGGGACGGAGGGGTGGACGATCGGCAATTACAACAGCAACTATTGCGTCAGCGGTGTTTGCTCATTCTCTCCGGGCGTTGGAGGCTTGGGACCTTATTGGAACCCGTCCGGCGGTATCGGTGGCGGAGGGTATCTTTCGGCAGAGGATTTCGGGGGCGGTTTTCTGATGTTCCTGGCCCCATCGGCCTGGAGTGGGAATGTTTACGGGGGCACGCTAAGTTTCCACCTGAAGAGCTTCACTCAATACAACTACCGTGATTACTACGGTTATGTTGGTGATCCGGTTGTAGTGGTGCAGGGCAGTGGGGGACCGGATTTACGGGCGATTGCGCTTCCTGGCGCGACTCAGAATTGGACATTTAATCAGGTGGCCTTCGACAGCAGCTTCGGCTGGGTTCTTAGCGACGGCTCTTCTGCGAGTCCGGCGCAAGTCCAGGCAACGATGTCAACGGTGACCCAGATTGCAATTCTGGCTGATTGGGTTCCTGCCTACCGTGACCGGCCGGTTTATGGCTGCCCGATTCCCGGGTACAACTGCGAGGACATCACCGGCCTCGACGAGGTCCGGCTGTACAGCAGCGAGATTCCCGAGCCGGGCACCGCAGGGTTGCTTCTGCTCGGCTTGGCGGCCGCGGCGGGTTGGCGCCGGGCGGGGCGCAAGGCATAAACAAGCTTCTCAGTGTATCGGATTCCTGACTGGATTCAGGCGGCCGGCTGCGGGACCCAGCCCCAAGGCCTGCCGCTTTTCCTTTGGCGGGGACACAGGAATTGATGGCGGCTCGATTCTGGCTGCCGCTGTATCACCGCCTGCCGCCCTGGCTTCAGGATGCGGCGGCGGCAGTGCGCGGCTGGCAACTGGAAGGGTGGCGGTACGGGCCGGAGACCGAGCGGCTGGTGGAAGAGGCCCTGGCGCGCGAAAGCTGGACGGAGGAACAGTGGCAGCGCTGGCGGGAGGAGCGCCTGGCTCGGCTGCTGGACCGTGCGGCGCGCAAGGTGCCCTATTACCGTGCGATGTGGGCCGAGCGGCGGGTGCGGGGGGACGCCTCCGGCTGGGAGAAGCTCGAAAACTGGCCGGTGCTCGAAAAGGAAGCCCTGCGGCGCGCGCCGGAAGCGTTTCTGGCCGAAGACTGCGACCCGCGCCAAATGTTCGAAACCCATACCAGCGGAACCAGCGGCACGCCGCTGAAGCTGTGGCAGAGCCGCAAGACGCTGCGCGCGTGGTATGCGCTGTTCGAGGCCCGCTGGCGGCGCTGGCACGGGGTGAGCCGGCGCGACCGCTGGGCGATTCTCGGCGGCCAGCTGGTGGTCCCAACGGCGCGGCGGCAACCCCCGTTCTGGGTGCACAACCGTCCGATGCGGCAGCTCTACCTTTCGAGCTACCACCTGGCGCCGGAGCTGATCCCGCATTACGTGGCCGAGCTGCGCCGTTTCCGGCCCGCCTATCTGTGGGGCTACAGCTCGGCCCTGTACACGCTGGCGCAGGAGTGCCGGCGGCTGGGCGTGAAGGACCTGCGGTTCCGGGTGATCCTGACCAACGCCGAGCCGCTGTATTCGCACCAGCGCGAGTTGATGGAAGAGGTTTTCGACACGCCGGTGCGGGAGACGTACGGGATGAGCGAGATGGCGGCCGCCGCAGGGGAGTGCGAAGAGGGCCGGATGCACTGGTTCCCCGAGGCGGGGGTGGTGGAAATTCTGGGCGCGGGGCCGGACGGCGCAGGCGATCTCGTTGCGACCGGGCTGATCAACGAAGACATGCCGCTCATCCGCTACCGGGTGGGCGACCGGGTGAAGCCGGCGCCGGCGGGAGCGCGCTGCGAGTGCGGGCGCGCGCTGCCGCTGCTCGAAAGGATCGAGGGGCGGCTGGATGACGTGATCGTGACGCCGGACGGCCGGCGCATCGGGCGGCTGGACCCGGTGTTCAAGGCGGACCTGGCGATCCGCGAGGCGCAGATCGTGCAGGAGAGGCCGGATCTGGTGCGGGTGCGGGTTGTGCCGGGGGCGGAGTTCGGTGCGCGGCAGGAGGCGGACCTGGTGCGCCGGCTGCGGCTCCGCCTGGGCGAGGCGATGCGGGTGGAGGTGGAGCGGGTGAAGGAAATCGAGCGCGGAGCGAACGGGAAATTCCGGGCGGTGGTGTCGCGGCTGGCGGCGGAGCACAGGAGTTGATGGGAGCGGGAGCAACCCGGGTCAGCGTGGTGGTGCCGTGCCGGAACGAGCGCGGCCACATCCGGGCGTTTCTCGAGAACCTGGTGGCGCAGGAACGCGACGGGCTGGAGTGCGAATTCCTGATTGCGGACGGGATGAGCGACGACGGGACGCGGGAAATTCTGGCGGAATATGCGGCGAAATTCCCGGAAATTCGGGTGGTGGATAATCCGGGGCGGATTGTTTCCACGGGATTGAACGCGGCGATCCGGGCGGCGCGGGGGGAAATTGTGGTTCGGATGGACGTACATGCGCGTTACGCGGAGGATTTTCTGAAGAGCGCGGTGGAGGTGCTGGAGGAGACGGGGGCGGAAAATGTGGGGGGCGCGATTCGGGCGGAGGCGTCCGACTACTGGGGGAGAGCTGTTGCGGCTGCGTTCCACGCTCCGTATGTGTGCGGCGGCGCGGCGACGCGGAAGCGGGATTTTGAGGGCCCGACGGACACGGTCTTTCCCGGCTGCTGGCGCAAGGAGACGCTGGAGCGGATCGGGTTGTTCGACGAGGCGCTGGTCCGGAACCAGGACGATGAACTGAATTACCGGCTGACCAAGGCGGGCGGGGTGGTGTGGCAGAGCCCGAGAATCCGGTGCTGGTATGAGCCTCGGAATTCGCTGCGGAAGCTGTTCTGGCAGTATTTCCAGTACGGGTTCTGGAAGGTGGCGGTGATCCGGAAGCACCGGCTGCCGGCGCGGCTGCGCCATGTGGTGCCGGGGCTGTTTGTGCTGGTGCTGGCGGGGCTGGGGGCGGGGTGGGCGGCAACGGCTGCGGCGGGATGGGCCGCAACGCGGTGGCTCGGCGCGCTGCTGGCGGCGCAGGCGGGCGTATACGGGGTGGCGGCGCTGGCGGCCGCGGTTGTGGCGGCGCGGCGCGCGGGGTGGGAGTTGATGCCGGGGATTCTGGCTGCCATTCCGTGTTTTCACTTTGGGTATGGCTTGGGATTTCTGGCCGGGTTGTGGCATTTCGGGCGGCACTGGCCGCCGAAGGCCGCCGGGGGCCCGGAGGCGGTGACGCGGCTGACACGGTGAGGGGGATGCCGAACTGGATGGAGAGGGCGATGGCGGCGGCGGGGCTGGCGGTGTTGAGTCCGCTGCTGGCCGTGCTGGCGCTGGCGGTGTGGCTGGAGACGGGGCGGCCGGTGCTGTTCCGGCACCGGCGGGTGGGGCAGGGGGGGCGGACCTTCGAGCTGCTGAAGTTCCGGTCGATGGTGGTGAACCACGGCGGGCCTTCGATCACGCGCAGCGGCGAGGCGCGGATCACCCGCGTGGGGCGCTTTCTGCGGCGCTGGAAGTTGGACGAGCTGCCGCAGTTGGTGAATGTCCTGCGCGGCGAGATGAGCCTGGTAGGGCCGCGGCCCGAGGTTCCCGAGTATGTGGATCCGGGCGACCCTTTGTGGCAGCGCGTGCTGCGGGCGCGGCCGGGGATCACGGACCCGGCGAGCGTCGAGTTCCGCAACGAGGAAGAGCTGCTGGCGGGGGTCGAGGATCTGGATGGTTATTACCGGAAGGTGCTGCTGCCGCGGAAGCTCGAGTTGTCGGCGGCCTATCTGGAGCGGCGCAATTTCAGCTCCGATGTGGCGATGTTGTTCCGCACGGTGGCGGCGAGCTGGCTGCCCCGGGCGGCAGGCAGGGAGGCGCATGAACGAAGACGGATTCATTCCATTCCACCGCCCATGGATCGGCCAGGAAGAGATTGACGAGGTAGTGGCTGTTCTCAAGTCCGGGTGGCTGACGACCGGTCCGCGGACGCGGCAGTTCGAGGAGGAGTTCGCGCGGTATGTGGGCGCGCCCCATGCGCTGGCGGTAAACTCCTGCACGGCCGGGCTGCACCTGGCGCTGGCGGCGCTGGGCGTGGGGCCGGGCGACGAGGTGATCACTTCGCCGATGACGTTCTGCTCGACGGTGCATGTGATCACGCACACGGGGGCGACGCCGGTGCTCGCGGATATCGGGGAGGACGGCAACATCGATCCGCAGTCGGTCGAGGAGCGGATCACGCCGCGCACGCGCGTGCTGCTGCCGGTGCATCTGGCGGGGCTGCCGTGCCGGATGGAGCAGATCTGGGCCTTGGCGGAGCGGCACGGGCTGCACGTGGTGGAGGACGCGGCGCACGCGGTGGGGGCGCGGTATCAGCTCCGCATGCTGGGTTCGGACCCGCGCAGCGCGGCGGTGGCGTTCAGCTTCTACGCAACCAAGAACATCACCACGGCCGAAGGCGGCATGGTGACATCCCACAATGCGGCGCTGGCCGAGGGGATGCGCGTCCTGTGCCTGCATGGCATCAGCAAGGACGCCTGGAACCGGTACACCGACAAGGGCAGCTGGTACTACGAGGTGCTGGAGCCGGGCTTCAAATACAACCTGAGCGACCTGCACGCGGCCGTGGGGCTGCACCAGTTGCGAAAGTTGGAGGGTTTCCTTGCCGAGCGGCGGAAGATCGTGAATTACTATAACGCAAGGTTCCGGGATGACGACGCGTTGGAGATTCCGCCGGACGGCGCTGAACCGGGCCACGCCTGGCACCTCTATGTGCTGCGGCTGCGGCTGGAGCGGCTCAGGATCAGCAGGGCGCGGTTCATCGAGGAATTGAAGGCGCGAGGGATCGGGGCGAGCGTGCACTTTATTCCCGTTCCATTGCACCCGGCGTTCCGCCAGTTGGCGGCTGAGCCGCGAAACGCCTGTCCGCGGGCGCTCGCGTTGTATGAGCGGATTGTGAGTCTGCCGTTGTATCCGGGCTTGGGCGAGCGCAGGGCGGAAAGGGTGGCCGATGCGGTGTTGGAGGTGGCGGCGATGGGGCGCGGGTAATGCCGCAACCAGAAGCACGCGGCGTGCCATTGACCGCATATAGGCGGCAAAGAGGAAGCGAAGACGTGGTACTTTTCGCCAGACTCTGTACATTTGTCCAAGGCATTGAAAAAAATTGGGTTATGAGAGAAAAAAGGTCTTGCAAACGGGCCGCAGCGCCAGTATACTGTGGGTATCCAATGAGTCCGGAGGCCGAGGCATCGGCACTGGAGCTGGAGAGTGGAGGTGAGCAGCGTATGAAGCAAGTCGTGCTGGCGGTGGTTGCGGCAGCGGCGTTGGCCGCTTCGTCGGCTTGGGGGATCAGTGTGGATTCCGCCATTACTTACAACATCAGCGGTGGAACCATCAGCGGATATTCCATGGTCGGTTTGCCTTTTACGGTGAATCAGCCGATTAATGTAGGCGCGCTTGGGGGATTTGACTACTTGGGTACCGCCGGGTTGCAATCGACGTCGCTGACTGTTTCAATTAGAAAGTGGGATCCCGCATACCCCAGCGTGTTTTTCGTCGATCCCGATTCATCTCTTGGTCCCACAGTAGTCAGTGCGACACTCACGACATCTTCCCCGGCATACGGGGGAAGCGTGTGGAGATATCTGCAGAACTCCGTTCTACTGAATCCTGGGTCTTATATGTTGGTTGCGAGCGGATTCACTACGGGTGTTTCCAGCTCCGATCCTGCAGTGCTTTTGGCGGCCACAAACGTGTCGTACAATACTTTTGGCGGCAGGGTAACCTATGGAGCTGGGCCTCTCTCAGGATTCTACGCCATGGCTGTTGGTAATTCGGGTGATTTTACCGGATGGCAATTTTCGAGTGCGACTCCCTCCTTCATCGCTGGCGGTTCTTTTGCTGTGCCGGAACCCTCCACCTACGCCCTGATGGGCACGGTCGGTTTGGCGTTGTACCTGTTGCGCCGCAGGAAGAAGGCGGCTGAACGGTAAGCCGCGCGGCTCGGAATTTCTGTGCTTGCCTCCAGGGTGGGCGCGCCCAACGGTGCGCCCACCTTTTCTCATCTGCGCGAACGCTCCCGGATGGAATCCTCCGGCGGGCTGCGCTACCCGCACAACCAACGTCGCCCCCGGCGTTGCGCTGAGAAAGCGGCCGCGCGTCGCTACGGCGCCAGTTCCAAACGTGGCACAGGACGCTTCGGGATGCCGGCTGCACAACGACGGCATGGCCCGGGGGCGTCCTTGCGCCCTGCCGCAATTTCCTGACCCGGGCCAGCGCTTGAAACCGGGATCTGAAATCGGCTGGCGAATCCGAGAACGCCATTTTGCAATTTCCGGATGCGCGGCCACGCAGCAGGGAATAGCGCCGCAGCAACGGCGCGGCCCTGCGGCAGGCGGGGCGGCAGCGCAGGACTCAGGCAGAAAGGACATGCGCAGCGGCAACCTACCTCCCGGCGCCGGGGCCGCAAGCGGTTCACGCTGCTGCCCGGTGGCGGGAGTTGGCGCGAAACGCGGGTCCGGTTCAGCCGCATCGCCACAGCCGCGTCCAGGGCTGCTCCCAGCCGCGCAGCAGCGGCCATTGAGCCGGACTCGGGCGCTTGCGGACAGCCGGCGCGAGTGCCGCTTGCGGCATGCCGGCCCGGGCGCCCGCGCAATCCCCGCCGGGGACAACCGCGCCCGGCGGGGAGGCCGCGCCCGGGTACTGGAACCCGAAGGCGGCAAAATTCCGCCAGAATTTGATTGAATTAAGGCAGGGGACGAGCGATGAATATGCGGCCCGTTTTTCCGCAGTGCTCTCAGGCAGGGCCGGATCTCCGCAAGGCAAACGAATGCGCCGTGGCGGCCCGCACGGTCGAAAGCGCGCCCCGCGTCCGGCGCAGGGCTTTGGCTTGCCGTCGAGCCGCGTGGATGGCGGCGGCGCTGCTGGCGGCGTTTCTGTTGGCCGCCTGCGGCCCGGCCAAACGGATGGTGGCCGAGCGCTACTACAAGGAAGGCCTGTCGCTGTTCGAGCAGAAGAAGTACGACGAGGCGGCGCTCGCCTTCCGCAAGGCGATCCAGAAAAACCCGCAGTGGGGCGAGCCGTACTACCGGCTGGCGCTGTGCGATCTGGAAAAGGGCGGCGACCTGACGCGCGCCCTCATGGCCCTGCGCCAGGCGATGGCACTGATGCCGGAGAACGAGGACGTGAAGGTGAAGCTCGCCGGCCTCTACGTGATGGGCTATCTCCAGCAGGGCGCCATCGAGGATTACCCGCTTAAACAGGCGCACGACATCGCCGACAGCCTGCTCAAGAAGAAGCCGGACTCGTTCGAGGGGCTGATGCTGGCCGGCCAGGTGGCGCTGCTCGAAAAGAAGCCGAAGGAAGCGCTCGCGTGGTTTGAGAAGGCGCGAAAGCAGAAGCCGGATTCGGCGCTGGCGGCGGCCAGCTCGGGCATCACGCTGCTCGCGCTCGGGCAGGACGAGGAGGGCGAACGGCTGGTGCGCCAGGCGCTCGACAGCGACCCGAGGCTCGGCCCGGCATGGGATGCGCTCTACAACCTCCAGGTCCGGCAGAAGAAATTCGCCGAAGCCGAGGCGGCATGCCGGGCGCGGATCGAAAAGAACCCGGCCGACCCGGTGGCGCGGCTGATGCTGGCCAACCATTTCTTCCGGATGCAGAAGCCGAAGGAGATGGAGGCTGCGCTCGAGCCGTTCCTGCGCCCCGGCGGCGGCTATGAAAACGGGCGCATGGTGGCCGGGGATTTCTACCGCAGCATCGGCCGGATCGCCGACGCGCGGGCGCTGTACGAGGCGGGGTTGAAAGAGGCGGAAAAGGACCCGGCCCGGCGCAGCGAATACCGCAAGCGGCTGGCCAGCCTGCTGCTGCTCGAGGGCAAGCGCGAGGAGGCGGAGAAGGCCTACGCCGACGTGCTGGAAGACGCGCCGAAGGACCCGGAAAGCCGCGCGCGGCGCGCCTTGCTGCTGCTCGACAAGGACGCCGCGGCGGCGCTGCGGGAATTCCGGCAGCTGGCCAAGGACGTCCCCGCCAACCCGGTGATCCGCTTCAATCTCGGCCTCGCGCTGCTGGCGAACCGGAAAATGGACGAGGCGCGGACGGCGTTTCTCGAGGCGGCGCGGATGCAGCGCAATTTCCTCGAGCCGCGCCTGGCGCTGGCGCAGATGGCGATGGACCGCGAGATGTGGCGGGAATTGCAGCAAACCGCCGCCGATATTCTGACGATCAACCCGCGCCATCCCGAGGGCCGTTATTTCCGCGCGGCCGCCTATACCGGGCTGGGAAATTATGACGAGGCGCGGAAAATTCTGGCCGAATTGCTGAAGGAATTCCCCAATTACCGCGAGGCCCATTTGCAGATGGCGTTCCTCGACCTGGCCGAGCGCCGCTACGCGCAGGCCGAGGCGAGGCTCCGCGAGCTGTATGAAAAGACGCGCGACGTGCGGGCGCTGACCGGGCGCGTCGAGGTGGAGCTGGCGCAGAACCGGCAGAAGGAAGGGCTCGGGCTGGCGCAGGCGGAGCTGGCGAAAAACCCCGATGACGCGCGGCTGCGGCTGCTGGTGGCGCGCACGGCGCTGCGCGTGGCCGACTACCCGCTCGCCGTGCGCGAGCTGATCCGGCTGGCCGAGCGCGACCCGAACTGGGACTACCTGTACCTGCTGCTCGGCCAGGCGCACCAGTTCAGCGGCGACCTGCCGCGGGCGATTCTGGCCTTCCAGCGCGCGCTGCAAGTCACGCCCGACAGCCTGGAGGCGACGCTGCGGCTCGCCTACGCCTACGAGGTGGCGGGGCGGTACGGCGAGGCGATGGCCGCCTACCGCAAGGCGCTCGAGCTGAACCCGAACACGCCGATTGCGATGAACAACCTTGCCTACCTGCTCAGCGAGCACGGCGGCGATCTGGACGAGGCGCTGCGGCTGGCGCAGCTCGCCATGCAGCGGCTGCCGCAGCAGCAGTACATCGCCGACACGGTGGGCTGGATTTTTCTCAAGAAAAACGACGTGGAATCGGCGTTGCAGATTTTCCAGGGGCTGGTGAAGAAATACCCCGACGAGCCGGCCTTCCGCTACCATTACGGCGCGGCGCTGCTGCGGAAGGGCGACAAAGCGCGCGCGAAGGCGGAATTGCAGGCGGCGCTGGACAACAAGCCGCCCGCGGACATCGAAAAGAAAGTCCGCGAGCTGCTCGCGCAGGCGGGCTGACGCGTTTCCATGAAGAAAGCGCCGGAGGCGATGCCCGGGGCGGCGGCGCACGAGACGCCGCGGCTGGCTAGCTGCGAGGAATTGCAGGACCGCCAGCAGGGGCAGTGGTGGGGCTCGCATCTGGCCTCGCTTCTGATGCACGTGGCGGCGCTGGGCTGGGTCGTGCAGACCGGCGTGATCGTGCTGGAGACGGCGCAGCGCTACGGCTACGGATACCGGTTCGGGCAGGCCGTGCTGCTGGCCTCGCCGCTGTTCGAGCTGGGCGAGCGGAGTCCCGTTCGCGGCCGGCAGCCGAGCATTCCCCTGTCGGCCCTGGCGCCGCGCGAGAAGCTCTACGCGCCGGACCTGCGGCGGCTGGCGCTGAGGCCGGCCGTTCCGGAAGGCGCGCCGGGAAGCCGGAACGCGGCCGAGCAGCGGCCCGTCTCCGCCGAATCTGCGTCGTCGGCGCTTTCCGTCCCGTTCGGCGGGGGCGGGGGAGCGCTGCCGGCCGGCTCGCTCCCGGAGCGCGTCGCGGGCGGAGTGGCCACGCCCTTTGATCTGGTGCCGCCGAGCAACACGCGGACGCGGCGCCAGGAGGGCCGCGCGGCGCGCATCCGCGTGGGCGATGCCGGCGTGCCGGGCGGCGGCGCCAGCGAAGGGCTGCGCCTGCCGGCGTCGGCGGGCCGGGTGGGGATCGGCGTGGAGGCGGCGGTGGACCGGGCGGTGATGGCGGAAATGGAGGACTGGCTGCGGGTGCTGCTGGTGCGGCTGCGGCGGGCAAGCTTCGACGTGATGCCGGACCGGCGGGATCTGGGCGCCCCCGGTCTGGTGGTGATCCATGCCGAAGTCGACCGCGCGGGCCGCATTGTGCGGCGGGCCGTGGCGGCCGCCTCCGGCAACGCGGCGCTGGACCGGCTGGCGATGGCGCTGCTTGAGCAGGTGCCGTCCTATCAGCCTTTGCCGCGCGGGCTGCTGGAGGAAAGCGTGGTGGTGGAGGTGCGGGTGCGGTACTTCCCGCGGCGGTGAAGGCGGCCCCGCAGAAGGGGCCTGCGGCCAGCCGAGGCGCCTTCTGCCCGTGCGCGTCTTTGCCCGTCGGGCCGGGAAGTGCCTCCCCCTGTTTTCTCCGCTCTGAATCCAGGGCCTTCTGCGGACCATTTCCCGGGGCGCGCGCCCGTCGGCCGATTGCAAGGCGGAAGGGCCCACGGCGCCGGATGATGGCGTGATCGGCGAGCAGGTCGCACGGCCCCTCCTGCCCGCCGGAATTGGGCCTGCATTGCTTCGACGACGAAATGGGCCTGCGCATGCCTGGCATACGGGGCAGGCGGCGTACTGCCGGCCGCCGGAACAGGAGCGGAGGCATCAGGCGGGCTCGACTGCGGGCATCCGGGAGAGAATCGCCGGCTGGCTGATCAGGCAGATGCCTTCCTGCCCTTGTTGCGGGGCAGGGTGTTTCTGACGCTTTGTCATCAATACCCGGTCCCGAACACTTCTTTGTTGTGCGAATTGATATAAAATCATCCAGGCGCGGAGGTCATCGATGGCCAGCATCACGGAGAGAATGATCGAGCAGGCCTATTCCGGCCTGAAGCATTTATGCGGTGGAGCGCGGAATGACTACTTCGGCCTGCTTTACCTCGAACAGGAGTTTGGAGTTCCTCGTGACAAGGCGATCCACCAGATCGCCTTCGGGGGAAACGATTACGGCATCGACGGCTTTCATTTTGATCCTCAAAGGCGCAACCTGTATCTGTTTCAGTTCAAATGGACGGAATCGTACACCCAGTTCAAGCCTTCGCTCCGGAGGCTGATCGAATCCGGCATGGAGCAGGTGTTTCTCGCGCCCAATGCGGATCCTGCGAAAAACCAGCTGTTGCTTCAACTCCGGAGCTGTTTGATCGAAAACAGGCCGATCATCGACCAGGTCTGCATTCGCTTTGTTTTCAGGGGTGATCCGGGTCAAGCTGATCGCAGCCAGGTTTTGGACAAACTCCGCGAGGATCTGGAGAACAAAAAGTACCTGATCGACGAATTTTTCGGGGAGCCCCGGGTCGCCCTCGTCGTTGAATTCCGGTCAGCCGCCGGCAAGGTCGGCGTCGTCGGCGACAAGCTGGAGACCCGGTCATTCCGGATCCGGACCGGCAGCCTGATTCAGCGCGAAGGGCCCAGGGGCGAATCCATGCACGTGGGATTCGTGCGGCTCGTGGATATCGACGAGATGTACCGTCAAATGGGCTCGCGGTTCTTCGAGCGCAACATTCGTTTCGGGCTTGGCGCCGGCGAATCTGTCAACCGGGCCATCTCGCGCGCACTCAGGCAAATCGTGCTGGACGAGAAGGAACTGCCAGCTGTATTCGCTTTTCATCACAATGGCGTCACGCTGTTCGCCGAAAGGCTTGAAAATGCCGACGGCTTCTGCATAATCACTGAACCGCGGCTCCTCAATGGCGCCCAGACGGTGACGACTTTCCGGGAATTTCTGGAAAATAACAAGAGCAACCCGCGTCTGGAGGATCTTCGCAGCGCCTTCGAGGATCTCTGGGTGCTCTGCAAGATCATCACGAAGGCCTCTCCGGAGTTCGTAACTTCGGTAACAATCAACAATAACCGGCAAAACCCGGTCGAGCCGTGGAACCTCCGCGCCAACGACCTGATCCAGCTTGAGTTGCAGGACAAATTCCGGGATGACCTCGGGATTTACTATGAGCGGCAGGAGAAAGCGTTTCAGGCATTGGACTACGAGCAAATGGAGGATGAGGGCATCACGGAGCAAGGCAAGGCCATCGAGCTGGTCAGGCTTGCCCAGACTTTCCTCGTGTCCGATGGAAACATCTCGGCTGTTTCAAATCTTCGCCGGGTCTTCGAGGATGATAGTGCCTACAGCCAGGTTTTCAGCTCCGCCCGGCTGAAGGCCGATAGCCGTCACATCGTCCTGTGCTACAAGATCCAGTTCCGCCTGAGGAGGCTTTTGAAAGAAATCGAAGAAAAAGGCCCGAACAAATACTGGTTCGTCTTCCGGGCGCGCAACCTGTTCTGGGCCCTCCTCTGCCAGGCCCTTTTGAACGACCCAAAGCTTGAAGAGCATGCAGAGCAGCATGGCCGCGACTTGACTGTCAAGGCTCAGTTCACGGAGCTCCTGGCCGGGCTGGCTTCGACCCGGTGCCGGCCTCTTCTTGCGGATTTGCTGAAAGATCCAGCGTACTCCGACAAGCTTGCTGCCGAAGATCTTGGCTTCCTCAGGACAAATGCCGTATTCAAGCGTTGCATGGAACTCGCCTTCAGGCGCTGGGGGTGGGCCGAGAAACGCTTGAAGTGAGCGCGGCTTCGGAGATTCGGCGGTGGAGCCGCCGCGAATGGCCGCGGAGAAAAAACGACTCGCACATTGGTTTTCCGGAAAGCCGCGAGCGAAGCCGCTCGAAGGAGGGCGGCAACGAGCGGTCTCCCGGGGGCAGGAAGCTCCCCAACGCGCGGGCATGGGGATCCTCGCAGCAGGACCGCTCACTCCGGCCGTCGTTCTGGCGAACGCCGGCACCCCGTTCGCGGCTCCGAACGCGCCATCAATGTGCTTTCAGAGCCGCGAGCGAAGCGGCGCGCCAGTGCCGCGGGAGCGAGCGGTCCCACCGCGGATCCATCCGCCGCGGGAACGAGCGGCCCCACCGCAGCACTCCGGCAGAACAGGGAATTGCAAACGCTCGGAGACGAACCGCTCACTCTGGCCGTCGTTCTGACGAACGCCGGCACCCCGTTCGCGCCTCCGAACGCGCCATCAATGCGCTTTCAGAGCCGCGAGCGAAGCGGCGCGCCAGCGCCGCGAGAGCGAGCGGTCCCTGCGTGGATCCATACGCCGCGGGAACGACCGGCCCCACCGCAGCACTGGTTGCCTTGCCAGAGCAGGGAATTCGAAATCCTCGGAGCCAGACCGCTCACTCTGGCCGTCGTTCTGACGAACGCCGGCGCCCCGTTCGCGGCTCCGAACGCGCAATCAATCCGCTTTCAGAGCCGCGAGCGAAGCCGTCCGCAGGACGGCGAGAGCGAGCGGCCCCTGCGCGGATCCATCCACCGCAGGAACGACCGGCCCCACCGCAGCACTGGTTGCCTTGCCAGAGCAGGGAATTCGAAATCCTCGGAGCCAGACCGCTCACTCCGGCCGTCGTTCTGGCGAACGCCGGCACCCCGTTCGCGGCTCCGAACGCGCCATCAATGCGTTTTCAGAGCCGCGAGCGAAGCGGCGCGCCAGCGCCGCGAGAGCGAGCGGTCCCACTGCGGATCCATCCGCCGCGGGAACGAGCGGCCCCACCGCAGCACTGCGGCAGAACAGGGAATTGCAAACGCTCGGAGACGAACCGCTCACTCCGGCCGTCGTTCTGTCGAACGCCGGCACCCCGTTCGCGGCTCCGAACGCGCAATCAATCCGCCTTCAGAGCCGCGAGCGAAGCGGCGCGCCAGCGCCGCGGGAGCGAGCGGTCCCTGCGCGGATCCATCTGCCGCGCGCGAAGCGGGCCGCGCCGGGGACTGACACCTCCGTCCCGCCCCACTGCCGCCCCATCCCTGCGACACACCGAAGCCG
>Ga0308389_1001209_pt1 | contig 17864 bp, 14 predicted proteins | sample Hotspr2Sample148_FD_202362 | JGI IMG/M metagenome (GOLD analysis project Ga0308389, IMG submission 202362) | Hot spring phototrophic mat microbial communities from Mushroom Spring, Yellowstone National Park, Wyoming, United States - 20040719_148 ... | reverse complement strand
TGCCCGAAGACATCCCAGCCCATCTGCATTACCCGGACCTGACGAGTCTGCGGCAGGCATTCTTTGGCTGCCGGGAGTTTCGGGAGCGTGAGCGCATCCTCTGTGGCCCATCCCTGAGTGGTTTCGAGCCTCCCCTGGTGCTCGAAGATGAAGTGAATGCCACAACACTGGAACGACTGCTCGCCCACATTCAGGCAAGCTGGCAGAAGCTCGGCCGGGAAGAGCCGCACTGGTCGGTGCTGACGAGCGAAGAATTCAAACAGACCAACCTCGCTGCCAATCGCGAGTGGTTCTATGCCTCCGGTCATGGCAATGCCGAGCAGTTTCTCCATCTTTTGCGGCGCAACGGTTGTTTTCCCGATGGGGTGGCTGACAAAGCTGTGCTGGAGTACGGCTGTGGCGTCGGGCGGGTGACGCATGCGCTGGCCCAACATTTCGGCCGGGTTTACGCCTACGACATTTCCGCGCCCCATCTGGCGCTGGCCAAGCAGTGGACGGACGGGCTGGGACTGACCAACATCGCCTTTTCTCAGATACAACACCCACAGGATGTGGTCCGCCTTCCCAAAGTACACGCGGTGTACACCGTCATTGTCCTGCAGCACAATCCGCCGCCGGTGATTCGGATGATCCTGCAGGGGCTGCTGTCGGCGCTGCTGCCTGGTGGGGTGGCGCTGTTTCAGGTCACGACCTACCGGGAAGGCTATGCGTTCGTTGCCAAAGACTACCTGCGCACGGCCAAGGCGCGCCTGGGGGAAGTTGAAATGCACGTGTTGCCGCAGCGGCGGGTTTTCGGGATCATTGCCCAGGCAGGTTGTCAGGTGCTGGAAGTGCTGGAGGATGCCTGGACGGGCTATCGCTACGGCGAACTGTCAAACACGTTTCTCGTGCAAAAGCGGGATACAGCCGCCTGAACGCAGTGGTGTCCGGGCGGGTGTGAAGACGGACAGGGCAGGGAGGAATTATGGGGCTTCTCATCAACCAGGGCATGCTCGGCGAAGTCGGCGGGTTTCGGGCGCAGACCTTTTTCCCGATTGATCCCCATCGGGTCACGCCGCCGGCCCCCAATCCCCGCTTTTTTGAGACGCTCCCCACGGTCTGGGCAGCGGCCTATCGTTTTCGTCAGGCCGTCGAACAGGGCGACGAACTGGCGTGCCGGGAGTGGTTGACGCTGTTCGTCCTGCACGCCATGGGCGTGGCCTATCTGACCGAACCGCTGACACCAGCGCTGCTGGCGCGGGAATATCCGCCGGCGCTGCAACCGGCGCTGGAGACAACCTATCCGCAGGGCGGTGGGTTGCGGGAGTTTCAGCTTTTGTGCGTGGGGACGACAACCCTGGGCGGAGTCTATCCCGATGTCGTGTTTTTTCCGGCGCGCGCCCGTTCACACTGGTCGCAGGAAAACTATCTGCGCCCATATCTCGAAGGTGAACACCTGTCCTGGGCGCGCACACAGACCCTGTTGCTGACCGATAATTTCGAGCGTGAGAAGTGCCACCGGCATTTGCGCTGCCTGGCACGGGACGTGTTGCCGCTCAGCTTCGGCCGGCTTCTCGAACGGCTGTGTGACGAAGCCTTCGGGCCGGTACCCTACGGCCTTGACCAGGCCCCACGGCTGGCTTCCAGCCCGGCCGCCTGGCCGCTTGTACGCGAACAGCCCAAACCGACAGACCTGCTGGACATCTACCCCTTACGCAAGCCGAATGAGCGCGGCGGGCAGACCTACTTCCTGGTGGACAAGTTTCCTCAGCCGCCAGCCTGGATGACAACCGCCCTGGGTCCCGGACAGCCCTCGCCGGTCAGCTACCGCGCCTTGGGACCGAATGCCATCGGGGTCGAAGTGCGCGGTCGGCTCGAAACGCTGGCGCTTGACGCCAGGGATGAGATTGTTGACCTGGCGAGTCTCTTTGTGAGCGATTTCGTCGGACGGGTGGATTATCCGCGTGAAGACCAGCGGCTGGCGCTCATTCATCCGGTGCACAAGCTTCAGGGACTGACCGATGCCTCACGGATTTCTGTGTGTATGGCGCCAGTCACGAGCCGGTTCCTGGCGTATTTCCCGGAGTTGCTGGCGGAAGACGGAACGGGCCTGCAGTCCCGCATCGCCTTTGATGGGCAGCAGGTGGTGTGGACGTTTCAGCTCTGCGGGCGGGAAGTCACCTGGACGGCGCGCTACTTTGAGGCCCGGGATTTGGCCGTGGCTTCTCTGTCCCTCTGGCCGCCCAGGGTGGACCCGCAGTGGTACTTTTACGCGGCCCACGGGCTGGGTCTGCGGGAACGTTCCGGGCGCTGGCGGTTGGTGGATGAAAACGGGCGCTTGGGCGACCTGTATGAGCTTGGTGCGTCGCAGGATGAATACGTCACCCTGCTGCGTCCGCAGGAAACGGCGGATGCCACCGGACAGGTCCGGGCGAATCGTCCGCGCGCCCTGAGCTGGTGGTGGCCGGCCCAGGGACGCGATGTGGAGCGGGGCGTTGTCTGGCTCGCCCGGCTGCCGGACGCTGGGGCAAGGACGCCGACTTCGGCCCACCTCGCCGTGGATTTTGGCACGAGCAACACGTCAGCGGCTTTTGCGGCCGGTGGTGTGACCGACACCCTGCGGTTTTCTCTCGCCCCGCTGCGTCTGTGGAATGGCGACGGAGCCAACCGGCTGGGGTTTGCACCGTTCAACTGGGGCGGAGCCAAAGGCTATTTCTCGACGACCCTGCTGACGCGCCGCTCTGCATCGCTGCGGGAAGTATCGCCGGAGATGCTGACGGTCGAACACCTGTTTGCCGCCGCCATTCCCAATCTCTACTCCGATGGTCTCAACCGCATGCTGCTGGCGGCCGGCAGTGGCGCGAATGCCTGGGACCTGCACGACAACCTCAAGTGGGGACAGTCCCAGACCTCTGCCTACCGTGCACTGTTTCTGCGTCTGCTGCTGCTGTTTGCCCACGCCGAGCTGTTTTTCAACCGGCGGGCGCAGGTGACGGATTACACCTTCACCTTTCCGCTGGCGATGAGCCGCACCGACCGGGATGTGTTCCACAAGCAGAACCGGGAGAACATCCAGGTGATCCAGTGGCTTTGCCACGGCGTGCGCAACTTTGAAGCGGCTTCCCACTACCGCGCTGACGTGGATGAAAGCGCTGCCGCTGCAGCCGGGGCCAACCTGCCGCCCAGTTCCGACCGGCTCGATCTGTTCATTGACGTGGGCGGCGGCACAACCGATCTGGCCGTCCGGCGCGGGACGGAAATCCTGGTGCTGGACAGCCTGCGGTTGGCCGGACGGCAGTTTTTCCGCACCGCCGAGCAAAACCTGTCCTCCCGCGTCAGGCTGCGCAAGGCCAGTGTGTTTCGCCGTCATCTGGGGTTGTTGCTGGCGCCGAACGAGGAAGCCGCGCCCATGGAGATGGATGTCAGCGACATGCCGGGTCTGCGTGACCACAATCTGAGCCTTCCCACCTTTTATCTGCTGCGCGTCAATGAACTCAAAAGCGAAACCTTCGTGCAGCGGGAACACCTCATTCTGAAGCGCCAGCGCGATACCACCCTGCCCGAAAACCAAAGCTACCGCGATGCCTACCAGCGGTTTTGCGCCCAGCTCTTTTTCCGCCACATTCTGGCCTACGGCATTCTTCAGGCGGCCGGTGCGGCCATCGAGCGCCGGCTGGGACGAGACCAGTTGCCGCACGGGATTCATGTGGTGCTGGGCGGGAATGCCTGGGGTTTGCTGCTCTTTGCCGACTTTGAGCGTTCCGGGCAGGCATTGCTGGCAGAAGCCGAAACACTGCTGGATCGGCTCAAGACGCGGGCCAGCGGCAGCCTGCTGCCGGAAGCTGCCGCCTGCCTGCACGAGCTGCACATCCACGATGTGACGCTGCTCAATGAAGGCGACATCAGTCGCGCCAAGACCAACGTCCCGATTGGGGCGCTCGCGGTGGCGTCCAGTCAGAACCTCAGCCGGCGAACGGCTCCGTTTACCGGGGTGAATCTGGCGCAGGTGGTACTTGGCGATGGCGCCCAGGAGTATGGCCCGCAGTCCGTGAACTGGTTTGACCGCTGGAGTGAAGCTGACCTCAAACGCCGTTTTGGTATGGAGACGGACGTTGACATCCGCCAGGTCAACATCCGCCTGCCGGGGGCCAACGCTCCGCTGGACGTGCTGCTCACCTTGTTTACTTCGCGGGGCAACACGGACCTTATCCCGGAGAAACGCTGGCCGACCATCAACGGCTACCTGTCCGGTGGACGACACTATCCGGCGATGACGCCACTTTCGGTCTTTGTGACCGGCGTGCTCTATGCCGACCCAGACCTGAAACTGGTCACGAGCCTGCCCGACCAGCCCTATCCCTTGATTGAGGACATGGCCCGCCGGGCTGGTTTTTATGACGACCAGCCGCCACAGATGGACAGAACCTGAGCTGCGCCGGGGGGAGCGATGACCTATGAGTGACCGGCTGGTAAGGCAGCGGCCGGCAGGTTTGCCAGGCACGGGATGGTGCGCCGGCGCGTTGGAAACCCGGCAAAAGCATCGCCGGGGTGAGCCGACACCGGCCTGCCAGTGGCGAACGGTGTGGGGCTGGGTTCGGAAACGCTGCTGTGTCTTTCCAGCCGTCTGCCGGTTGGCGATCCTGGCCGGGCTGTTGGCATCCTTCGCCGGGCAGCCAGGGGCGCCGCCGGAAGTCTGGCCGGTGAAAGCTGCCGGGTGGAAGCTTGATGACCCGTCCGTGGCGGCCGCTCCTGATGTGTGGCCGGTGGCACTGCTGACCCTTGTGGTGGCGCTGGTTGGACTCGTGGTTGTGGCCGTTGTGTTCTGGTGGCTTCTGCGTGCCCAGCGGCAGCAACTCGAAGGTGAAATCAGCGCGTTGCAGGCACGTCTCCAGCGGCTTGAAAGCCAACCCGCGCCGCCCAAGCCAGACAACGCTTCCAGACCGGAGGCGGCCGGCGGGCCTGCCCCCGAAACGGCGCTGCGCGCAGATTTGACAGCCCTTCAGTCCGACCTGCGTTCGCTGCGTGACGAAGTGGACTACCTGAAAAACAAACTTTCGACGCTGTTGGTCTCGCCGGAGACGCCACCTCATCCGTTGCCGGCGTTGTCATCCGGGATGGCTGTGGCGCAAACCCTGCCCGCCGAGCCACAAGCCGGCACCGCCGATACGCTGCCCCCGCCCGATCCGTTTGAAAACCAGCGGGTTTCGGACATCATTGCGCGCTACCGGGACCGCCTGCGGGCCGGCCACGTGGACGCCCTCACCCGGCATTTTTCCCTCAATCCAAGCGGACTGTTCCTGGAACTCGAAGAGCGGGGTGAACGGTTCGTCTTTCCGGCGCAGGAAGTCATCTACGGCAGCGACTTTCAGCAGAACTACAGCTTTGTCTATGACTGCGACCGGCCCGGCAGCGGCTATGTCGTGGTGGTGACGCCGGCGCGGCTCGATGCCCGTGGGCAGATTGCCGCGCGGGGACGCCTGCGTATCGAGTAAGGCACACCGCTCCCGTGGCTAATAGAGCAGATAGGCGGTGCGGCGGCGGCGGAAGTCTTCCAGGGCCGGTTCGTCTGCTGCGGCAATATCAGCCCAGTCGGCATCGGCTTCAATGGCAGCCCGCAGCCGCGCCTGTCCGGCAATGACATCGAAGGGAAGCCGGTCAAAGACGTATTCGTAGGGCGGCTCACGCCACAGGCGTTCCTGTGGATACAGGCGTCGGACAGCCTTGAGAATTTCGACGGCCGTGCGGTACGAGCGAAATGTGTTGCGGTTCTGTACGTGAAGCTGAAGCCCGCCGCACACCTGTCCGGCAAACTTGTTGAACGTTGGCTGAAACCAGAGCGGCCGGAAGTGGACTCCCGGCAACTGGAGCGGTTCGAGCGCGGCTGCCAGTTCATAGGGGTCAATGAACGGTGCGCCGAAGATTTCAAACGGGCGGGTCGTGCCGCGTCCTTCGGAAAGCGTCGTGCCTTCGAGCAGCACCATGCCGGGATAGACGGTGGCGGTATCGAGCGTCGGCATGTTCGGGGAAGGCATCACCCACGGCAGCCAGGTGGTGTCAAACCACTGCGGCCGTGACCAGCCTTCCATGGGAACGACGTGCAACTCGCAGCCAATACCCTCAGTGGCATTGAACATGCGCGCCAGTTCGCCAACCGTCATCGCGTGTCGCATCGGGATGGGGTACATCCCGACGAAGGATGCCCATTCACGTTCGAGAACGGCCCCCTCGATGTCGAGACCGCCAATCGGGTTGGGGCGGTCCAGCACGACAAACGGAATGCCCTGCGCCTGGGCCGCCTGCATCGCCAGCGCCATCGTCCAGATGAAGGTATAGACGCGCGTGCCGACATCCGGCACGTCGAACACGAGAATGTCCACCTCGGCCAGCATCTCCGGGGTTGGCTGGCGCGTCTGCCCGTAGAGGCTGAACACCGGGACGCCCAGCCGTGGATCACGCGGCCAGCCTTCCCATTCGATCATGTTGTCTTGCGTCTCGCCCCGAAACCCATGCTGCGGGCCGAACAGCGCCGTCAGATGAACATCCGGGCAGGCGGCAAACAGGTCAGCCGCGTGGCGGTAGATGACATCCACCGAAGCCGGGCTGCAGATGAGTCCTACGCGGCGGTCGCGGAGCAGGTCGAGGTGGTGGGTGAACAGGCGGTCAAGTCCGGTCTGCATGGGGTGTGTTCAGGGCTGGCTTTCAGAGGTGAGGGCCGTGGAACGACATAAAAAAGCGCGGATGAGGTTTTGTCCATCCGCGCTGCCAGGCACCGCCCGAAAGGACGAGCGCGGCTACCGCGTTCCCAGTCTGGTGCGCTGTGGCCGTCCAGTACGGATGACTTCCACCCGGACAGTGCGCCGCCCAAAGCGGATGGCATCGCGGGTGGAGGGCATGTAGATGTCAATGTGGCGTCCCCGAATGCGGCCGCCGGTATCTTTGACGTGATAGACACCGGAATACTGCCCGGCGTGAACCTTGACGACCGAGCCGAGCGGCAACACGCGGGGGTCAGCCGCGACAATGCCGGGCCGGACGTATTCCCCCGACGCCGTGCGTCCTTTCAGGCTGTAAGCCGTGGCGACAAACGGAACGGCCTGCGGGGAAGGTTCAGCGTTGCGCAGGAAAAAAGAACCGAGCAGTGGTGGTGTGGCGGGCAGGTCGAGGGTCAACTCAGCGGATGGGGTTGAAGGTGATGAGGTCTGTGATGCTTCGTCCGGCTGTGGTGTCTGGGGCGAGGTCGGGGTCGGGCGGCCCTGCTGGGCGCGGGCAGCCAGATTGCCGGCCATGGACAGCAGGACGAGGATAAAGGTGAACAAGGGCTTGAATGAAAAGAAACGCAGCCCCCGACGTACCGTTTCACCTGATGCACGTAAGCTCATGCGATGTCCTCCCTGGTGAACATACGCCGCTGGACGGGGCCCTTGGGGGGCACGTCCCTGACCAGCGGGCGATCAAACCCGGAACTGTATCACGGGCTGTCAAATTGCCCGGCCGGGACGGTCGGTTGGACGCCTGTCTGCCGGCCGGTCTGGCCAGTGCATGGCGCACAAGCTTGCAGTGCCAAAGGTGGCAGACATAAGATGCCGGGCACTTTGTGACGAACCGGCCAAGTGGTTTGGTTACGTCGGTCTCTGGAGGAGTTCCCCACGTGACAAGTCAGCATCGCAGAGTCATCATCATTGGCTCGGGGCCGGCCGGTTTTACAGCCGCCATCTATGCCGCGCGAGCCAACCTGAAGCCGTTGCTTTTTGAAGGCGAGGGCCCGGAAAACATCCCCGGCGGGCAACTGATGATTACGACCGATGTGGACAACTATCCCGGCTTTCAGCACGGCATCCTGGGCCCGGAGCTGATGGCCAACATGCGCGCCCAGGCTTTGCGCTTTGAGACGGAAATCCTGACGCGCAACGTAACGGCCGTGGATTTCAAAACCCGCCCCTTCCGGGTCTGGTCGCGGGATGACGAATACACAGCCGATGCCGTCATCGTTTCCTCTGGCGCCTCCGCCAAGTGGCTGGGGCTGCCGTCGGAAGAACATCTCAAAGGTTACGGCGTTTCCGCCTGTGCCACCTGCGATGGCTTTTTCTTCAAGGATCGCGAAGTCGCCGTTGTGGGCGGCGGCGATACGGCCGTTGAGGAAGCGACCTTCCTGACGAAATACGCCACGAAGGTGACACTCATTCACCGGCGGCGTGAGCTGCGCGCCTCGAAAATCATGCAGGCGCGGGCCTTTGCCAATCCCAAGATCACCTTTCTCTGGGAGACCGTTGTGGAAGAAGTGTACGGGCAGCGGGAAACGGGCGTGACCGGTCTCCGGCTACGTAACCTGAAGACCGACGAAGTGTTCGATTACAAATGCGACGGACTGTTTGTCGCCATCGGCCATCAGCCGAACACGTCCCTGTTTGTCGGGCAGCTCGAACTCAATCCACAGGGCTACATCCTGACAAAACCCGGCTCGACCCATACCAGCGTGCCGGGCGTTTTTGCGGCCGGCGACGTACAGGACTTTACCTATCGCCAGGCAGTGACGGCCGCCGGCACGGGGTGTATGGCTGCCATTGACGCCGAGCGGTGGCTCGAAGAGCAGGCTCACGCGGCCCACTAGACCTCGGCACGCCACACTGAAACCACTGGAAATCGCCTGCCCGGACGCAGGTAACAACGCAGGCAGCTCAGGCAAACCAGCAGCCGGGCGCGGGACATAGGGCTATGTACGAAAATCTGCTTATCGAAAAACACGAGCGCATTGCCGTGCTGACGGTCAATCGGCCGAACAAGCTCAACGCGCTCAACATTGCAACGCGAAACGAAATTCTGGCGGCGCTCGATGCCCTCCAGTCAGATGCGGAGGTGCGGGTACTGGTCATCACCGGCGCCGGAGACAAGGCCTTCATTGCCGGGGCGGATATTGGGGAGTTTGCCGGGCAGACGGCACTCAGCCAGCGGGAAGTCATGACCCAGCGCCGGGCGTTTGATGCCATGGAAACCTTCCCCAAGCCGGTCATCGCCATGATCAACGGCTTCTGCCTGGGCGGGGGGCTGGAACTGGCTCTGTCGTGCGACATCCGGGTGGCCAGCGAACAGGCGAAGCTGGGACAGCCCGAAATCAATCTGGGAGTCATTCCCGGCGGCGGCGGAACGCAGCGCCTGACCCGTCTCGTCGGGGAAGGCAAGGCCATGGAAATGATCCTCACCGGGGAGATGATCACGGCCGCGGAAGCCCATGCCGTGGGACTGGTCAACCACGTTTTTGCCCACGCGGAGCTGCGTGAGAAAACCATGGCGCTGGCCGCCAAAATTGCCGAGAAAAGCCCGGTAGCGCTCCGCATGGCCAAAGAGGCGGTCAAAACTGCGGCCCGCTCCGGCCTGGACGAAGGGCTACGCCGGGAAGTGGATTTGTTTGCCCTGTGTTTTGCCAGCGAGGACAAGGAGGAAGGCGTACGCGCTTTTCTTGAAAAACGGAAACCCAACTTCATCGGGCGCTGATGTACGTGTGGTGCGCCGTCAACCTGAAAAACCCTTTCGAGGCTGCGCATGCCCTACCTGGTTCTGCTTCGCCACGGGGAGTCCCAGTGGAATCTTGAAAACCGCTTCACCGGCTGGGTGGACGTGCCGCTTTCTCCCAAGGGGGAGGAGGAAGCCCGTGCTGCCGGTGCGAAGCTGGCCGGCCTGACCTTCGACCATCTGTTTACTTCCGTGTTGCAGCGGGCCATTCAGACGGCTGACTTGGTCTGCGCCACTGCCGGTTTTACCAACCTGCCCACCACACGCGATCAGGCGCTCAATGAGCGTCACTACGGGGACTTGCAGGGACTGAACAAGGCAGAAACTGCCCGGCAATACGGTGAAGAGCAGGTCAAAATCTGGCGGCGAAGCTATGACGTGCGCCCGCCGAACGGCGAGAGCCTGGCCGACACGGCGGCGCGCGTGTTGCCCTACTACGAAGCGCATATCCTGCCTTTGCTGCGGGCCGGAAAGAACGTGCTGGTCGTGGCGCACGGCAACAGCCTGCGGGCACTGGTGATGCACCTGGATCGCCTGTCGCCGGCGGAAGTGCTCGAACTCAACATTCCCACCGGTGCGCCGCTTTACTATGAACTGGATGCCGAGGGCAACGTCCTCGCCAAACGCTATCTGTAGCCAGACCTGCCGGCTGAGTATCGCCCATGGGTGATCCGCCAAAGCCGCCGCGCTTCCTGACCTTTCCGTTTCCCGTCCTGGGCTTTCGGACCACGGGGAAGCGCCCCCAGCCGCCTGCCACTCCTCTGCCGGCGGACGCCCCTCCGCCGAACGTGGCGCTTGATCTGCCCTTTCCTGAGCCGGACGAAGTAGCGCCTTTGCCGTCGCCAACCGGCACGGTGACGCCTGATCCGGCCGCGCTGCCTGAAAAGCATTTCAACCACTACAGCTACTTCAGCGAAATCGAAGCTGCTTTCACGGCGCACCGTGGCAAGCCCTATCACCTGTCGCCGCTCGACTGGGCGCTGGTTGAAAGCTGGCAGAAAGCCGGCATTCCGCTGCCGGTGGTGCTGCGCGCCATTGCCCAGGCGTGCGAAGCGCATGCGAGGAAAATGTCCCGCCAGCCAAAGGGGCGTCCGCGCCCCGTGCGTTCCCTGGGCTACTGCCAGTCGTTTGTCGAAGATGCTTTCACCGCTTATCGGGCCTCCCAGGTTGGGGCGGCTTTGCCGCCGGCCGCCGCCACTGCTCCTGAAACCGGCGGCATGTCACGCGCCAAAGTCGCGGCCTTTCTGGAAACGGCGGCCGCCGCGCTCGCAGCCGCACACCAGCAGCTTTCTGCCCGGATTCGTCCTGATGCACCACACGCGCACCTTGGGACGTTGCTCCCAACGGTGGTGGCACAGCTTCGGACGCTCGGCGGGCAGGTGCAGGGGGAAGCGGCGCTTCATCTCGAAGCCGTTGAAATGACCTTGTCCGAACTGGAAGACCGCCTGCTTGCTGCACTTCAGGCGGATGCGCCGCCGGAAGTCCAGGCGGAAGCCGCACAAGCCGCCACGGCCGCGCTCAAGGCGCACCGCAAGGGGATGTCAGCCGCCGTCTATGCCCAGACCCATGCCAACTACGTGGCGCGGCAACTGCGGGAACGTTACGGTGTACCGCGCCTGAGCCTGTTTTACCTTGAAGGCGATTGAAACCCCGCCACGCTGACCTGCCAGCCGAAGGATGCGTTGCGTGGGTTTCTCCGGTAAAGTGAGGAAACGCGCCGCCACTGCGGCCGGGAGCGTCAACGGACACGATGTTTGGAATCGGCACGCCAGAACTCATCTTCATCTTTCTCGTTGGGTTTTTCATTTTTGGCCCCCGCCAGCTTCCAGAGATTGGTCGTCGGCTGGGAGAAATCATGGCGCAGTTGCGCCGGGCTGCCGACGACTTCAAGCAAACCTGGGAAGCGGAGGTGGAAAGCGAGCGGTTGCGCCTGACCAGGGATTTGTCCTCGAAGGTGAAGCTGCCAGACCTTTCGGTTGACCTTGCCGCCCCGTCTGCGGCCGAGCCGTCTGCGGCCGAGGCTGAAGTCGTGCCGGAAGTCATGCCGGCCGAAGGGTCCCTGTCCCGCGCATCCGTCCGCCCAGCGGCCGCATCGTCAGCCCAGCCGCCCGCTGAGTCCTTTGCCGAGGCATTACCGGCGGCGGAGTTGGCAGAAGCGCCACCAGTCTCCCCCTCTGCGGCTTCGGCTGTGGTCTTCCGGCCCGTGGAAGCTCCGGCGGATGTGGCGTTTCCCGGCCCGGTGTTCGTTCCCCGTCCGGGGACGGTAGAAGCCGTCGAGACCATTGGCTATGAAGGCTAGGTCCGGCGGCCGGCGTGCAGGCGCTGGCCGCTGCCAGGGTGTGTGCCATGGCGGATGAACCAAAAATCAGACCCGACGAGCCTTTTGCCGGGCCGCCTGAAGAAGAGGAAGCTGCCGCCACAATGGGCTTTCTCGACCATCTGGACGAACTCCGGCGGCGGGTGTTCTATGTCGTGGCGTTCATTGCCGTGGCCTTCATCGTGTGCTGGGGCTTTGCCGATGTCATCTATGGTTTTCTGGCCAAGCCCGTGGCGGAAGCTCTGCGGGCCTCACGGCTGGCACAGATTAAAACCAATGCTCCACTGCCAAGCCTGTCTGACTTACCTGATGGCACCCAGGTGACGTATGTCTTTGGCGCTGGCGTCGCCATTGATGGGCTGACCGTGCCGCCGGGAACGGCCGTGCCAGCGCGAATTGCGCGGGATGCCCAGGGAAAACGCCGCCTGGAAACCGCCCAGACGCTCGTCATCCAGCAGCGGGTCGTGCCGGAGGGCTTTGCCCTGCCTTCGGCGGAACTGCTGGCAGCCGCGCCTGATCCGCTGGGGCAGTTGGTGGTGCATACCGTGCAGGGCGCTTTCAACCTGTATATCAAGGTCGCCTTTTACGCCGCCATTTTCTTTTCCATCCCGTTTGCGCTCTATCAGCTCTATGCCTTTGTTGCGCCCGGACTCTACCGGCACGAGCGCGCCTATGTGTACCCGGTGCTCATCCTGGGAACCGGCTTTTTCCTGCTCGGCGCGGCCTTTGGGTACTACATCGCCTTTCCCCGGGCGTGTCTGTTTCTGTTGGACACGGCCAAGGACTTCCAGCCGATGATTGAAGTCAATGAATACTTCGACCTCATCATCACCATCGTGCTTGGCCTGGGCATTGTCTTTGAGTTACCAACAGTTGTCTTCGTGCTGGCGCGTCTGGGGTTGGTGACGGCCGGGTTTCTGCTCCGCATCTGGCGGTTGGCCGTGATGATCATCCTGGTTCTGGCGGCCATTATCTCGCCAACCTCGGATATTCCCAACATGATGATCTTTGCCGTTCCGATGCTGGCGCTGTACTTCCTGAGTGTGGGGATTGCCTATGTGTTCGGACGGCCGCGTGAAGCGGATGCAAGCGCTCCGGCCGCAGAGACCGGCAAAGAACTTCGTTCCGTAGGATAGTCTGAAGCTTATGCAGGTTTTTCGGCTCGATGAGGCGGCAGGGCAGGAGCGCCTTGCCACGATTCTCAGGCGTCACACGCTCGTTGCTGACCCGAATGTGACCCGTACGGTATCGGACATCATCCAGATGGTACGGGAGATGGGCGACAAAGGGTTGTTCGCTCTGACCGAGAAGTTCGACGGCGTATCCCTGTCGGCGCAGAACGTGCGCGTCGAAACGGCCCTGCTCGAAAAGCTGGCCGGGCAGGTGTCAGCGGAAGTACGGACGGCGCTGCGGATGGCGGCCAAAAACATTCGCCACTTCCACGAACTCCAGCGCGAATACACACGGGTGATGGAGCAGGCGGATGGCGTCCAGCTCATGCACCGCATCCAGCCGCTGGACGCGGTGGGCATCTATGTGCCCGGTGGACAGGCGGCCTATCCTTCGACGGTTCTGATGACGGCCGTCCCGGCACAGGTCGCGGGCGTCCCCCGGCTGGTGGCCGTCACTCCGGCCAAGTCCTTTCTGACCCAGCCGGTGCTGGCTGCGGCGCTTATCGAGGCCGGCATCAGCGAGGTCTATACCGTTGGCGGTGCGCAGGCGATTGCTGCGCTGGCGTATGGAACCGAGAGCGTTCCACGGGTAGCGAAGATCGTCGGGCCGGGCAACCGGTATGTAGCTGAGGCCAAACGGCAGGTGTACGGCGTGGTGGATGTGGATACCATTGCCGGGCCGAGCGAGGTGGTGATCATTGCCGACGATACGGCCGACCCGGTGCTCGTGGCGGCCGATATGCTGGCGCAGGCCGAGCATGACGAACTGGCGGCAGCCGTCTGTGTCACCACAAGCGAAACGCTGGCCATGGCCGTAGCTGAGCAGCTTGCCTATCAGGCAGCAACCCTTTCGCGGCGGGAAGTTGTTGAGGCGGCGCTGGAGCGGTTCGGGGCGATTTTCCTGGTGGCGTCCCTGTCTGAGGCCGTCCGGCTCGTCAACCGGATGGCGCCGGAACACGTCGGGGTCATGACCGCTGAGCCAGAGCGTTTGGCTGAGGACATCACCTTTGCCGGCGCGGTTTTCATCGGCGCTGCCTCGGCGGAGGCCGTTGGAGACTACTTTGCCGGGCCGAGCCATGTGCTGCCGACGGGCGGCACGGCGCGCTTTTTCTCCCCGCTGGGCGTGTATGACTTTGTGCGGCGGACAAACCTCATCCGCTACACGATGGGGCGGTTGGTCAAAACGGCCGACATGATAACGTGCCTGGCTGAGGCCGAAGGTCTGGACGGGCATGCGCGCTCGATTCGCCTGCGGATGGAGCGCCACAGCGGCCCCCTGGCCCCGACGACCAATCCACTGACCGAAAGCAAACAGAACCTTCCGGCCGTGGAGTCACCGCCGGAGACTGCCTCGAACGACGAGCCATGACACGGTGGTGGGCCGGACTGGCAACGCTTGTCCTGCGGATTCTGGGGTGGACGATACGCCTGGATACGTCCAACCTGCGCGACCTGCCCGACCCGCTGCACGGCCATCTGCCTCCGACGACACCCATCATCTACACCTTCTGGCACAACCAGATTCTGGCCGCGACGCTGTTTTTTCAGCGACGTGGCATTGTGGTGATGACCTCACAGAGCCGGGATGGGGACATCATTGCCGAGGTCATCCGGCGTTTCGGCTTTGGGGCGGCGCGGGGATCGGCGACGCGGGGCAGCGTGACGGCGCTCAAAGCCATGGTCAAAGCCATTCGGCAGGGAGCCGATGCGGCCTTCACCATTGACGGTCCCAAAGGGCCGCGCTACCGCGCCAAAGATGGGGCGGCGATGCTGGCCAGCTTGAGTGGCGCGCCCATCCAGCCGGTCTGTATCGTGACGGAACGCCACTGGACGCTGAACACCTGGGATGCCTTCCGGGTTCCCAAGCCCTTCACGGTCGGGCATGTGTTTTACGGGCCACCGATTTGGGTGCGGCGGGGCGCAACGGCAGAAGACATTGCCGCCGCAACGGCCCGGTTGCAGGCAGAGCTGGACACCATGCTGCACCGGTGGGAAACAGAACATCCCTCACAATGCAGGGCCGCACAACGCAGGGCAGGCGCACCGCCCTCTGACCGGCGCGTGCTAGACTCATCCCCAACCGCTGCGGCGGAAACAGCCTCAAACGTGGAGACGGATTGACGTGGAAGCCATCCTCGCGCTCGAAGACGGGCGCCTGTTTTACGGAAGAAGCATCGGCGCCGCCGGTGAGACAACGGGTGAAGTCGTGTTCAACACGGCGATGACGGGCTACCAGGAAGTGCTCACCGACCCTTCCTATGCCGGACAGTTGGTAACGATGACCTGTCCGCACATTGGCAACTACGGGGTCAACCCCGAAGATGTGGAGTCACGGCAACCCTTCGTGGCCGGTTTTATCGTGCGGGAACTGTCGTCGGTGGTCAGTAACTGGCGGGCGACGGAGTCGCTGGGCCATTACCTGAAGCGGCATGGGATTGTCGGCATCGAGGGCATTGACACGCGGGCGCTGGTGCGGCACATCCGCGAGCGGGGGGCGATGCGCGGCGTCATCTCCACGGTTGAGCGCGAGGCCTCCCGCCTGGTGGCCAAAGCGGCCGGTGCGCCGGGTATGGTTGGGGCAGCTCTGGCAAAAACCGTGACCTGCACCGCACCCTACACGTGGCCGCTGGCTGCCGCTGAAGACTCCACGGAGTACCAACGACGACGGTGGCATGTCGTCGCGTATGATTTCGGCGTCAAGTTCAACATTCTGCGTCATCTTGCGGCGCTCGGCTGCCGCGTTACGGTTGTGCCGGCGACAACCACGGCCGAAGATGTTTTGCGTCTTCAGCCGGACGGTGTGTTTCTCTCGAACGGGCCCGGCGACCCGGAGCCACTCACCGATATTGCCCGCGAGGTGCGCCTCCTGGCGGAACGCCTGCCCACCTTCGGCATTTGCCTCGGACACCAGGTGCTGGCGCTGGCGTTTGGCGGCAGAACCTTCAAACTCAAGTATGGGCATCGTGGGGCCAACCATCCGGTCAAGAACCTGACGACCGGCAAGGTTGAAATCACCTCGCAGAATCACGGCTTTGCGGTTGACCCGGAAAGTCTGCCGGAGGAACTGGAAGTGACCCATATCAATCTCAACGACGGTACGCTCGAAGGTTTCCGCCATCGCCACCTGCCGGTGTTCTGTGTGCAGTACCACCCGGAGGCTGCGCCGGGACCGCACGATGCGGCGTACCTGTTCGAGGCGTTTACGGCGCTGCTGCCTGTCCGTTCAGCCGAGGTGGCCGCATGAGGCCGGGCGGGAAGGTCTGCCGGCTGTGGCTGGTCGGCGCTGGTCTGGTCTGGCTTCTTTGGCCCGAAACAGGTGCACTGGCGCAACAAGTGCCGCCGTCGCCAACCGTGCCGCCGGCCACTGCCACGCTCAAGGCCGAAGGAAAGACTGACGACGGGCGTCTTTTTCAGGAATACGTCCGCGAGCAGAAAATGCGCTTCGAGTATGGCCGGGCGCTCAAAATCACCCTTCCGCCGCAGGGCAGTCTGACCGTTACCGGCAGCAAACGGTCGGAACTCGTGGTTCAGGCGACGATTCGGGTGGAAGGCGCATCGTCCGCCGAGTTGGCGGCTCTGGCGGAACGGATTGGCTTCCAGATTGACACCCGCGATGTCCGTTTGCACCTCATGTCACTGGGTCCGGCTGTCAAAAACCTGTCCCGCAAAGAGCGCCGCGCAGTATCCGAAGGGCTGGCCAGTCCGCTGCTGCGCCTGCCCTACCGCATAGATTACAAGGTCGTCGTCCCGGAATACACGGACCTGGAAATCGCCGTTTTTGACGGCGATCTGTCGTTGGCTGACATCTACGGCGGCATTGTGTTTACCGTGCAGCGCGGCCGGGTTGTGCTGAGCGGCGTAGCCGGAACGGTGGTCGGACGACTGGCGACGGGCGCGGCCAGAGTCGAACTCAATGGACGAAGCTGGCGCGGTTCTGGGTTGGATTTGCAGGTAGGGGTTGGAGACATTGTGTTGAGTGTGCCACGCGGTTTTGCCGCTGACGTCACTTTGGCGGCCAGCACACCACTGGATATTCGCTATCCCATCAACCGTGATGCGGACATTCCACCGGACAGCCCCTTTGGGCTGCGCACCCGTGGGCGATTTGGGGTCGGGGGCGCGGCGTTACAACTGATGACGGCGCGCGGCACACTCCGGGTTGAACCCTATCCCCCGGAGAACCCATGACAACTGACCGGTGTCTGCACCGGACAGTTCATCAGATTGGCGATTGCCTGCGGCCGGGTTGGCGGGTTATCCTGCGGTCACACGCTGCCATTTCAAGTCGCTTTTCCAAGCTTCAGGAGAGGTCAGGGCCCAACCCATGACGAATCACGAGCGAACTGTTGTCTGTTTGGCGAGTTATTTCAAAGGCGTCGAATTCCTGCGCGAAGTCAAGCGCCAGGGATGCCGGGTCGTTCTCGTGACGAAAGAGAAGTTCCGCCACGAGGACTGGCCGTTTGAAAGCCTCGACGAGTTGATCCCCCTGCCGAATGATGCCTCGCCGGAGTTGTTCATCTACACCGTGGCGCAGTTGGCGCGGCCGCGCAAGCTGCACACGGTCGTGGCGCTGGAGGAACTCGACGTGTTGACGGCAGCGCTCATCCGGGAACACCTGCGCCTGCCGGGCATGGGCAGCACGACGGCGCGGCACTTCCGCGACAAACTTGCCATGCGCATCGAAGCACAGCAGGCTGGCGTGCGGGTGCCGGACTTCGTTCACGTACTCAACTATCAGGACCTGGAAGACTACATGAAGCGCATCCCGCCGCCCTGGGTGATGAAACCGCGCTCGGATGTCTCGGCCATTGGCATCAAGAAGCTCTACGACAGCGAGCAGGTCTGGCGCACGATTGACTATCTCGATGCCCGCGACCGTCTCAGCGAGC
>Ga0308389_1001202_pt1 | contig 17907 bp, 14 predicted proteins | sample Hotspr2Sample148_FD_202362 | JGI IMG/M metagenome (GOLD analysis project Ga0308389, IMG submission 202362) | Hot spring phototrophic mat microbial communities from Mushroom Spring, Yellowstone National Park, Wyoming, United States - 20040719_148 ... | reverse complement strand
ATGTAACCGTGCTCAAGTGGGTTCGTCAGTGGGGGAAGGCGATAGAGCGGCTTCGCAGGGAGGCAGAGCCGAAAGAAGTGCGTCAGGTGGAGATAGATGAGTTGTGTAGCTATATCGGTGAAAAAAAGCAAAAGTGGGTATGGGTGGGTGTGGATAGAGAGCGGGGGAAAGTGTTGGATTTTGTGGTGGGAGACCGGAGTGAGCGGACGGGAAGAAGACTTTATGAACGCTTGAAGGGGTATCAGGTGAAGCGATTTTGCACGGACTACTGGCGGTCATACAAGGCTATTTTGCCTTCTTATCTACATAAGGCCTCCAAAGCTGAGACGCACGGGGTAGAGCGTGTGAATAGTCTGCCTCGGCACTACTTGGCTCGTTTTCGTAGGCGAAGTCGGTGTTTTTCCGGGTCATTAGAGATGATGGTCTATTCTTTGGAACTTCTTTTCTTCCTAAAAATCAATGGAGGCCCGTGGGAAGCTATAGTAAGTTAGCAGTCTCAAATTTGAACACTAACATTTTGACAGAGATAAATGAGAAAAATAATATCAGCTAAGGCAATAAAAACAAGACAATATTGGATTGAAGAAATCCGAAAACTGAGTCTCAACTTTGGTAACAACATAGACAAATTAGAGAAAGAATTAGAAGCCGAAATCAAGAAAAACGGTGTTCCCTCATTAATTGACCACTTGCGACTGTGCGGAAATATTCCTGAAAGTTACGGACACGATACAAGCGAAGAAAAACTATATTCAAAATACACCGACTGCTTACTCTCATTAGCTTACACCGCAATTGGACTAAAAAGTTTGGTGCTTAAAGAGAGAGCAGATGCAGCAGACGTTGAAGCATTTGCAAAAGATTACAGCTTTGTTGCAGATGCAAAAGCATTCCGACTAAGCAGGACAGCAAAAAATCAAAAAGACTTTAAAGTTCAAGCGATGCACGGTTGGAAACGTGGAAAACCTTATGCAATGGTGGTTTGCCCGATTTATCAACTTCCAACGTCATCAAGCCAAATTTACCAGCAAGCAACAACACAAAATGTTTGCATTTTTACATATTCACACCTTGCAGTGCTACTTTCATACTCTGAAAAAGAAGGACAAACGAAAGCTCAACAGCTTTTGAAAAAAATATTTGAAACGGTCGAAACACTCAATCCTTCTAAAAATGCAACCGACTATTGGTTAGCAATCAATAAAACAATACTTTCCTTTTCAAAAGCAATAGAACCTTTGTGGAGCATCGAGAAAGAAGTGGTGACTGAGAGCATCGCCATATCCAAAGAAGAAGCCCTGACATTCTTGGCACAGGAAAGAGAAAAAATAATGCGAATGAGTCATAATGAAGCATTAAGAGAACTTATCAAACTTCACAAGATTGAAAGCAGGATGAAAACCATCAATGCGGTTTCTGATAAGGGACTATTTACAATTCAATAAAAAAAATGATGGAAAAATTCATAAATAAAATAATCGAAGGTAACTGCGTAGAAGTGATGAAACAGTTTGACGATAATGTAATCGACCTTACTGTTACTTCACCGCCTTATGACGATTTGAGAAATTACAAGGGATATGTTTTCCCATTTGAAGAAATCGCACAACAACTTTATCGCATTACAAAACCGGGCGGTGTTGTGGTATGGGTTGTTGCTGATGCAACAATCGATGGAAGCGAAACAGGGACAAGTTTTAAGCAAGCTCTTTACTTCAAAGAAATAGGATTTAATCTGCACGATACCATGATTTTTCGCAAGATAAATCCTATTCCGCAGATTTACCGCAAGCGTTACACTAACGAGTTTGAGTATATGTTTGTTTTCAGCAAAGGTCCTGTAAAAACTCATAACCCAATTATGGTTGACTGTAAGCACGCAGGTTTAGAACTCAATGGAACGACTTACAAGAATTATTCAAAAAACGAGCAGATAAGAGAGAAACTTGCCAAACCTGTAAAAGACAAAAAGATAAAGGGCAACATTTGGGAATATGTAGTTGGTAAGAAAGATGAAGACCAAGAAGCCAAAGGACATCCTGCACCTTTCCCTTGCCAACTTGTGAGAGATCATATCACATCTTGGACCAACCCAGGTGATATTGTATTAGACCCGATGTGTGGGAGTGGAACAACTCCAAGAGTAGCTTGCGAAATGGGAAGAAAATACATTGGAATTGACATTAGCCACGAATATTGTGAATTAGCCAGGCAGCGAGTGAAATTGATAGAAATGCAACCCCGACTTTTTTATGCAGAAGAACCGACAGAAGAATATCTTGATGATGTAGAAGAATAGGCACAGCAGCCAACATTAGTAACCGTTGCACAACTACCTTTCAGACTGCTAACTTGTGAGTGGCATGTTGTCTCTTTGCGGGGTATGACTCTGATAAGGGCGTGTCCAAAGTGTAAAAGTGAGCACTTCATCAAAAATGGGAAACTTCATGCCAGACAGCGATACGAGTGTAAGGCGTGTGGATATAACTTTACCGTTAGCAAACTGGGTAAAAGCAAGCCGCCTGAGGTTCGGCGGATGGCTTTACAGCTCTACTTAGAGGGCCTGAGTCTTCGGGGGATTGAGCGGCTGTTGAAGATTAGTCATGTCACCGTGCTCAAGTGGGTTCGTCAGTGGGGGAAGGCGATAGAGCGGCTTCGCAGGGAGGCAGAGCCGAAAGAAGTGCGTCAGGTGGAGATAGATGAGTTGTGTAGCTATATCGGTGAAAAAAAAAGCAAAAGTGGGTATGGGTGGGTGTGGATAGAGAGCGGAGGAAAGTGTTGGATTTTATGGTGGGAGACCGGAGTGAGCGGACGGGAAGAAGACTTTATGAACACTTGAAGGGGTATCAGGTGAAGCAATTTTGCACGGACTACTAGCGGTCATACAAGGCTATTTTGCCTTCTTATCTACATAAGGCCTCCAAAGCTGAGACGCACGGGGTAGAGCGTGTGAATAGTCTGATTCGGCACTACTTGGCTCGTTTTCGTAGGCGAAGTCGGTGTTTTTCTCGGTCGTTGGAAATGATGGTGTGTTCCTTAGAGCTTCTCTTTTTCCTGAAAATCAATGGCGGCTCATGGGCATCTATACTAAGTTAGCAGTCTCGGTATAAGTCCTCATTATTGGTTTGAGGGGGCATTGGCATCCTTTAAGCTATATGGCTGCGGATCCCTAATGGCCTCTACGGTCACACCAGGGGACTTTTACTATAGCCGATAATTCTATGGCGTACCAGGGTAAAACGGCTCGGCAAGGCCATATCCAGCCTCACCGAGCCGCTATGGTACAGGCCCCTGGCTATACATGGTCGCATGAGCACCAGCACAGCTTAGGCTGTCGCGGCCTGCGGATCTCCCTTAACAGGACAGCTGCCCACGCCCCAGTTATCCGGCTTTTACCGCAGATTGGCGACCAAGCCCGCAGACATGAATCGACGCTGCATGGGGTAATGCACAAAGGTTTGATACCTCGTGCCGAGGATGTTGTTAGCGGAGAATATCGCCCTAATCGTGTAAGCCTCCCTAGCTAAAATATCCCAGCCTAAGGAGGCATCGATAGTTAGGCTGGATGGGATTTGATCTACCTGGGGGTCAACCCCAAACTTCATTATGGGATCCTTGGTATTACCTCTGTATCTCAAGATTAGGTTGAAAATCCCTCGCGCATTCGGGCGGTAAATGGCTCCAAAGTTAGCTAACCAGTCATACGCACCGGGGATGATAGCCCTACCATCATACGGTAAGAAGAACTGCCCCACAGCGTTATTGATGGCGGGCTGAGCGGATGGCCCACCCAGAGGCCCTTCATATACCTCCAGGTTACTATATCTCCTCGTAATAGACTCCAAAAAGTAGGTGGCGTTAGCAAATAAGCTCAGCCCCTTCAGAGGCGCAGCCTCTATTTCCATCTCCAGGCCTTGGCTTATATCATACCCTGGAAAGTTCCTATCTGTAGTGACGAATGCCGCACCAAAGCCCGGTGGGACAGGGGCACCGGGCTTTACAGGCCTAATCTCAAAGACTGGTGCCCCAAACTGCCCCTCATTCTGCAGGTAAAAATAGGTGGCCCGCACAGTCATTTTTCTATCCCAGAGCGTTAGCCTCATACCCGCATCAACGCCCCTTAGGCGCTCCATACTAAGCACATTCTCTGGTAAGAGCACATTCCCCTGTAGAAACGGCGGCCCTAAAACTCGAGCAGGGCGATTGAACGCATTTACCTCATTGAGCGGTATCCATCTACTTTGCAGGCCGTAAGAGGCGTAAAGCAGTAGTTTGTCCCCTAAGAAAGCCTGCGTCACACTCCCTACAGGACTCACATAGGTTTTAGTTATGCCGTTCTGTCCGTCTACTCTCAAACCCAGCGTGATAAAAGAGCCATTCCATAGGTTTAGTTCCGACTGTAGATAAGCCCCATAGAAGTTTTGCCGACTGACGTACTTGAAGTAGAGGTAATCATCATCTGTTTTTCCCTCAGCCCAATGCCCTTCACCCCCTGCTTTGAGAGCTAATCGGCCCCTGAATAGCCTCTGACGATAATACCCTCGAAAACCCGTGAGCGTACGCTGCTGATTACCCCAATGCACATTATAGTTTGTATCCTCAGGAAAAATCGGATTGAGGCTCTCACGCTCCCGATTCTGATAAACGACCAACTGATAATCCAGGCTGGAACCCCTCCCAGGTCGTATCACAGCAGAATAATTATGCATCATGCGCCTGCGAGAGGCCTCTGAGCCAAACATTGGATAAGCATGAAACATCTTCTTGAAGTCTACAAAGTTACCTTGAAGTACAACATCTAAATGCTTGTTTATCTCATAGCCTACCTTGAAGTTAGGCAAGAAGTTGCGAAGCTCTCTATTAGTATACTGGAATGTACTGAGAAGGCCCTCCAACCTCTGATCACTCTGGCCCTTAGACATATCCAGATCAAAGTTCGCCAGGTAGTAAAATCGGCCTGCTTTACCAAAGGTGGCTGTGAAACGGTAGTTCGCCCGACTACCCATATTTGCACCTACAAAAGCCACATCCTCATTTCTCTGAGTTCTAATATCAATAACCGACTGGAAGCCTCCATATTCTACTGGTACTGGACCTGGGTAAATCGTAATACTTTCAATGATGTTGATCGGAATATCGTCAAATTCAACTGTGTGGTTACTAGCCAGGTTGATAGGTCGGCCATCCAGCAGGACTAAGGTCATACGGCTATTATCCCTACCAAAGTTTCTAACCAAAAACCAGGTCTCCGCTCCTGCATCGCCCGTATTTCTAAAAGTGAGTCCTGCCTTCAAAGCCAATAAGGAGGCGATGCCGTTCGGGTCATCGCCTATCAGTCCGACTAATATCCCATTGATATCTTCACGCGTAAGATGAATAGCATTAGGGAATTTTACCTCATTTCGTACTTCAGCAGGTTGCTGAGCAAAGGAAAGCGTACAACTGATACTGCATGCGAGCCATAGCCCTATCCACTTCGTGATGCCCGAGGTGGTGGGATAACGGCACATTACTCTACCCCATATGAGGCGCTGCATGCCCCTCCTGCGAGTGCGCAGCAACCCCTGAGGAGCCCGCAAATAGCCATTGTAACCGCCTTGTGGCTGGCCCTTAGCAAGCCTCCAGCCATCAGCGCTCAACTGAGCAGAAAATGGCCACAAACTCTGTAAAGCCTCACCTAAAATCGTGAGTGCATAGCGCGGATGAAACCGCCTCGCGCTGGGACGATGACCCAGCAGTGTTCCTACGGATACACGCATGCCGCAAAGGTAATGCATTGAAGTCAATATCCTGCAAGCAACGTAGCCGGGGCATTTCCCCATGCCGCGCGGCGCCCTATCATCCCAAAAACACGTCGCGCCGCGCGCACCGGGCCCCTCCGTGCCCTCGGTGCGCTCTGTGGTGATCGCCCCTTCCTCCGCCGCCAGCAGCTATCCCACAACACCACGCCCCGTTTTAATATGTTCATTATCTTCGCACTATGGAAAAGCTCAGCCTGGCCGATCAGGCGCGACTGGAGTTCTGGCCCGAGCACCAGAAAGCACTCTACAAGCGCCTCGAGGACAAACACACCCACGTAGAGATTGACGAGAGCGACCCGCTCGCCACCCGAGTCGTCCTCAACATGGGGCCGCAACATCCCGCTACCCACGGCGTCCTCCGAGCCATACTCCTCTTAGATGGCGAAAAAATCGTCAAAGCCGTCATAGACATCGGCTATCTCCACCGGGGCATCGAGAAAATCGCCGAATACAAAACCCCCCAGGAGTTCATGCCCTACACCGACCGCATGGATTACCTCTCCCCCTACTCCAATAACGTCGCCTGGTGCCTCGCCGTAGAAAAGCTCCTCCAAATCCAAGCCCCACCCCGAGCCCAGTACATCCGCACCATCGCCGCCGAACTCGCCCGTATCTCCTCCCACCTCCTGTGGCTGGGAACAATGGTCATGGATGCCGGCGCCGTCTCTATGTTCCTCTGGACCTTCCGGGAAAGAGAGAAAATCTATAGCATCTTTGACAAGCTGGCTGGCGTGCGCTTCACCGTAAGCCATGCCCGGATCGGCGGCGTGCAATACGACATCACCGACGAAACGATCAGCATGATCAAAAGCTTCATCACCGGCTTCTACAAAGAGCTCAAAGACTGGCGACGCCTCCTCGATAAAAATCCAATCTTCCTCCGCCGGGTCGAAGGCGTGGGCGTCATCTCCAAAGAAGACGCCATCGCTTATGGCTTCACCGGACCAAACCTCCGGGCCTCCGGCGTGCCCTACGATGTGCGCCTCTACGAACCTTACCTGGTCTATAACGATGTGGACTTTGAGGTGCCGGTACGAACCGAAGGCGATATCCTCGCCCGATACCACGTCCGCATGGCAGAAATGGAACAGAGTGCCCGCATTATTGAACAGCTTCTGGCGAAACTCCCCAAAGGCCCTATCGGCTTAGACAATGCCAAGTACGCCTACCCCTCCAAAGACGAAGTGTACTTCTCCATGGAGGGCATGATCCATGACTTCATGATGACGGACACGGGGCCGCGCGCACCCGCCGGCGTAGAAGCCTACCACGCCATCGAAGCCCCTAAGGGCGAACTCGGCTTCTACATCTACTCAGATGGGACGGGCATCCCGTGGCGAGTCAAAATCAAATCCCCCTCCTTCGCCAACATCCAGGTGTTGGAAAAGCTCCTGGAAGGGGCGATGGTCTCCGACGCTGTGCTCCTCATCGGGTCTGTAGACCCCGTCCTCGGCGAAGCCGATAAATAACCCCGCCCGACATGTGTGGGCTGGCGGGATATTATCTGTGGGAGACCACCCGGGAAAAGCCTCCCCTCCCTCAGGCGTGTAGTCTACTCGCCCATCGAGGGCCGGATGCCCAGGGCACCTGGATAGCCCCTAACGGCCGGGTAGGTTTATCTCACACCCGCCTCAGCATCCTGGACCTTAGCGAAGCCGCCCACCAGCCCTTCCACCTCGATAGCCTCCACCTCGTCTACAACGGCGAAATCTACAACTTCCAGACGCTCGCCAAAGAAAACCGCTACCCCCTCCATACCCGCAGCGACACCGAGGTCATCCTCTGGGCCTACCGCCAGTACAGCGAAGACCTCCCCAAACATCTCCGGGGAATGTTCGCCTTTGCCCTGTATGATGAAACGTCAGAGAAGTGCCTCCTGGTCCGAGACCCTTCTGGCATCAAGCCCCTCTATGTAGCGCAGCGGCCCGAAGGCGTCTACTTTGCCTCCGAGCTGAAGGTCCTCCAAGCCTGGCTGCCAGACCTCATCCCAGAGCCGCTGGCCATCGCCCTCTACCTGCACCTCGGCTTCATCCCCGCACCCCTCTCCCCCTATAAGAGCGTCTACAAAGTCCGCCCCGGCGAAATGTGGACCATCACCCCAAAAGGCCTCGTCAAGCGCCTCTACTACGACCGAACCCACCTCTGGCAAAAAGAACCCCTCACGCTCTCCTGGGAGGAAGCCCAACAGGCCGTAAAAGAAACCCTCCGCCAAGCTGTCCGATCGCACCTCGTGAGTGATGTGCCCGTAGGCCTATTCCTAAGCGGGGGAACAGACTCCTCGCTCGTGGCCGCCTTCGCCAAAGAAGCAGGCCAGGACATCCAAGCTTTTGCGATTGGCTTTGCCGAGGAAAAGTACAACGAACTGCCCTACGCCGAAGGCGTCAGCCAAGCTCTGGATATCCCCCTGGAAAAAGCCGTCCTGTCCGTAGAGGAGGCCCTCCCCCTCCTCATGGAAATGCCCCGCTGGTACGATGAACCCTTTGGGGACTATTCGGCCGTGCCGACCTATCTCGTCTCGCAGCTGGCAGCTTCCCGGGTCAAGGTCGTCTTAGCCGGCGATGGGGGCGATGAACTCTTTGGGGGGTACCGGCGGTATGAACTAGCCCGGCGGCTCCAACCCCTCTACCCCTTCGTCCCTCCGGGCATTGTGCACCTTGTCCCTTATCTGCCCGCCCGCAAGGCCAAACGCCTCCTCCAGCTCCTCAGAAAGCCCGCTCTCACCTTCCAGAGCCACCTCTTCTCGCAGGAACAGGAGGCTTTCAGCTGGGGAGAAGTAGCAGCCATGGGCCTAACCCATCGGCCAGAAGTCAAGTGGCTCTTCCAGCGAGACCGCCTCCCAGCAGACGCCTTCCTCGCCCAAGCCGCCTGGGAGTTTTTGTACTACCTGCCCGAAGACCTCCTGATGAAGGTAGACCGCGCCTCCATGCAGCACAGCCTGGAAGTGCGAGTACCCCTCTTAGACCGTGGGGTGGTAGAGCTCGCCTGGCGCCTTCCCGTGCACTACAAGTACCCTACAGGCAGTGCCATCCCCCAATACAAGCCCCTCCTGCGTGCCATCCTACGCGAATTCCTCCCAGCATCGCTGGTAGAACGGCCTAAGTGGGGCTTCGCTTTACCCCTGCGGGTATGGATGCGTAAGGGCCCTCTCCGAGACTGGATACACACCATGACCGATAGCAAGCTCTTGGAGAGCGAATGGGGCCTTTCCCCCACGCTAATAAAAAACCTCTGGCGCCAATATGACCGAGGGCGGGAGGAACTGGGCACGCGCTTATGGCTCCTATCGCAGCTCGGAGCCTTTACGCTGGAGCGCCGCCGGAATCGCCTCCGCGAGCCGCAAGGCCTCTATCCCCGCTAAGCATAAACAAGTACGGGGCGGATACGTACAGCGGGCGCAGACTTCCCCCTTAGCGAAAACCGTCGCATAGGGAGACAGCGGCGCCCAACGCCAAGGACCCATGGCTGCCGTCGCCGGAAACACCCCCACCACCGGTACATCCAGCGCCGCCGCTATGTGAAGCGGCCCCGTAGAACCGCTTATCAGCACATCCACCTGCGAGAGAAAGGTTATCAGCTCCGGCAGGGAAAGCAGGCCTTCTGTACGCAGGACCCGCTCCATCGGCAGAACCGCCGCCACAGGGTCTATGCGAGGCTTCTCCTCAGGGCTCCCGGTGAAGCTAAAGAGTGCTTCGGGATAACGGCGGCGTAAGATTTCTACAAGGGCCACCCAGCCGGAGGTTGGCCATGCCGGCGCACCACCTTTTCCGCCCACATGCAGGGCGATGCGCAAAGAGGCCCGCCTAAGAGGCTCCGCAATAGCCTCCGGTAAAGCCGCCTGCGGCACCAGCCGCGCCCGATACGAGAGAAGCTCTTCCTGCTTCATGCTTAGCACCCGCTCCTGCCAGGACGCAGGTAGCAGCGGCAGAAGCAAGCGCAAGTTCAGAAGGCTCTCATGAAGGAAGCTATACCGACGGGAAACAAAAGGACGTTCGTTGCAAAAGAGCCAGTGATACCATCGGCGGCTGGTCCCGATACGCCGGGGAATCCCCGCCCAAAACGCCCGCCATGCCAGCGAAAAGCGCGGATACACATGTATGATAGCCTGCACCGGCGAAAGCGGGGGTTTATCCTCCACTATCCAGGCGGGGTAAGGCGGGTCATGATGCCCCAAGAGGTGCGCCGCATACCGCTGTACTAAAAAGACTATTTCCAGGTCAGGGCGCGCTTGCACAAGGAGGTTTGCCATGGGCAAGGTGAGAAGGAGGTCCCCCAGCCGGTCCGTCCGGCTAAGGAGCACCCGCGAAGAGGGTGCGACGGTCCGAATACCCGTCGGGCCAGACGTAACTCGCATAGCCTTTCGCCGCAAAGTAAGTCTGCATCGCTTCTCGGTAGCCGTGCGTGAAGTAAAAGCGCTCGGCGCCAGTAGCTTCCAGACACCGAACAAGCTGGTAAAAGTCAGCGTGGTCAGACAGCACGAATGCCTGATGGAGAGAGGGGGTGCGGCGGTGTTTGCGCAGGAGTAGCCAGCCTGAAGCCTCCGCCACTTCGTAGGGGGCAAAGGCCTGTAGACGCTCTGGCCTCACCTGCGGCGGCAAAAGAATAAAGGCCCCCGCTTCTACCTGGCCGTCTTTCGGGAGGGGCTGCCAGCGGCCCAGCCGAATCCCCTGCGCCTCATACGCCTGATTCATCCGGACGACACTCGGATGCACATAGCGGGGCCCAAGGTCGGGCAGGCTCGCCAAAATCCGCTGGGCCTTCCCCAGCGAGTACGCCAGAAAAATAGCCCGATACTTCTTTCGCTGGCAGGCCTCCCACCAGGCAGCTATCTCAGCTATCACTCCCACCGGGTCAGGCCATCGGTAGACAGGCAGGCCAAAAGTGCATTCCGACAAGACCGCATGGGCCTGGACGGCCTCCCAAGCTTCCGCAGTGGGGTCCGCATCGCATTTGAAGTCCCCCGTCACCAGCATCACATAGCCTCGGTATTCTAAGCGAATCTGTGCCGAGCCCAGAATGTGTCCAGCCGGATGAAAGCTCACCTGCACTTCGCCGATGGTGAGTTTTTCGCCCCAGGGGAGGGACTGAACGGCGACATTGCCCAGTCGTCCCCGCAGAAGCGGCACCGTCGACATACTGCACAGATACACCCCACTTCCCCGTCGCGCATGATCACTATGCGCATGCGTAATCACCGCCCGCGGCACCCGCCGAACGGGATCAATATAAAAATCCCCCGGCGGCACATACAAACCTTCGTCCGTAGGCACCAGAAGAGGCTCTTTCATCCGGCGTGCGGTAGCGGCGGCGGTAGAGACACCGAAAACCTAAAGAACGGCGCCCCCTGAACGAAAGTATGAAACTCGCCGTACTCCCCAGCAGGGTCTACATCTGGGGGTAGCCTTTCCAGAAAAGCCTCATCATAAGGCTCCCCGACTAAGTCAGCGGGTAGGCGGCTGGTATCTACGGCGGTGATGATAGCTCGGATGCCACTTTGCAGCACAGAGCGGACGTAGGCTGGTGAAGCCTCAGAAGTCTCAAGCCAGACCGGGAAAAGCGGCGTAAGATCATACTTCTCTACGAGCTGCGCACGATAAGCGCGAATATCTGTTAGAAACAGGTCGCCAAATGCCACATGAGTGAATCCCTGCTGGCGGGCTTGGCGGAAAAGTTCGCCCATGAGGCTTTCGTAGAGGGTATTGGGGCAAGGGTGTGGGAGGGGCAGGCGCCACAGAGGCAGTCCTATCGCCCGAGCCTGGTCGACTACGGCACTGAACGGCACCTCGTGAAAAGGCACATACCCCTCGGGCCGGGTGGTCGTTATCAGGGCCGCCACCGAAAACCCCTCCGCTACTAACCGCTGATAAGCCATGGCGCTGTCTTTCCCAGAGCTCCAAAAGAGGAGCACCTTACTCATACGTAGGCGCAGGGACACGAACAGGTTCGGACAAACCGACGTCCTGCAAAATAGCCTGAGCGGTGGCCGCTGCCGAAAGGATCACCCCCGGCACCCCCGCTCCCGGATGTGTGTTCGTCCCGACTAAGTAAAGGCCCTTGATCCAGTAGCTCTTATTCGGTGGGCGGAGGTTGGCCGTCTGCGTAAGGCGCGGCTCAATCCCCCACGGAGAGCCCCACGTGCAGTTCCGCTCCCGAAGAAAGTCCTCCGGCGTATAAATCGACAACGTATGAATTGTGCCCTGAAGACCATCTAACAGCCGCTGCTGGAGGGAAGTCAAAATCGCTTCCTGATAGCGGGGGGCCATGTCCGCCCAGGATATGCCACTCTGAAGATTGGCCACGGGGGAGAGAATATACAGGCTTTCGCCGCCGGGGGGCGCCCAGCTCCCATCTGTGCGGGTAGGCGCATGCACATAGAGCGAGAAATCCTCCGGCAGAACCTTCCGCCGGAAAATGTCTCGTACCAGACCTCGGTAACGTGGACCCAGAACAATCGTATGGTGCGGGAGCGTCTCAGGATAGGTCCGGCTCAGCCCCGCATAAATCAGAAAAGCGCTCATCCCATACTGGTACTGGCGCAGGCGCCAGCGAGCCAGCGTGGGCAGCGCCTCCTTATCTAAGAGCGTAAAATACGTGTGGAAGAAGTCGGCATTGGAAACAACCACATCAGCGGGGATGTCGCCATTATCCGTCTGGACGGCGACGACCCGTCCACCCCGGGTGTGAATCCGCCGCGCCTCCGTCCTAAGAAGCAGCTGCCCCCCAATGTCCGTAAATAGCTGCGCTAACCCCTGCGCCAGCCCATACATTCCGCCCCGCACATACCACACCCCCCCAGCCTTTTCCAAGTAGGGGATCATCTGATAGACCGCCGGCGCCCGAAACGGATCACCCCCTATGAAAAGCGGATGGAACGAAAAAATAAACCGGCTCCGCTCGTCTTTGAAAAACTTCGCAGCCAAGCCGTAAGCGGAGCGTAAGGCCTCTAAGCGGAGCGCCTTAGGAAGAAATCGGAGAAGCTCTCGCAACGTAAAAAGACGGCGACCCAGACCTTCCTCTATGACAGCTTGGTAAAAAGCCCGAGAACGTTCCATGAAGGCCGCATACGCCCGGGCATCGTGGTCGCTAAACCGAGACAGCTGCGCCTTCATGTGCTCCGCATCATCGGTGTAATCTATGTAGCTGCCATCCCAGAAGTAAACCCGATAAAAGGGGTCCAGCTTTTCCCAAGAGAGATAAGCCCGTCGATCTCGCCCCGCTATCTCAAAAAGCTCTTCTACCAGCTCTGGCGCCGTGAGCAGCGAAGGCCCCATATCAAACCGATAGCCCCCCTGCCGAAGGGGCTGGGCCTGACCCCCCGGATAGGCCTGCTTGTCCAAAATAGTCACGTCCAAGCCCACCGCCCTCAGCCGAATCCCTAAAGCCAGACCCCCAAAACCAGCCCCAATTATGACGACTTTTTTACCCATACGCGCTCTGATAACAAATCTTGTGCGGCGAGGTGTGCAGCTATTTGACCGGACTTGAGAGAAAGGGGGAGGCCACCGCCGGGGTGAACCGTACCACTGGCATAGTAAAGGCCCTTGACATAAGGGTCGCGGTTGGCTGGCCGGCGAAAAGCGGCCAGTATCCCCTCCGGCGCCATGCCATAGAGGCTTCCGCCCGTACTGTAATGCATACTCGCCCACTCCGCCGGCGTAATCACCGCCTCCGCCCGTATCCGCTCCGGCTCAAACGCCCCCCACACCTGCCTTATCCGCCTTATCGCCCGCTCTCGAAACCGCATCGTATCCTCCTCCCGCCAGGCCGAACCTACAGGCGGCACATTCAGCAGAACGAACCAGTTTTCGCTCCCGGCTGGCGCATCCGCCGAATCCGTCCGCGCCGAGATGCACACATACACCGTCGGTTCATAATCCAGCCGCCCAGCCGCAATCGCCGCAAACTCCCCCGCATAGTCCCCACTAAATAAGATGTTGTGATGCCCAAAGGGCGAGACCCCCTCCACACCCCACAAAAACACTAAACCAGACAGGCTTTGTTTAGGCGTGGGATAAGTCTTTCGGCCCAGAAGGCTTTGCTGGGCATACGTGTGATCGGTAGCCACAATGATGGCGTCTGCATCAATAAGGCCATTGCGGGTCTCAACGGCAGCTGGGCGCTCTCCCCGCAGGTGAATCCGACGGGCCGGCGTCTCTAAGAAAATCGTTACCCCCGCCTCTTGTAAGGCCTCCTCAAAAGCACGCACGATCTGGTAAAGCCCGCCCTTAATGTGATGGTTTCCCAGGCCGTTTTCTACCCAACTGATCAGGTGAAAAGTGGCCGGGAGCGTATAGGGATTGCCACCCACAAAGGTGCTGTAGCGATCAGCAATCTGCACTAAGGGCGCATAGCGTAAAGTTTTTTCAGCGGCCTCATGCATCCGTCGGTGCCCGTCTATTAGCGGCAAGTAGGGCAAGTGCCGCCAGAAAAGCGCACTTCGGAGCAGGGTACCCACATCGTGAATAGGCAGCTGCAAAAACACCGGGGCAGCACGCTCATAGAGTCTCCGGGCGTAAGTGAGGTAGTTTTGCCACCGGCCCACCGCCTCAGCGCCTAACTTCGTCCCTATCTCCTCCGCCTGCCGCTCAGCATCATGATACAGCGTAAGCGCCAGCCCATCCGGGAAAAAGTAGTGGGTATGCGGCTCTACGCTCTGAAAGGTGAGCCGGCCCACCCCCAGCATCTCCTCAAAAAAGTGGGGGAAGGTAACCAGCGAAGGCCCGGCATCAAAGCGGTAAGGGCCGACCCAGCGCTCATGGAGTTTGCCGCCTAAGGAGCGATTCTTTTCTAAAAGCGTGACGCGAAAGCCCCGACGAGCAGCGGTAAGGGCCGCACTCAGCCCCGCTATGCCCCCGCCAATCACGACAAGCTGGCGCGACATACGCTTTTCAGCTTTTCCCACAGGCTAAGCACTAAAAGCACTATCGCCAGCATGTAAAAGAAATCCTCCACCGGGATGCTGCCCACCCGAATGCCGAGGTAGTAGGGTTTATGATACAGTACGATGGGTACAGCGGTGAGGTAGCCATTCAGGAGGAGCTTACCCGGTATAATAGCCAGCACCGTCAGCCAAAAGCGCCGAGTGCCCACCAGTCCCGTCCGCAGCACCCACAGGTCTATCCCAATGGCAACCATTAGGGCTACCGCCGTCAAAAGGGTATACTCAGGCATGCCGACGCTGATAATAGCCCACCACTTCCCACAGAAAAATCGCAATGAACCCCACCACCGGGAAAAAGAGCCACTCTTCTATGGGTAAAAGCCCTAAGCGGAACGGCAGGGTATGGGCCTCCGAAAAGCTCCAATGCCCGCGACTCGTAACTGCCACGTCCCACACCCAGAAAGGGACGCTCATAAGTAACAAACTCCAAACGAGCCGGCGCGGGCACGACCAGATAGCCTTTCGGACATGCCAGTGGAAGCTTAGCAGAAAAGGCCCCGCAAAGGCCAGCAGGAGTGCTATCAGATACGACGCCATAAAAGCAGGATGACTATGGTGATGGCAGCGATGAAGCTGATGAAAACCTGCTGCCCCTGCGCCAGATTCGCTACGAGAAGGAGCAGCACCAGGAGAAAGAGAAGCACACGCCCTAGGTTAGACAGCACATCCGGGTAAGTAGCCTGCAAGGCGGTACGACGGGGATAGAGCAAGCTGAGCAAAGCGGCAAAGACGCCCCAGGAGAGGTAGTTAGCGAGGGGGATCGCAGGTGTCTCCCACTGCCAATAACCCCGGATAGCGGTGGCATACGGCTCTAAGAGAACGTCCGTCGCGACCGCGCCGATAGCTACCCAGAGGGCTCGTTTGAGGCGACCTTGCGGCCCAAGGAGACTCCACAGCCCCACCAGGCTCCCCCACGCTATCGCTATGGCTACCGGAACCCCCAGCACCTGCGGCTGCAGGACGTCCCTATAGCGGTACGGCCCAAAGGGATACCCTGTTTGCGTGCCTATCAGCTCAATGCCATATCCTAAGAGGGTGCTCAAGGCCCAGGCTTTCCACAGGGTGGCTTGGCGGACCGCCACGAGATAAGCCCCTGCCCCACCCCACAAAAGCAGATACAGACTATCACTAAGCCCGGCCATCCCAGCAAAAGCCCCCGTCAGCGTATCCACCACCGCAAACGGCGTGAGCAGGAGTAGGAAAGACACCGCCAGCCGGTAAAAAGCAGGAAGGGGTTTACTGCCCACCGGCGTCAGCCCCAGAAAAGTTTGCCCCGTCAGAAGGTACTTTTCTAAGCGGGAAAGGGCGGTGCGCTGCGTGAGGTTCTGAGCAGGATGTTTTTCCAGCTTATCCAGGATGCCCTCATACAGGCGGGCCATGACCAGCGTAGTAAGCCGAATCGGCACAGAAGGGATACGAGCGATGCCCGGTGCGGCCTCCCGATAATAGGTGCGAGCCTGCGCAATCTGATCTCGGATGAGCGCTTCGTAGGCTGGAGTGGCCTGCTTAGCGCCTATTTCGGCCTCCGATACCCCAAACTTCCGAAGCGCATCCTCTGGGATATACAGTCGCCCCCGCCCCCAGTCTTCCCCTACATCGCGGAGGATGTTCGTGAGCTGCATGGCTACGCCGAGCTTTTCGGCATAAGAGAGGCTGGCTTCGTCCGTCAGGCCGTACACATAACACATCATTTGGCCGACGACCCCCGCCACCCGATAGCAGTACAAGTAAAGCTCCGCAAACGTGGCATAGCGGCTTTTGTAGAGATCCATTTCCACGCCATTCAGGAGCTCCACGAAGAGATGCACGGGAATGGCAAGGGCTGAAAGGGTCTCCTGAAACGCCCGTGCCCAAGGGTAATCGGGCACGAAAGTATGTGGCGCCTGCACGAAACGTCTTAGCTCAGAGAGGCGCGCCTGAATGTCTTCTTTGGCGTGGCCTTCCTCGGCTTCATCTACGAGGCTATCGGCCGTTCGACAAAAGGCATAGATGGCATAGGCGTGTTTGCGCTGGGCTGGGGGCAGCAGGGCCGAAGCAAAGTAAAACGTGCGCGCATACTGGCGCGTGAGGGCCTCGGCGTACTGGTAGGAGGCTTCTACGGAGAGTGGGGAGAGGATAGCGTGAGATTCACTCCTCATCGGCCCAGAGGCGAAGGAGCTGGTTACCCGTAGGTTCGCCGCGTAGGGCGCGGTACCAGGTGTCTTTGGCGCGCTGGAGACTGGGCTGCCACTCTACAATAGGGGCGGGATAGCCTACCCGCTGGCGAACTTGCGGAGTAGGGAAGTACGCCTCCGTGGGCGAAAGGCTCCGCAGCTCGGGCAGCCATGTCTTGATATAAGTCGCTTGGGCGTCGTAGAGACGGGCCTGCCGCACCGGATCGAACCACCGGAAGCCCCGCCCATCTGTCCCGACCCCCGCCTGATAGAGCCAGTTTCCCCAGTTGCTGGCTGTATCGTAGTCTATGAGCGCCGTCTCAAAGTAACTCGCCCCCCACCGCCAATCCATCAGGAGGTTTTTGGTGAAGACGCTCGCCACAATCTGCCTGGCCCGATTAGACGTCCAAGCAGTGGCCTTTAGCTCGCGCATGGCCGCATCCACGATAGGGTAGCCAGTACGGCCCTCCACCCAAGCCGTGAAGAGCTTCTCATCCTGCTGCCAGGGGATATGCATATCTCTGAGGCCCCCCGCAGCAAAAAACCGCCCTTTTTCTTTTTTGAGAAGCCAGCGGAAGTATTCCCGCCACAAAAGCTCAAAGAAGAGCCAGTAGGTAGACTCATTGGCGCCATGCTGCTTTTCAGCCTCGCGCAGCAGGGCATAGACCTGTCGGGGGGAGAGACACCCCAGCGCTAAATAGGGCGAAAGCCGACTGCTGAAGTTTTCCCCCAAGAAGTTATTCCGGGTTTGCTTGTAGGTGAAAACGGGGCCGCTGAGGTAATCCTGGAGGCGTTTGAGGCCAGCCGTTTCACCACCTTGCCAGACGAAGGCGCGCTCAGGCGGAGGGGGGAGGGTTTGCAGGTGCGCTTTGAGGAAGTCCAACCCAGTATGTTCGGTTTCGGGCCAGGGCGGCAGGGTAGCCGGCGAGGGCAAAGGGCTTTTGACAGTTGCATGCCGCTCCACTAACTGCCGAAACCGCGTAAAGAGAAACGGCAGACTCTCCACCGGGAAAGG
>Ga0308389_1001196_pt1 | contig 18078 bp, 18 predicted proteins | sample Hotspr2Sample148_FD_202362 | JGI IMG/M metagenome (GOLD analysis project Ga0308389, IMG submission 202362) | Hot spring phototrophic mat microbial communities from Mushroom Spring, Yellowstone National Park, Wyoming, United States - 20040719_148 ... | reverse complement strand
CCAGCGCAGCCAGAGCTGACTGTCAGACGACGACTGCCCGTAGGTGGCCAGGCTGCTTCCGACCCAAGCTGTACTGGTTGTGGAGGGCAGGGTCTCCGAAGCTACACGCGGCGGGGCAGCCACTGGTGGCGGCACATTTGTAGGAGGGGCAGCCGTGGATGGTGGACGACGCTCAGCCGGACGCTGCCTGACGCTGGAAGCTGGTGGGACAGAAGTGTCCATCAGCGGCGGGGCACCATTGGAAGGTGGCAGGGAAGCATCCAGAATTTTCTCGACGAGTGGCGAGACCGGATCAAACGACGGGCTCACAAGTCGCGCCACCCGTGCCAACTCTTCCGCAAACTCGCGGGCGCTGGCCGGGCGATCAGCTTTGGACTTCGCCAGGGCACGCATCACAAGGTCGTCCAAGGCTTTGGGAATTTCAGGATTGAGTTTGCGCAGGCTGGGCGGCGGTTCATTCGCGTGGAGCAGGGCCACTGCCACCGGCGTTACCGCCGTGAAGGGCACCTGCCCAGTCAGCATCTCGAACAATACGATGCCCAGTGAGTAAATATCCGAACGGGCATCCAGTTCCTGCCCGGTACACTGCTCCGGCGACAGGTAGTGCGGCGAACCGATAATCATCCCCTGACGGGTCAGCGGCGGGCCGCCCTTTGAAGTATCGGTCACAATCTTGGCAATGCCAAAATCAATAACTTTGGCGAAGTAGGACCCGTCCGGCTGGGGCGACAGAAAGATGTTTTCCGGTTTGATGTCGCGGTGGATGACGCCGCTGCGATGGGCGGCTTCGAGCGCCCCACACACCTGACGGGCAATGGCAATGGCCGTGGCATAGGGAAGCTTCTTTTGGCGTTCGAGGACTTTGCGCAGCGATTCGCCCTCAAACAACTCCATGACGATGTAGTTGATCTGGTCTTCCGTAACGCCAAAGTCCGTGACGGCAATGGCATTCGAGTGCCGGATACGGGCCATTGCCTGTGCCTCACGCTGGAAGCGCGCCACCGAAGTGGCATCGGACACCAGCGACGGATGCAGCACCTTAACGGCCAGTTGCGTATCCATCAGCAGGTGACGCGCACGATAGACCGATCCCATGCCCCCCTCACCAATCTTGGCCTCGATGTAGTACTTTCCATCGAGCGTCCGACCAATGAAAGCGTCCTGTTCTACGGTTTCCAAAGCGCCGCCATCAAACGGACAAAACCGCATCTGGTCGTGGAATTCCTTGCCACAGATGACGCAGCGCTTCATAACCGTTGTGCTTTGGAACAGGGAAGGGAGGAACAACGGACCGACCGTTGCAAAACAAATCAGCGATGTACAGGACGTACCAAATCTACAGAAGCCGTCTTTCGCTTGTCAAACAGACTCTCGGCGCACAACACTGCCCCGCCGGTCGGGGAGCGTCATGACCATCAACAATGTGGCAGTGGATTCGTCAGGCGTGGGAGCGCAGTGAACAGGCGCTCGACGTACTCACCCAACTTCACCGGGACAATACGCTGGCGCGCCTGGCGGCCGGGGAAATCCGCGTGGATGAAACCCATCTGAACAAGGCACTGGCGACGACCCCTATGCGCGGTGTGCGGGAGGTCACACTCCAAACGCAAGAGGGCAGCTTTACCATCTCAGCTCGCAGCGAGCGGTTTTTTCTGGCCCGGGTGAGTGTCCCACTCCGTATCGAGCACATCACCTTCACACGCTATCGGCGGCGCATCTATCTCGTGCCGGCCGGCCCGGTCGCTGTCCATGGCACACGGCTCTGGCAGCGGGCTGCCGCCCATCTGCTGACCCTGCTGTTTCACCACGTGCTGGGCGAGGCGCATGCCCTGCGCGAAGCCGGTGACCCCTCGGCCGGGCTTCACTTCGACGGGCGTGGCCTGGAAGTCAACCTCAATCAGATTCCCGAAATGCGGGCAGCGCTCAATCTGGAATACACCCTGGCCGGACGGCGACTGCGCCCATTACACTTTGTTACCGTCAACTCAATTACCCCCGTTCCGGGGCATTTCATCGTCCGCACCTCGGTCAACTGGACAGAACTGGCCGAGGCGCTTCGGCGTCCGACAGTCTGAAGTTCAACATCCGCAGCCCACCAACCCCATGCTCATTGACACCATCACCAGCCGCAGCAACCCATTCGTCAAACGCTTCGTCGCCGCCCGCGAGGGACGGGATCGGCACGTCATCTTCATTGAAGGGGTGCGTCTGGTCGAGGAAGCCCTGCACAGTCACATCGTCTTTGAAGCCATCGCGTACAGCCCACGACTGTGCGACACCCCGCGCGGCGCACAACTGCTCGCCAACCTGCAATCGCAGCCCTGCCGGGGCGCCCTGCTGACCGAGGCGGTCATGGCGCATATCAGCGATGTGGAAACGCCACCGGGTATCGTGGCGCTGGGACGCCGCCCGGTGTCCACAATACCGGACATCACCAACTGCCCGGCGCCACTGTTCCTGCTGGCGGATGGTATCCAGTCCCCCGGCAACCTGGGGGCGCTGATTCGCACTGCCGAAGCCGCTGGTGCAACGGCAGCCTTGGTCACGGTCGGCACGGTGGACCCCTTCCAGCCCAAAGCTCTGCGGGCATCGGCCGGTTCGGCCTTCCGACTGCCCATCATCGCCGGCCCCAACGTGGCTGATGAACTGCGGAAACTTCATCGGCAGGGCATCTGCCTTGTCGCGGCTGACAGCCAGGGCGACACCCCCTACGAGGCTTTCGACTGGCGGCAGCCGGTGCTCATTTGGCTTGGTTCGGAAGGCCACGGTCTGCGCTCGCTGACCGACGAATGGCAAGCCCGGCTTGCTGCCCGCCTGATGATTCCCATGGAAGAACCGGTTGAATCCCTGAATGTTGCCGTGGCCGGCGCCTTGCTGCTCTATGAAGCCCGGCGACAGCGCCGACCATCAGCCGGGTCTCCGCCACCTGCCCCTCAGCAACCGCCGGCCGGCGGAGCGACCGATGCGCCGTAAGCTCATTGTCAATGCCGACGACTTCGGGATGTGCGTCGGTGTCAACACCGGGATTATCCGTGCTCACCAAGCTGGCATTGTGACGAGTACCACACTGATGGCCAACGGTCTGGCCTTTGATGACGCCGTGGCCCGCCTCCGCGATGCGCCCCGGCTGGGCGTCGGCATCCATCTTGTCCTCTTGGGCGGCCAACCGGTTGCTCCGCCATCTGACGTGCGTAGCCTGCTCGGCCCCGATGGCACCCTTCCCAACGATTTCGGGCTGTTTCTGCGCCGCCTCCTGCGCCGGGAACTCCGCCCGGCGGAAATCGAAATCGAGTTCCGCGCCCAGGTGGAAAAAGTCCTCGCCGCCGGGCTGCAACCCACGCATCTGGACAGCCACAAACACACGCATGCCCACCCACAGGTGCTGGACGCGATGCTCCGGGTCGCTGAAAGCTATGGCATCCAGTCTGTGCGGCGGCCGCATGAACGCCTGACCTTCGCTTCGCTGGCCGGGTTGCGGCCCGGTGAAATCCTGACCTTCATCCAACAGAAAGCCAGCGCGCTGGCCCTGGCCCGCTATGCGGCGGACTTCCGGGCGCGGCTGCGGACAGCCAGCGTCCGCACCCCGGATGCTTTCTTCGGCTTTGCCCACACCGGATTGCTCAATCCCGCCCTTATCTGCTATATCCTTCGCCTTTTGCCCGTCGGGACGAGTGAACTGATGTGCCACCCGTCTGAGATGGATGATACCCTGCGGCACTACCCGACCCGTCTCAAGGCATCGCGCGTCCGGGAACTGGCCGCCCTGACTGATGCCCGGGTGCGGGCTGAAATCACCCGGCAGAACATTCAGCTCGTGAGCTTTGCCCATCTCGATCACTGTAATGAACCGCGTACGACCGACCATGCTCGATGAAACCGACCAACTCCCGCCGCCGGAAATTTCGGTCGTCATCCCCATGCACAACGAAGAGGGCAGTGTCGAAAAGCTCTACGAACGCCTGTGCACCGTTCTGGAAGCCCACTACCCCTCGTTTGAAATCATCTTCGTGGACGATGCCAGCCGCGACCGGACGTACCAGCTTCTGGCCGACATTGCCGCCAGCGATTCCCGGGTGACAGTCATCAAACTCAAGCGCAACTTCGGGCAAACGCCGGCCCTGGCCGCCGGTTTCGATTACGCCCGGGGTGACATCATTGTGTCCATGGACGGCGACTTGCAACATGACCCCAGCGACTTGCCGGCCCTGGTGGAACCCATTTATGCCGGCTACGACCTGGCCAGCGGATGGCGGCATAAACGGATTGACAACCTCGTGCTGCGCCGTATCCCCTCGCGGGTGGCCAACTGGCTGATGGCCAAGCTGTCAGGCGTCGAGCTGCACGACTTCGGCACGACCTTCAAAGCCTACCGGCGCGACACCATCAAACGCATCCGGCTGTATGGCGAACTCCACCGGTTCATTCCGGCGCTGGCAAGCTGGAACGGCGCGCGCATCATTGAAGTCCCGATCAAGAACATCAACCGGGAAGATGGGCAATCCCACTACGGCCTCTCACGGACCTTCCGGGTGCTGTTTGACCTCGTTACCGTGCGGTTTCTGCTCAAGTACGTCACCCGCCCCCTGCACTTCTTTGGCATGCCGGGCCTGCTCAGCCTCTTTGTCGGGATGAGTATCTGGGCAGTACTGACGACCAAGAAGCTCTGGACAGGCGGCGACGTTTTCACAGTCCATGCCCCCTGGATGATGATGGGCACGCTGTTGATTCTGGCCGGTATCCAGCTTTTTTCGACGGGCCTGGTTGCCGAGCTGCTGGCACGTACCTATTTTGAGTCACAGGGGCAGCCGATTTACACCATTGAAAAGGTAGTGCACTATCCCTCGGCGCGTCCGCCGGCCTCGGCAACGCCGCTCCGCACCTAGCCTTCCCGCAGATATGGGCGCAACCGGTGAGGCGTGCCGTCTATGACGGCTTTTGCCGGCCAACCGCAAACATTTGGGTGCCATGTTCGACAAACTGAAAGCGATTGAAGAGAAATACGACGCCCTCACTGCACAACTCAGTGACCCTGAGGTGGTTGCTGATGCCGCGCGTTATGCCAGGCTGGCCAAGCAGCACAGCGAACTGACGGAAGTCGTGGAGAAATTCCGGGAGTACCGCACCATTGACGCCAACCTGGCCGGCGCGCGGGAACTGCTCAACGAAACGGATGACGCGGAAATGCAGGCGCTGGCGCGGGAGGAAATTGCGCTGCTTGAAAAGCAGCGGGCAGAATGTCAACTCGAACTGGCACGCCTGCTGACCCCCAAGGACCCCAACGACGGCAAGAATGTCCTGCTCGAAATCCGGGCTGGAACCGGCGGCAATGAGGCGTCGCTGTTCGCCAGCGAACTGCTGCGCATGTACCTGCGGTATGCCGAACGGCAGGGCTGGCGGGTACAAATCCTGGATGAATCCCTGTCGGAAGTCGGTGGACTCAAGGAAGGTATTATGCTTATCGAAGGGGCGCGGGTTTATTCCCGTCTCAAGCACGAGTCCGGGGTTCACCGGGTCCAGCGGGTGCCGGCCACAGAATCGGCCGGGCGCATTCACACCTCGACGGTGACGGTCGCCGTTCTGCCCGAAGCCGAGGAAGTGGAGGTCGAGATTGACCCCAAAGACGTTCGGATTGACACGTTCTGCTCTTCAGGCCCGGGGGGGCAATCGGTCAACACTACCTACTCTGCCGTGCGCCTGACCCACCTGCCTACAGGGATTGTCGTGTCCATGCAGGATGAGAAATCCCAGATCAAGAACCGGGAAAAAGCCTTTCGGATTTTGCGTGCCCGGCTGCTTGACCTGGAGCGGCAGAAGCAACACGAAGCCATTGCCGGCGAACGCCGCGCCCAGGTGGGCACCGGTGAGCGCAGCGAAAAGATTCGTACCTACAACTTCAAGGAAAATCGCGTCACGGACCATCGCATCGGACTCACCCTGCACCAACTCGACACCGTACTGGAGGGCGATCTGGACAGCTTGCTTGACCCACTTGTGGCCCACTTTCAGGCGCTCAAAATGCAGACTGAAGTTGCGGCCTGAAGTCCACCCCCATGGTCGAGACACCCCAACCAACCACAACCCTCGTGGTCGCCGCCGTCTGTGTGGACGGCCCGCGCGTGCTGCTGACCCAACGACCGCCCACTGGACGGTTCGCCAACCAGTGGGAATTTCCCGGCGGCAAACTTCACTGGAACGAAGCTCCTGAGGCTGGACTCCAGCGCGAACTGAACGAAGAACTCGGCGTGCAGATTGCCGTCGGCTCCCCCCTGCACATCATTCACTATGCCGTGGATGCCCGGCAGGCCTTCGCCGTCATGTTCTACTGGGCGCGCATCACCGGCGGCGCTCCGGCCCTGCGTGGTGTTCAGGCTGCCTGCTGGGTGCGGCCGGAAGACATGACGGCATTGGACATTCTGGCCCCCAACCGCCCGGTGGTCGCCCGCCTGTGCCAACTCGCGGCCCGGCCCGGCGGGCTGTGTCCGCAGTTTGATTGAGACAGTCCGGCCGCAGCGCCGGCGTCCGGCCGGGGCGCGGATGGTGTGCAGGGCATCAGGCCGACGAAAGGGTGTTCCCCGGGTCCGGCTGGTCCGGCACTTTCCAGAAACCGCTCGGACGGGGTCGCCCAAGGGCTTCACTTTCGACCACGCAGACGCGATTGCGTCCATTCTGCTTGGCGCGGTACAGCGCGCGGTCAGCCAACTCCAGAAGCTGCTTGGGCTCGCTGGTGTCCGAGGGCAGGGCGGCCACCCCCAGGCTGACGGTCAGGCGCCCGCCGGGCTGCGACTCCCGCCCGGCAAAGGGATATTCGGCCACCCGCCGCCGCAGCCGCTCGGCCAGCACCGCCGCCTGGCTCTTGGGGGTGTTGGGCAGCAGCACCACGAACTCTTCGCCACCGTACCGCGCCAGAACATCACTGCGCCGGAAACAACGTTCCATCAACCGGGACAGGTCTTTGAGCAACTCGTTGCCGGCTTCGTGGCCATTGGTGTCGTTGAAGTGCTTGAACCGATCTACATCAAGCATGATGATCGACAGTGGGTGTCCGCTTCGTTCTGCGAGTTCAGCCTCACGGGTGAGTTTTTCCAGAAAGTAGGCGTGATTGAACAGGCCCGTCAGTCCGTCGGTGATGGCCCGGTGCCGGGCACTGTGATAGGCCCGCAGCATCGCTTCAAATTCACGCTTCTGGGCAATGAGCGCCTTGACGCGCATGAGGAGTTCCCTGCGGTTGATGGGCTTGGTGAGGACATCCGTCGCGCCGACTTCCAGCCCGCGCAGTTTCTCCGTGGTCTCCGGCGAGGCCGTCAGCATCAGGACCGGCAAATAGCGGGTGGCCTCGGTTTGTTTGATGAGACGGCACAGTTCATAACCATCGGTCATCGGCAGGGAAGCATCGAGCAGGACGACATCCGGCAACCGCGTAGCTGACTCGAAGTAGTTGGCGTGGAGCGTGGCCGCCGTGTCGTTGCCGGACGCCACGACAAGCTGCACCCGGAGGTTTTCGCTCTCCAGAATCGTGCGCAGAAGATTCCCGCTTTCGGCGCTGGCATCCACGATGAGCACCTGAGACATTTCCAGTTGCGAGGCGGACAAGCGGTGCGGGAGACGGAAAATCAGACGGCAGCCCTGCGTGGCGTCGCCCTCGACCGTCAGGGTCGCGCCGTGGAGTTGCAGGATGCGATAGGTCACACTCAGTCCCAAGGCAATACCACGGGAGGGCACATGGCTGGCCGCTTTTTGCAGGGCGCGATAGGTTGCCAGCCGCTGCTCGGCCACGATGCCGGACATATCATCCTGAAGGGTGATGACCAGGCTCTGGACATGGCTGGAAACACGCTGTAACTCACCGGTCAGGCGCAGCATCCCACCCCGTGGGATGTACCGGAGGGCGTCGTCCAGAAGCTGGGAAAGGGCTTCGTACAGCCGGGCTTCATCGCCCACAATCATTCCAGCCGCCGGATCGAGCCGGACTTCCAGCCTGATCTGCCGGCGCTCCGCCAGGGGTGCAAAGGCCGACTGGACGGACTGAAACAGGCGCGCCGCCGAAAATTCACGAATATCCAGGGCATCCCCGCCTCGTTCGAGCCGAACCAGGCGCATCAGATCATCCACAATGTGGAGCAATGCCTGTCCGCCAGCTTCAATGTGGCGCAGAAAACTGCGTTGGGTATCGGTCAGTGGCCCATAGGTGGCATCCTGCAGCATCTCGCAGTAACCCAGCACCGTCGTCAACGGGGCGCGCAGCTCGTAATCCACGTTGGCAATGAACTTTTCACGGTCGCGGATGGACTGCTCACCCAACTCGGTCAACCGCTCGATGGCACGCCGCGCCGCTTCCAGTTGGCGGCTCATCTCCACCACCTGGGCTTCCGCTTCGGTCAGGCGGGCGCACCATCCGCTTTCGCGGATGAGAAACGACCAGGACAACTCCTGTCCGGCCAGGGCGGCTTCCAGTTGCCCATCTGCCGCCGATTCCACCAGCAGGACGCCACACAACAACTGATCAAGGGTAAACCGCCGCAGCAGCAGCGCCGTGCTGTCAGCCACCGCAAAGGGGAAGCCAGGCAGCGCAGCACGTGGCACGCAGACCAGAAGGTTCGCCCGAATGGCGTCGAGCCGTTCGGTCAGCGTTGTTTCAAGGGTCTCACGGGCAAACTCCTCGTAGCCCACCGAGGCCAGCAGACGAAACCGCTCGTCATCAAAAAAAGCCACGGCCAGCGGCGCCTGCGCCAGGTGCCGGGACAGCGCCGTGGCCGCCTGTTGCAGACGGTAGATCAGAGCCGGCGTGAGTGATTTGGAAACCCAGGTCTTCAAAGTTTTCAGGGACAAGCCACCACCCCCCTCAACCACCGCACAGGGAGGCTTTCTCACTGGACGACACAAAGCCGGAACCCGCTGCAAGGCTGAACTGGCGCTTGCCGCCCATTATGCCGACGGCCGCGACGTGGCTGCAAGCATCCCGCAGGCGGCGAAAATGTCACGCCCGCGCGGACGACGAAGATAGGTCGGCAACCCCTTCGCCCGCAGCAGTGCCTGAAAGCGCAGCACACGCTCCGGCGGCGGCGGTTGAAAAGGAAGTCCTGGCACGGGGTTGTGCGGGATGAGGTTGACCTTGGCCGCCTCCCGCGCCCGCAGTGGCGCCAGCCAGCGCAGCAGTGCCCGTGCCTGCTCATCCGCGTCATTGACGCCATCCAGCAGCACATACTCAAAGGTGATTCGCTCGCCCGGCTGCCGGGGAAACATCAGGCACGCCTCACGCAAGGCTTCCAGCGGGTAGGTCAGGTTGACCGGCATCAACCGCGCCCGCAACTCATCGGTGGCCGCCGTCAGCGAAACCGCCAGGCGCGGACGGTCCGGCTCGCGTCCCAAGGCGATGATCCGGGGGACAATCCCAACGGTTGACAGCGTCACCCGCCGGGGAACAATGTGCAGTCCTTCCGGGTCGGCCAGGACACGGAGCGCGTGGAGCACGTGGTCGTAGTTGAGCAACGGCTCCCCCATCCCCATCAACACCAGATTGACGCCAGCCGGACGCGGTTGTTGCCAGCGATGGACAGCATCCCGCAACACGTACAAGACCTGCGCGACGATTTCGCCCGCCGTCAGATTCCGCTGCAATCCCAGGGTCGCCGTGGCGCAAAAGGCACAGCGCATGGGACAGCCTGCCTGCGAAGAAAGGCACAACGTGATCCGTCCGCCATCGGGAATCCAGACGGTTTCAATGGCATGCCCGTCGCGTACGGTGAACAGGTAGCGGCGTGTCCCATCCGCAGCCTCGAAGACTTCCATCAGCGACAGCGGCCGCAGGTCGGACTCAGCCGCCAGCCCGGTGCGTAGGGCGCGGGGCAGCTCCAGCGCCGCTTCGGGCGTTTCGACGAGCCGCCGGTGGAGCGCCTGGAAAAGTTGCCGCCCGCGATACGCCGGCAGCCCACGCTCCACCATGAAGGCGCACATCTGCTGGCAGGTGAAGCCCAACAGGTCGTGGCCCGCCATGGCGACGGATGCGGATGACATGGGCACCAACAACCTCCCTTCTCCTGGCTTCAACCCGGATTCCACGTGCACGGGCAACAGCCTATCAAAGCATGCCCGTGACCACTGACCAAGCCAGTCCCGTACCCGGCGGCAGCCGCCCAAAACACCCGCCCTGGGCTGGAAAGCATACGCGCCGAAGCACAAAGTACGTTAGCCTACGCACAGGACGGCCGCCGCTGGCTTACATTTGTAAAAAAATGTTTTGACCTACCCTCCGGTCGGTCATCCACCAGAACCGACAGAGCAGCTTTACTGAGTCTTGTGCTTTCCTTGGCGGCTGTTTCCTTGACCATTATGTTTTCCTTGCCTTTCTGTCCAGGGTGAAACAACGATGCCGACGCGAGCTTTCTGCGACTGCTGTGACGAACCGACCCGCCAGCTTTTCGACATCACGCGCATCCCGGAACTGGCTTCCGTGGTACGCCAGTTTGGCTACCGGGCCGTGTGTCAGGCTTGCTATGACAATCTCTTTGAGGAACTCGAACGCGAACGGGAACGCGAGGAAGAAGATGTGGATGCCTAGCCCGGCCCCACTCCGGGTGCCCGTTCGCCATCCCGCGAATCGCTGAAACCGGCGCTATCAAGCCCAGCGCAAGGTTTTGAAAAACCATGAACAAACAAGCTGAAGTCGTCATTATCGGCGGCGGCGTGATTGGATGCAGCATTGCCTATTTTCTGACCCGGCACGGGTGCCGCGACGTGCTCATTCTCGAACGCGAGAACTTTCAGGGCAAACACTCCACCGGACGGAGCGCTGGCGGCGTTCGCCAGCAGTTTGCCACCCCGGTCAACATCCGCATGTCGCGCTTTTCCATTGATTTTTTCACGCACTTCGAGGAGCTCACCGGACAGGACCCCGAATACCGGCGCTATGGCTACCTGTTCATTGCCACCGAGCCGGCCCATGTGGACTACCTGCAACAGAATCTGCGCGTCCAGCAGGCGGAAGGTATCCCCGTGGAGTTTCTGACCCGCGAAGACATTGCCAAACTTGTTCCTCAGCTTTACGTCGAAGACGTACTGGGCGGCACTTATTGCCCAACGGATGGCTTCGTTGACCCCTACAGCATCATGCAGGGCTTCAACCGCAAGGCCCGCGAACAGGGGGCGCGCATCGAACTGGAGACCGAAGTGCTGGATTTCACCGTGGAGCACGGACGCATCACGGGTGTGGTCACGAACCGGGGGCACATTGCAACGCCGGTAGTGGTCAACGCCGCCGGGGCCTGGTCGCATCTGGTCGGACGCAAGCTCGGCGTGGACATCCCCATCCGTCCCATCAAGCGGCAAATCGTGACGACCGAACGCTTTGATGAACTGCCCCGCGAGTTGCCCATGCTCGTGGATTTGAGCACCGGCTGCTACATGCGCAAGGAAGGCGACGGCGTCATGCTGGGCTGGGCCGATCCCAACGAGCCGGAAAGTTTCGATACGACCTTCAACCCGGACTTCATTGACGCCATCATCGAGCGGGCGCTTCCGCGCGTGCCCTGCCTGGCAAACGCCTCGATCAACCTGCGCCGCTGCTGGGGCGGACTCTACGACATCTCGCCCGATCACCACGCCATCGTCGGCCCGGTGCCGCAGGTCGAAGGCTTCTATGTCTGCACCGGCTTCAGTGGGCACGGCATCATGCACTCGCCGGCCATGGGAACGGCCATTGCCGAAATGATTTTGTTTGGCGAATCCCGTACCCTCGACGTGAAACCGCTCTCCATCGAACGCTTTTCCACCGGCGAACTGCTGCACGAAACGGCCGTCATCTGACGCCCCATGGCCCCTACCTACGCCATCTTTGGCGCCACTTCGGGCATTGCGCGGGCGGTCATTGCCGAGCTGGCCCGGCGCGGCATCACCTTGGTGCTCGCCGGACGCAACCTGCCCGAAGTCGAACGCATTGCCGCCGATACTCACCTGCGCTACGGCGTTCCAACCCACAGCCTGGCGTTTGACGCCTGTGACCTGTCCAGCCACGGCGCGGTCTGGACGGCAGCCGTGGCATGTACCGGCCGCCTGGATGGCATCCTCGTGGCTTTCGGAACGCTGACCGACCAGAAACAGGCCGAGCAGGATGTTGCCGCTGCCGAAGCCATGATTGCCTCGAACTACGTCGGCGTGGTGTCGCTGGTGACGCACGCCGCCAACTACTTTGAAAAGGAACGCCGGGGCGTCATCGGCGTGATTTCCTCTGTAGCTGGCGATCGCGGACGCCAGAGCAACTACGTCTATGGCTCAGCCAAGGCAGGCGTCACGGCCTTCTGCCAGGGGCTGCGGCAGCGACTTTTCAAAAGCGGCGTACGGGTCGTCACCATCAAGCCAGGAATTGTGGACACGCCGATGACCTACGGGATGAAGCTCCCCCCTCTGGTTGCCAGGCCGGAGCGCGTCGCGCGGGACATTGTGCGCGCCCTGTACCGCGCCGACGGCGACATCTACACCCCGTTTTTCTGGCGCTTCATCATGCTGGTCATTCGGATGATTCCCGAACCCATCTTCAAACGGCTCTCACTATGACCGATGTCCGGCATCGCTGGTGGTGGCTGCTGCTCCCCATCAGTTGGATGGCGGCGATTTTTGTGTTTTCAAGCGACTGGCTTGCCTGGCGCAACACCGCGCCGGTGGCCTACGGCTGGCTGCGGTGGTGGCGGCCCTACCTGGATGAGCAGCAACTTGAAAGCCTGCACCTCCTCCTGCGCAAGCTGGGGCACGTCACTGAGTATGCGCTGCTGGCCGTGCTCTGGTACGTGGCCCTGCGCCGGGCCCACCGGTGGCAGGCGTGGCAGGCCGGACTGGGCGCGGGCGTGGTTTCCATCCTCTATGCCGCGCTGGACGAATGGCGGCAGACGTTCACGGCAGAACGCAGCGGAAGCCTTGCCGATGTGCTGCTGGACAGCCTTGGTGTCGGACTGGCCATCGGCAGCATTGGCCTGTTCCATGTGATACGAATCAGCGCAGACGCTGGCGCAGGCGTCCGAGATATTCGTACATAGCCCGCTCGGACTGATGCAGTCCGGCGCCGCTCGGATAAATGTCACCCGGCGTCCACACCCCGTCTGACCCTGCAGCCTGAAAGTCAGTCGGCGCCGGCAGCGCGTGTAATCCCTGCTTCCGGCAGGCTTCCAGCGCGCGCGGCATGTGCGCGGCCGAAGTGACGAGCAGAAACGGGTCCTGTCCGACGAGTCCGGCCACGGCGGCCACTTCCTCGACGGTATTGCGCCCCACGGGCTGGACGGCAATCCGTTCGGGGGAAACACCAAGGGCGCAGGCGGCGTCCCGCATCACTTCGCCGGCCGGGCGCGGCGTGAACACGGCTCCGCCGGATGTCACCAACCGGGCCGCCGGCAACAGGCGGTGCAGCCGGATGCCTTCGATGAGCCGTCGCAGGGAGGCGTCCGAAAGACATTCCGTGGGCGGCAGGTGTTCATCACCGCCCACGCCGCCCCCCAAAACGACAATCCAGCGGATGCTTTGGGCCTTCGGCGGGATTTCACCCCGTGGGGCAAACATAACCTGCCCCTGCTCCAGGGGTGCCAGCAGGGCATTGGCTGTCCAACCGTGACTGGCCACCACGAGAACCGCGGCGGACACCGTCACCACGGCTTTGCCTGCCCGTTGCCAGCGGGAAAACCACAGCAGCCCCAGTCCCACTCCCAGCCCAATCAGCACGAGGGACAGCGGAAACAACAGCGGCACCAGAAACTTTTCGAGAGCGAACACACGCTATTCCACCGTCACGCTCTTGGCGAGATTGCGCGGCTGATCCACGTCGCAGCCGCGCCGTACGGCAATGTGGTAGGCCAGCAACTGCAACGGCACCACGGCCAGCACGGCGGAGAGCAGTTCACTTGTGGCCGGAATGGGAATGACATACTCAGCCAGCCCGGCAGCCTCGGTATCGCCTTCCGTGACAATGGCGATGACACGCCCATCGCGGGCTTTGACTTCCTGCAGATTCGACAGCGTCTTTTCGTACCGCAGCTCGGAAGCCGCATGGCCAACTTCCCGGGGCATCACCATGACAACCGGCAGGCGCTCGTCAATGAGCGCGTTCGGTCCGTGCTTCATTTCCCCGGCTGGAAAGCCCTCGGCGTGAATGTAGCTGATTTCCTTGAGCTTGAGTGCGCCTTCCAGCGCAATGGGAAAGTTCACGCCGCGGCCGAGGTAGAGAAAATCTGACGCCCGGAAAAACTCTCTGGACAGTTCGGCAATGGCCGCGTCCTGCTCCAGCGCAGCTTCCAGTTTGACCGGCAGGGCCAGCAGTTGTTCGACGTGCTTCATCACGGCCGTCGGCGATAATGTCCCCCGGCACTGCCCCAGATGCAGTGCCAGCAGGTAGAGCGCCACGATCTGGGAAGTAAACGCCTTGGTGGAAGCCACCGAAATTTCCGGCCCGGCATGGGTCAGCAGGACGCCGTGGGCTTCGCGCGCGGCCATCGAGCCGGGCACGTTGCAGATGGCGAAGGTGTGGCAACCACGCTGCTTGGCTTCGCGCAGCGCTGCCAGCGTGTCGGCGGTTTCGCCGGACTGCGTGATGACAACGACCAGCGTCCGCTCATCGAGCAGCGGATTGCGGTAGCGGAACTCACTGGCGTAGTCCACCTCGACCGGCAGGCGGGCCAGTTCTTCGATGAGGACTTTCCCAACCAGTGCCGCGTGCCAGCTCGTCCCACAGGCTGGAATCACGAGCCGGGTGAATGCCTGCCAGTCGGCGTCGGGAATGTCCGTCGGATCGAGATACACCCGTCCTTCATCCAGACTGACCCGCCCGGCCAGGGTTTCCCGGATGGCATGTGGCTGCTCGTGGATTTCCTTGAGCATGAAGTGTTTGAAGCCGCCCTTCTCCGCCAGGACAGGGTCCCAGGTCACGCGCTGCACGGGCGGCGTCACCGGCCGCCCGGCAAAGTCCGTGAAGGTGACTTCGCTGGGGCGCACCACGGCCACCTGCCCGTCTTCGAGAAACACCACCTCGCGGGTGTGCTGGAGAATGGCTGTGACATCGGAAGCCACGAAGTTTTCCCCCTGCCCCAGCCCGACAATCACCGGCGGGCCAAAACGCGCCGCCACAATCACATCCGGCTCATCAGCCGAAATCACGGCCAGGGCGAACATCCCCGAAAGTTCGGCAATGGCCTGCCGGACGGCATCCGCCAGCCCCAGACCCGCCTGCCAATACTTACCGATGAGGTGGGCAATCACCTCCGTGTCCGTCTGCGTCACGAAGGTATGGCCTTCCCGTTCCAGTGCCCGCTTCAGGGAAAGGTAGTTTTCGATGATGCCGTTGTGGACGACCACCACCCGCCCACTGGCGTCGCGGTGCGGGTGGGCATTTTCCTCGGTGGGGCGTCCGTGGGTGGCCCAGCGGGTATGTCCGATGCCGTAACTGCCGGTGAGCGGTGCCCGCTGAATGACGGCTTCCAGGTTGTAGAGTTTTCCCGATGCGCGCCGCAGTTCAAGCTGCCCATCGGCTACAACGGCCAGTCCGGCCGAGTCATAACCCCGGTATTCCAACCGCTTGAGACCATCGAGCAGAACCGAAACGACCGGCTTGGCACCGACATAACCAACAATACCGCACATGGACAGCAGCCTTCTTTCAGGGCAGGGAATCCGTCTCCGGTGCTTCATCCGGCGCAGTGTTGCCGGGCGACGCATCAATGGAATGACCGTAGCGTTTTTCGACCAACCGCTGGTTATTCAGGCGAAAAACCAGGCGGTTTGGCTCAATCCTTTCGAGGACACCATCGTAAAAACGCATCCCGGCGCGCACCACGAGGGTGGTTTCGTCCTCGACGCGGATAAACGCTGTCACTCCCCGGGCCGATTCCGAAATGCCCAGTACTTCGACCCCGGCGATGAGATAGGGTAGGGTGTCCTCGCGCTTGATTTTTTTGGCTTCAAGCTGCTCGCGGTAGGCAGCCACCCGTGCTTCAACCGGGGGATACTTGTCTTTGGCCGGACGTGGTGGAGCTTCAGCCGGCGCGGCCGGGCGGCCAGGCGTGGCAGCCGGACGTGCTGCCTTGCGCTTGGCGCTCGCCGGGCGGGTCGTCTGGGCCAGTCCACTGGCGCTGTCCAGGGCCAGCAGCAGGGCACCCACCGCCAGCGGCTTCCACCACGCGGCGTGGTGCCAACAATACCGAGGGAAAGTATCTGTCTCCATGGGGGGTACATCACTCACTGGGGTTGGTGTAGTAACCGGCGCGGTGGCGCACTTTCCAATCGGGATGGCGCGGCACTTCAATGCGGATGGTGCGGAACGTGGCTGCTTCATTTGCCGGTGTATAGGCCAGAACGAAGCGTTGCCGCAAATCGGTGTCAATCTGCTCGAACGCCGTAAAAAACTCACGGTCCAGCCGTGGGAAAAAGGCCTGTCCACCGGTTGCCGCGCATAGGCGTTCCAGGTCCGCCCGATTGACCGTCCGCTGGTCGTCCGTTGCGGTCAACTCCGGTTGCCCGATACCCAAGGCGTAGATGCTCACCTGATTCTGCCAGGCGTATTCGATGACTTCCCCGACCCGAACCAAACCTTCGCTGTCAAAGCCATCGCTGATGGCAACCACCACCCGCCGTCGCTCGTCCGTTGCTTCCGGGATCAGCTCAATGGCGGCATACAGAGCCGCATAGAGCGCAGTTCCCGGTGGTGTGGCCTGCCTGGGATCGAAGGGCATCACCCGTCCCAGTGGCGACGGCAGCCGCTCATCCAGAGTCGCCAGCGACTGCCGCAGGGCGTCCAGGCTGCCCGTCAGCGGTTGTGCCAGCAGCAGGTCCTGCTGACAGGCGAGCAGGGCCGCACGATCCTGGGGCAGTCGCAGGATGCGTTCGAGAAACGTCAGCGTCGCCCGCTTGGCCAGTGGCAGGCGGCCGACCATGCTGCCGCTGCAATCAAGCACCACGACAACCGTCGTGGGCAGGTCAGGTGCCCGTCCCAGTGCGACGATATCCTGCTCGACGCCATCTTCAAAGAGCTTGACATCGGCGGCCGTAAGCGTCGTAACCGGACGATTGAGTCGATCCACCACGGTGAACGGCACAAGCACCTGCTGGGCGCGCAGTGTCACCAGGGTGTCATCCGGCACCGCAGCACGCTCCTGGGCTGTGGCTTCTGCAGCACCCAATCCCAGGCTACACAGGGCGGCCAGCAGACCCGGCCACAGACTTCCAACCCAGACCCGGAACCGGACCAGGGCAGTCCGCTGACTACGGCTCCGGGTTGCCGAATACGCCCCGTGGGCTGTGTCCGTTGGTTTTGGCCAGTTCATTGATGGCAGCCCGCAACTCGTATCTTTCCGCCGCCGGTATCAGCATCCGCCGCAGACGTTCAAGGCGTTCCTTCGTGTCAGTCAACTCCATCAGCGCCATCTTCTGGTCTTCGCTCATCTGCAACAGCGACGCCACGAGAAACGACAACGCCCGTGGGTCTTCCGGCAGCTCATCCGGGAAGCTGTCGTCCTCGCGACTCATCGCGCGAATGGCCTTGACCGTTCGCTTGAAGGTCGCACGCACGGCTTCAACAATTTCGGTGAGGTCTTCCCGCACCGGCTGATCATCGAAAAAGGTGACGAGACCTTCCAGATAAGGCTCATCCTGAAAGTATTCGAGGGCATGGTAGCGTGCCAGTCCGGTTGTGAGGATATTCATCCGCCCCTCTTCCAAGGGCACCATCGCCAGGATGAAGGCCGCACACCCGACGCGCCCCACAGGCGGCGGGAAACCTTCCCGTCCCCTGACAAAAGTCACACCGAAGATTTTTTCCCCGGCCAGGCAATCACGCACCATGGCCTTGTACCGCTCCTCAAAGATATGCAGCGGCAGCATCATCCCTGGAAACAAGGCGACCGGGAGCGGAAAGATGGGAATCCGCTTAGTACCTTCAAGGATGGGCAAGGGTTGGTTCATAGCAAGTCATCAACAACACGAATTCTAACCAGCGTATGATTTCACACCTGGTCGGGTTTTGTCGAAGCCAGATGCCCTGTTGCAGCCGGAAAGGGTACGGACCCCGCCGGTGGCCTGGGCACCGCCAATACCACCGGCGCGGCAAAGCCCGCC
>Ga0308389_1001189_pt1 | contig 18117 bp, 16 predicted proteins | sample Hotspr2Sample148_FD_202362 | JGI IMG/M metagenome (GOLD analysis project Ga0308389, IMG submission 202362) | Hot spring phototrophic mat microbial communities from Mushroom Spring, Yellowstone National Park, Wyoming, United States - 20040719_148 ... | reverse complement strand
GTTCCTGATTTGGCTTTGGTGCTCTTGAATAAGAGAGAGGATGTGCTCTTTCGTTTGTACGCTCATTTCATTTCTCCGTCTCAGCGCCAAGCACTACAGATAGCACTCGCTACCGCTATCCGCCTGCTCGCCCAACGGCTTGCGCATCACCCGCAGGCGAGCCGAGCGTAGCGAGGGGAAGCCTGTCGGGTGCATGCGCTTGTTAGCCGCCATTCATTTCTTGGAATTCATTTCGTTTGACTCGCTTGGGCTGACAATAAACCTAACTTTGCTAATCGGGAACGAATTGCACTTGGTTGTCTTTGAAAGAATGTTGCCAATTCTGCGATACCAACTCCTTCGTGATATTTTGTTTTCAATTGCTCGTCTTCGTCAGATGTCCACCGTTCGTATGCCTTTGGATACTTTTGCTTTATGTCACCGAGACTATATGCTTTGCTCTTCGAACCTAAAAACTGCAACGCCTTCTGGAAGCCTTCGGTAAACATTTCCAGATGCTCTTGAAAAACCATCACCCTGCTGTGGTCGTAACTTGAACCCGTCTGTCGTGACTCGCTAATGATCAAATACTTGGCTCCATCTTTGGCTTCTTTTACATCAAAGAAGTAGGTTCGACTGCCTGCCACAACTTTCTGGGTGAAAAGTTCTTTCTTTTCCTCATTGCTCATTGATGCTCGTCTCCTTCCGCTCAGGATGATAATCATCCTTCTCACAGACAAATGCAACGCTCACTTTGTACGCTAGCATCAGACCTGTCTCAAGGCGGCTAACTATAGTTTTAACTGCCCCTCACATCATAATCGCCTATGGCCTGCATTTGTCAAAAAGGATTATAATTATTGTCATCTACCACCTATATTGCTCATTATACCATATTTTTCATCCAGAATTCAGGATGGCAAAGAAACTTCTCGATCAACTCCGTGAAGCCTTGCGCCTCAAGCAATCTTCTTACCGCACGGAACAAGCCTATGTGGATTGGGTGCGCCGCTTTGTCCTTTTTCATGGGAAACGCCATCCGGCCGAGATGGGCGCGGCCGAAATCCGCGCCTTCCTCGCCCACCTGGCGCAAGAAAGAAACGTCTCCGCCTCGACCCAGAATCAAGCCCTGAGTGCGATTCTCTTCCTGTATCGGGAAGTCCTTCACCAGGAGATCGAACCCGTTCTCCTTTCTACGGCCAAACGTCCCGAACGCCTCCCTACCGTTCTGACGCGCCAGGAGGTGCTCTGTCTGCTGGACCATCTTCAGGGCACATATCGGCTCATGGCTCAACTGCTCTATGGCTCGGGCTTGCGCCTGATGGAATGTGTCCGCCTGCGCGTCAAGGATGTGGATTTTGAATATAAAGCCATCACCGTTCGGGATGGGAAAGGCGAAAAGGATCGCGTTGTGCCGTTGCCCGAAACCGTCATCCCTGCCCTGCGTCGCCAGATGGAACGCGTCCGCCTCCTTCACGAAGAAGACCTGGCGGCTGGCTATGGCGAAGTTTCCCTTCCCGATGCCCTGGCTGTAAAATACCCCAACGCCCCGCGCGAACTGCTCTGGCAATACCTCTTTCCGGCCTCCCGGCGCTCCATAGACCCGCGCAGCGGTAAGCAATTTCGCCATCACCTTGATCCCTCTGCGCTGCAACGCGCCATCCGGCAAGCAGGGCAGAAAGCTGGTCTCCAGAAACGGGTCACTTGCCATACCTTACGTCATTCTTTTGCTACCCACCTGCTCCAGGCTGGTTATGACATCCGCACGGTTGTAAGGGCGCACGGCTGTGCGCCTCTACCGGACACAAAGACGTGCGGACGACCATGATTTACACCCATGTCCTCCAGCGCAGTAGCCTGTCTGTTCGCAGTCCGCTGGATGGCTAAGGGTGGTTTTAAATATTTGGTACAATCCCAAGCAAACCGATCGAACGAAGGGAAAGCCTTTGATGAATTCTTTTGCTGCCACAACGGTTGCCCATCCGAACATTGCCTTGATCAAGTATTGGGGCAATCTGGACGATGAATGGAATATCCCGGCCAACAGCAGCCTCTCGATGACGTTGGGTAAGCTCTGGACACAGGTGCGCCTGGTTGCCGACCAACAGCTTGATCGCGACCTCTTGAGGATTGATGGAGCGATTGCTTCACCGGAAGCACAAGCGCGCGTCAGTCAGTTCCTGGATCAAATCCGCCGCCTGAGTGGAAAGGCGTTTTTCTGCCGCATCGAGAGCAGCAGCAATTTTCCGCGCGGCAGTGGGATTGCCTCTTCGGCAGCGGCTTTTGCTGCCCTCGCCTTAGCCGCTGCGAGGGTTTTCGGGTTATCGACCGAGCCACAGGAGTTGAGTCGCTTGGCGCGCCTCGGTTCTGGCTCAGCTTGCCGCTCGATCTTCGGTGGCTTTGTCGAGTGGATTGGCGGGCAGGATCATCGATCTTCTTATGCTGTTCCGATAGCTCCGCCGCAGCATTGGGAGCTGGTGGATTGTGTGGCTGTAGTCAGCACCGCCCACAAAGCCGTCAGTTCCCGCGCAGGACATCGTCTGGCGAAAACCAGTCCATTACAACCCTGCCGCGTCCAAAGCGCCCCGCAACGCCTCGAAGCCTGCCGCCGGGCGATCCTGGAACGCGACTTCGAGCTACTAACCCAGGTTGTGGAATTGGATAGCAACCTGATGCACAGCGTGATGATGACCTCGCAACCTCCCTTGTTCTACTGGCAAGCAGAGACCTTAGGGATTATGGAACTAGTTCGGCAGTGGCGGAGTGAGGGAGCAGCGGTGTGTTATACGATTGATGCCGGTCCGAATGTGCATGTCTTGACCCTTGCCGATCAGGCAGAGCGTGTTAGGGAAAAATTGAGCCAAATCAACGGCGTACAAACGGTCATAGTGGCGCCGGTTGGGGAAGGGGCATCTTTTGTGGAGGGGTGAATTTCCCGTAGCGGAGCGAACCAAATCTCCAAAAGTTGGCTGCAAGGCTTTAAAAGAGGATATAATCAAGCTAAAGCAACTCTATAAAAGAAGAATCAGGGTATGAATTTTGATTTACTGACTTTCATTATTGGTATTGCCATTCTGATCTTCTTCCACGAGCTAGGCCATTTTCTCGCTGCCCGCTTGCTGAAAGTGGAAGTAGAAGAATTTGGCATTGGTTTTCCGCCTCGTCTTTTCAAGTGGGCAACGATTAAGGGCACGGAATTCACGTTTAATTTAATCCCGCTGGGGGGGTTTGTCAGGATAAAAGGAGAAAATGATCCCGAGGTGCCCGGTGGATTAGCCGCTGCCAGTCCCTGGGTGCGCCTGGCGGTGATTGGCGCCGGCCCGTTGACCAACATTCTGATCGGCATCCTCCTATCGGTGTGGCTGTTCTATCAGGCAGGCGAGCCGGTCTTGGATCGGGTTAAGGTGATGGGGGTTGCGCCGAATTCGCCGGCTGAACAAGTTGGCATCCGTCAGGGGGATGTAATTCTGGAGGTGGATGGAGATCGAGTTGAATCGGTCGAAGAGCTGCGCGACTTAATTTATGCCCATCTTGGAGAGCAAATTCGTCTGGTTTACGAGCGAGAGGGCCAAACCTACACAGTTACATTGGTGCCGCGCAATCCACCCCCCGAGAATGAAGGGGCAATTGGCATTCTGATGGGGTATGACACGCGCCCGATTTCGATTTTTCGCGCCATTCCCCGCGGCATAAACGCAGCCTTTAATTATGTGCGCGTCCTCTTTTCGCTCCCTCGTCTCCTGATGAGCGGGGAGATCTCGCCAGAAGCAGCCCGTCCGGTGGGATATAAAGGGATGTTTGACCTCTATCGCCAGTTGGGCGATTCACTGGCTTTCTTCACCGCCATCACCATGTCGTTAGGGGTGTTAAATCTGTTTCCCATTCCCGCCCTCGATGGAGGTCGCATTGTGTTTGCTCTGGTGGAGGTCATTCTCCGCCGTCGAGTTCCTCCCCGTTTTGAAAATGCTTTGCACTACATTGGCTTTTTGGTATTATTAGCCTTGTTGATCTATATCAACATCTTAGATTTTGTTGATCCAGTTAAGTTACCCTTTTAGGAAAAAGGACAATGAGAAATCCGGCAAAAATTACCCTGACCCAATTGAAACAAGCCTTGCTCGATGTGAATACACCGTTGGCGGCTGCGTACTTATATCGCTTGTCTGATCTCAGTGAACAAGACCTGGCTGAGATTAAATCCTTTTGGCATGAAATTCCAGGTTGGCGCAAGCAGGCTCTGATGGAAGACATCGAAGAGATGTCGGAGAATGATCCCCTGCTTTCTTATGAAAATTTGAGTCTGTTTGCCCTTTCCGATCCGGATGCCCGCGTGCGCGAACTGGCGATTCGTTCCCTGGCTTACTATGAAGAGCCAGCTTTCCTCACCACGCTTTTGGATATCTTGAAAAATGATCAATCCCCCGAAGTGCGCGCAGCTGCAGCTTTTGCCTTGGGAAAATTTGTCTTTTTGGGTGAGGTTGAAGAGTTAGCTGCAGAACGCTTGCGCGAAGTGGAAGATCGCCTGATCCAGACCTTTACGGGCAATGACACGCTGCTGGTGCGCCGCAGCGCTCTTGAAGCCTTGGGGTTTTCAAGCCGCCCCGAGGTAGAAGCCTTTGTCCGGGAAGCTTACTACTCGAACAACCGCGATCTGATCGCCAGCTCGCTGGTTGCCATGGGGCGCTCGGTGGATAGCGAATATACGCCCCTGGTCGAAGCGATGTTAGATCATGAAGATCCTGTTATCCGCTACGAAGCCGCCCGAGCCGCGGGTGAATTAGAAGCGCGAAGCTGTCGGCGGCGCTTACTCGAATTGGTGGATGATCCCGATTTAGATGTGCGGTTGGCCGCCATCTGGTCGCTATCCCAAATCGGTGGTGAAGGGGTGATGGACAGGCTCCTCGACCTTTATGACACGACCGAAGATGATGAGGTCCTGGATGTGCTTGAGGATGCCCTCGATAATCTAGCTTTCACCGAAGGCGAAGGCTTTTTTGGTTTGTTGGATGTTGAGGAAATGATCAAAGACAATGAAGAGGGGGAATTTGACGATTATCTAGACGATTGGGATGAGTTTGATGATCTTGAGGACGAAGATGAGGACTGAGGGTACCTGCGATCTTCGTTGACGGACGGATGAGTCATTCACGGCTTTGGGTTTTTTCGTTAATAATCTGGCTAGTATTGAGCGCGGCTTGTCCGCTCCAACAAGGGGAAGAGAAAGTCGATTGGAATTGCCTGCTGACCTTTCGGTTTGCTGAATCCCTGACGCTTAAAGGTAAAATCCTAACTCAAAATCCTCCAAAAGAATTGAACCTGGTTCTTGTTGCCGACTCTCAGATGGTTGTGCAATCGTTATCGGTTGATGACCAGGGAAATTTCGAATACCTGCAGAATTTTCAACGATTTCCGTTGCGGCCCTTTGTGCGGGTTGAATACTGGTTGGAAGGCGTTCTGCAGAATGGGACGCCGTTTACGACCTCCAAAAGAGAGTTTCTCTATGAAGACAATCGATTCCCATGGAAGACCCGCTCACAAGCGCCGTTTCGGGTTCACTGGCGTCAAGGTGATTTGCAGTTTGCCCAAACAGCCTTGAATGTGGCAAGGGAAGCTCAGGTTGCAATAAAAAAAATGTTTCCTGTGGAAGAAAACCGCCTCATTGACATTTATATTTATGAGACGCCAGGAGAGTTACGTCAGGTGTTCCAAAATGCCAATCCGAGTTGGGTAGGCGCACATGCTGATCCAGACCTGGACGTAATCCTGATCTCCGTCAGCGAGGGGCTGGATCAACGTCTTCAGATGGAACAACAGATTCCCCATGAATTGATGCATATCTATCTTTATCACTATCATCCGACAGCGTATGCCAATCTCCCTCCCTGGCTGCAAGAGGGATTGGCAACGGCTGTGGAGTTCTATCCCAACCCGGAGTATTACCCGCTGCTCGAAACTGCCTGGAAAAATCAATCTTTGTTGAGCATAACCGATCTGTGTCAGAGCTTCCCATCAGAAGCGGCTCGGGCGTACGTGGCTTATGCTCAATCTGCGGCAATTGTTCAATATCTGATCGATCAGTATGGGATAGAAAAGATTCGGAAGTTAATTGACGCGTACGGAGAACAAATGGAGTGTGAGGCCGGTTTCTATCGCACGTATGGATTCTCGCTGGCTCAGCTCGAAGGGGAATGGCAGAAAGCCCGCTTTGGTGAGACAAATTCAACCCAAGCGCTGGCAAATCTTGCCCCGTGGGGAATCTTGCTGATTTTCGTCCTGTTTCTGCCGCTGGTTTTCTCCTGGCGTTTGCTCTCTCACTCTTCTCGGAAGGAGGTTGCATGACTGAAGAAACACAAAAACGATTGCACGCCATTGTCGAGGGCACTGTGCAAGGCGTGGGCTTTCGTATGTTTGTGGCTCGCTTGGCTGCGGATTACCACCTGACCGGCTGGGTGCGAAATACGTGGGATGGAAAGGTTGAAGTGGTCGCCGAGGGGGAGGAAGAGAAGCTCAACCAGTTCGTCATCAACTTAAAGGTCGGGCCACGCGCCGCTCATGTCACCAATGTACAGGTTCAATGGTTGCCTGCCAGTGGTGAATTTGCGGACTTTCGGATTCGTTCTACCTTTTGATTGCCTTAGCCAAAGGCGATGCCGCGTTCTTTAAGCGAGGCGTAGCGGTTGCGACCAACAATAATATGATCGAGCACCTCGATATCCAGCAGTTGACCGGCCTGGATGATGGCGCGGGTGAGCGATATATCTTCGCCGCTAGGAGTTGGATCGCCGCTTGGGTGGTTATGGATGACAATGATTGCCGCGGCGTTGAGGCGCACTGCCTGGCGAAAGATCTCCCCTACCCGAACCTGCGCCGAGTTCAGCGAGCCACGCACAATTGAGTGAATCTCTAAAACACGATTGCGGGTATCCAGGATCAGCACCCGCATTTCTTCCTGCTCCAGACCGCTCATTTCATGGTCAACGAGCATGAAAGCATCCTCTGGGCTGCGAATGGTCGGCCGCTCGTCTGATTCGAGGCGCATGCGGTTACCCAGTTCGATCGCCGCTTTGATCTGGGCGGCTTTTGCTGGCCCAATGCCATGTTGAGCGCTTAGCTCTTGAAAAGAGGCGCGATGAAGGCCTAAAATGCTGTGGAAATCCCGCAGCAACCGTTGTCCGATCTGCACGGCATTCTCGCCAGGGAGACCGGTGCGAATTAAGATCGCCAGTAACTCTGCATTGCTCAGGGCGCTGGCGCCTTTTTCAGCCAGTCGTTCGCGCGGGCGATCGGTTTTGGGTAAATCTTGAATGCGAAACGTGACATTTGACTCGCTCATTGGTTCTTTCCTCAATTGGCATCAAGGTTGCATAGGGTATTCTGTCAGGACTTGCGCGGTGTGAAAGCTTAAGAACATGCTATAATCGAAACGTTTTTAAAGAGCTGATGGAAATCAATACTTTTCGGAATGTGATATTGATCCTCACCGCTTGGGGTGGCGCGTTTCTGGCGGCCTTGTGGTTGAGTCTGGTCATCTGGACATATCGGGACATTCGCCAGCGAACGCGAGACCGCCTGGCGCGCATTTTGGCCATCCTCGTTGTAACCGTTTTGTTTTTACCTGGCCTGGTGATTTACTGGATTCTCCGTCCTCCTCGCACTTTGGAGGACGAATATCAACAGACCCTCGAGGAAGAGGCGCTTCTGCAATCCATCGAAGAGGCAGTTTTATGTCCTGGCTGTGGGCGAAAAGTCGAGGCAGATTGGATGGTCTGTCCTTCCTGTCATACCAAATTGCGCAAACAGTGTCATCAGTGCCAGCGGTTGCTGGAGTTGTCATGGAATATTTGCCCCTATTGTGCTACTCCTGTGATCGGAATGCGCAAGGAAGAAAAAGACCTGTGAGACTAGATGTCTCACAGGTCTTTTTTGGGGCATCAGGCGCGTTTGTAGTTTAAGGCATTCCAACCGGCGTAAACACCCACATCGCCAAGTTCCTCTTCAATGCGGAGCAGTTGATTGTATTTGGCAACGCGGTCAGAGCGCGCCGGGGCGCCGGTCTTGATTTGTCCCATATTTAGGGCTACGACCAAATCGGCAATGGTGGTATCTTCGGTTTCACCCGAGCGATGGGAGGTCACCGTTCTCCAGCCGGCGCGGTGGCAGGTCTCCACTGCTTCAATGGTTTCGGTGAGCGTACCGATTTGGTTGAGTTTGACCAGGAGCGCGTTTGCGACCTTTTCGCGAATACCTCTACGCACACGTTCGGGATTGGTAACTAATAAATCATCGCCCACGATCTGAATGCGATTACCAAGTTCCTGATTCAGGTATGTCCATCCTTCCCAGTCGTCCTGAGCAAGGCCATCTTCCAGAGAGACGATCGGATACTGATCAACCCAGGATTTCCAGAATGCCACCATTTGTTCACTGGTGAGTTTCTTTCCTTCGCGGCGCAAATTGTACAGGCGGGTCTCTTCCTCGAAAAGCTCGGAAGCCGCCGGGTCAAGGGCAATCCCGATTTGCTCACCAGCTTTATAACCGGCTTTTTCGATGGCAGCCAGAATAACCTCGATTGCCTCAGCGTTAGCCTTGAGGGCCGGTGCGTAACCGCCTTCATCGCCGACCAGGGCGGTGTAGCCACGTTCTTTGAGAACAGCTTTGAGTGCCTGATAGATCTCGGAGCACCATTGTAGCCCCTCGGCGAAGGAGGAAGCCCCAAGCGGCATGATCATGAACTCCTGGGCATCGGTTGATTGCCAACCGGTATGCGCGCCTCCATTAAGAATATTCATCTGAGGGACGGGTAAGAGATGGGCATAAACCCCGCCAATGTAGCGATAAAGGGGCAGGCTAAGGGCGTTAGCCGCTGCTTTGGCAACCGCCAGACTCACACCCAGGATGGCATTAGCACCTAGCTTGGACTTGTTGGGCGTACCATCCAGCTCGATCATTGCCAGGTCAATACCACGTTGGTCAGTGGCATCCCACCCAATCAGCAAATCAGCGAGTTCTTCGTTGACGTGTTCAACTGCTTTCAAGACGCCCTTGCCATTATAGCGGCTCTTATCGCCATCGCGCAATTCCAGAGCTTCATGAATGCCAGTAGATGCGCCAGAGGGTACGGCTGCCCTGCCCCAACTGCCATCCATCAGTGTAACCTCCACCTCCACGGTGGGATTGCCGCGCGAATCGAGAACCTCGCGCCCGACAATGTCTTCAATCATCGTATCCATACTTCACCTCATTGAGAGAATTTAAAATCTACCTGTTAGCAGCATATTGCTGCCGGCAGGAATGGTTTTGCGAAAATCAGTCTAAGTATACCCCGTTTTATTCCGTAGAGACCAGTTCGGTGGTTGAAACTGGTTTTTGACCATCTCCGTTCTCCTGGACATCTCTGGAGAAAGTGTGTATCTCCTTCCTGCCGAAAGCTCGTTCTCGCACAGCCTCGATGAAAGCGACAAAGAGAGGGTGCGGACGGTTCGGGCGCGAGAGGAACTCAGGATGGAACTGCGTGCCAAGCATGAAGGGGTGATCGGCCAGCTCAGCGATTTCAACCAGTTTTCCGTCTGGAGAGATGCCCGAAAAGACCATTCCATGTTGGGAGAACAATTCGCGATAAGCGTTATTGAACTCGAAGCGGTGTCTGTGGCGTTCATAGATAATACTTCTGTCGCTAAATCTGGCATAAGCCTGCGCCGCTTTGGTATTGGGCACCAAACGGCAGGGGTACAAACCCAGCCGCATGGTTCCGCCCATATCGGCGATATCGCGTTGGTCGGGCATTAAGTCGATCACCGGATGCGGAGTCGAACGGTCAAACTCGGTCGAATTGACATGGTCGCTCTCCAAAACGTGACGGCCGAATTCCACAGCCATCAGTTGCATGCCCAGGCACAAGCCTAAGTACGGTACTTTGTTTTCACGAGCATAGCGTGCGGCTTGAATTTTCCCTTCCGTGCCACGGCTGCCAAAGCCGCCAGGAACAATAATTCCATCGACTTCGTTGATCACTTCCCAGCCTTTTCCTTTTTCGAGGTCTGAGGAGTGCACCCAAGCCAGATCGACTTCCACCCCCAAGTGTAAGGCGGCGTGCTTGACTGCTTCGCGCACGCTGAGATAGGCGTCGTGGAGTTCGACATATTTCCCTACCAGAGCAACTTTAATGGTGGGTTTGGAAGCACGCACCTTTTCGATCAACGCATTCCATTCGCTCCAATCTGGCTTTTGGCGGGCTTGTAACCCTAAGCGGTTCAGGACATAGTCCCCGGCGCCCATCTTCTCAAGAATCAGAGGCACTTCGTAGAGGATTGGGGTGGTGACCATAGGGAAAATAGCTTTGCTTTCTACGTCGCAGAACAAAGCGATTTTATCCACCAGGTCGTTGTCCACCGGATGATCAGAACGTGGTACGATTATATCGGGAGAAATTCCGATGGAGCGCAACTCTCGCACCGAGTGTTGGGTGGGCTTGGTTTTCAATTCACAGGTGGCTTCGATGTAAGGCAGCCAGGTAACATGGATATAGAGGGTGTTCTCGCGCCCGATGTCCTTGCGCATTTGGCGAATCGCTTCTAAAAAGGGCAGAGATTCGATGTCGCCGACCGTGCCACCGATTTCCACTAAAACGATCTCGGCGCCGGTGGTCTTTGCCACCAAAGCAATGCGCCGTTTAATCTCATTTGTGATATGCGGGATGACTTGAATCGTGCCACCCAGAAAATCCCCCCGCCGTTCTTTGGCAATGATTTCAGCATATACCTGACCGGTGGTGACATTACATACGCGGTTCAGACTAACATCGATAAAGCGTTCGTAATGCCCTAAATCCAGGTCTGTCTCTGCCCCATCATCAAGGACAAAAACCTCTCCGTGTTGATAAGGGCTCATCGTTCCTGGATCAACATTGATATATGGGTCGAGCTTTTGAACGGCGACTTTGAACCCCCGTTCTTTGAGCAAACGCCCAATGGCAGCAGCAGTAACGCCTTTGCCTACCGAGCTGACGACTCCGCCGGTGAAAAAGATGTATTTGGGTTGAATAATTTCTTCCATATAAGACATCCCTCAAACCAATTGGCATCTACCGTTGGGCAAAAGATGTGGGGAGGATGCGAAAACGCTGCCTCCCCACGTGTGTCTTCTTTCTGTATGGCAGGTTGCATGGGCTTAACCCACCAAGTTTTCCAGGTCTTGGGCGGCGCGACGCATTTCGAGAAACACCAGTCCCAATTTCGCATTCTGACGCGCTAAAACGGTTAGAACTGCTTCCTGTCCAACCGCAGTCAAGATCACAAAACCGTTTGAGCCGCGGATATACACCTGTTCGAGCCCGCCGCGTTGCAATTCAATTGAAATGCGCTCGCCTAAACTCAACATGGCAGCCGACATGGCAGATACCCGGTCTTCTTCGACTTCGGTGGGCAGGGCAGAAGCGATGATCAGACCATCCACAGAGACGAGGGCAGAGGCTTCGATCTCAGGCGATGCGGTCTGCATCGCTCGCAATCTGGCTATCATTTTCTCGGTACGCGATTCGATCATAAGCCTCTTCTTCTTTCAGAGTTTACCATACTTCCCTTTTATTCGGGGGTGCGATTTGACCTTCACAGTCTTTCTGCTCCATGTTAAACTATTCTTTTGATTTTTTGGGCGCCGAAAATGGGTCGGTTTCTCTGGGTTGTTTTGGTTTGTGGGATGGCTCTGGCTTTGAGCGTTGTCCCTGCGGTTGAGGCAGGAGAGGTCAAAGCCATTGTACCGCGCATCGAGATCAGCCAACCGCGTCCTGGTCAAGCGCTTCAGGGCAGTGTGCGCATACTCGGCAGTACCAACATTCGCAATTTTGGACACAGTGAATTGGAGTTTGCCTATCAGAACAACCCTACCGATACGTGGTTCCGTCTGGCGGAAAGCGACCAGGGTGTTGTCAATGAGGTTTTAGCGGTGTGGGATACGACTACCATCACCGATAATAACTATCAATTGCGGTTGACCGTAACAACCAAGGATAACCAGAAACATATCTATAAGGTTGAAGGATTGCGAGTGCGCAATTATACGCCGATTGAAACCGATACCCCGCAGCCCGCACAGCAAAGGGAGGAGGTGGAATCTACCCAGGAGCCAACTTTGCCACCTCTTACACCAACTCCCTTACCAACGAATCCGCTCACCTTACAAGAAGGTGATCTCATCCGAAGCGCTCTGAAAGGTGTGGGGATGGTTGCCATTGTGTTCCTGCTAGGGACGTTGCTGATCGTTTTACGTCAGCGACCTTCCTAGGTTTGATTCTGAACGTTGATTTAAAGATGTTGAACGCCCGTGAGCCGTTTCTGGTTATCGGATTGGGAAATCCCGGCAAAGCGTATGCCCAAAGCCGCCATAACGTTGGTTTTATGGTTTTAGATTGCCTGGCTGAGCGCTATGGAGTTGCTTTTACCCGCTATGAACAGAAAGCTTTTGTGGTCAAGGTCGCATCCGAGCAGGGAGCCTTGATTTTTGCCAAACCGCAAACCTACATGAACTTATCTGGCCAATCGGTAGGCGCGTTAGTGCGCTTTTATAAGGTGCCGCTGGAACAAATACTGATTGTCTATGATGACATTGACCTCCCCTTTGGCAGCCTCCGAATGCGGCCAGGAGGCAGCTCAGGAGGACATAAGGGGATGCAGTCGATTATTGATCGCCTGGGCAGTCAAGACATTCCCCGCTTGCGCATTGGTGTAGGACGTCCCAGCGGTTCTAAAGCGGCCGCAAACTATGTGCTGAATGAGTTTAGCGGGCGCGAGAAGCTCGATTTACCCCTGATCCTCGATCGAGCTGCCCAGGCGGTTCAGGATTGGATTCGTTTCGGTCTGGCGGAAGCCATGAACCGCCATAACCTTAACCTTCTCGCTGGTGAAACCTGAGCATTTTGCGCTTTGAAGATTATGATGACGTTTGATCCCCTTTTTCAACAGATCGCAGACATTACCCAAGAGTTGATTGCCTCTATTCAGGAACAGCGGGGTCTGTTGCGGTTATCCCTGCAACGCTCGGCTCGATTGCCACTGGCGATCGCTTTAGCTAGGGCTCTGCAGACCTCGGTTTTTTGGATTGTTGACCGAAACGATCGGGCGTTGGCGATGCTGGAAGAAATGAATTTATGGGATTCTGATCTGGTTCATTTTTTATTTGCCGAGCCCAGCGTATTGTTTTATGAAAAGGCAGCCTGGAGTGAGACCTCGCGCAAAGAACGCCTTACCGTCTTGACCTATTTTGCTGCTGCTCAAATCCCTGGGGCAAAAACGATTGAGACACCTGCCCTGGTCGTCGCTTCTGCCCGCTCGGTGATGACCCGTACCCTGCCGCGCCGCGAATTTCTTAAGGCCATCCGCATTTATAGGCCGGGGATGGTACAGTCTATGGAGAGCATCCTCCAACAATGGAGCGAGATGGGTTACGAGCGGGTCAATACGGTGGTGGATGTCGGTCAGTTTGCCCGGCGCGGCGGGATTTTAGACATTTGGCCATTGGCTTCGCAGTTCCCTGTGCGGCTGGATTTCTTTGGCAATCAAATTGAAACCATCTTGCTTTTTGATCCGCTCAGTCAACTCACCAATCGCCAGAAGGGTGAACTTTCCTCCATCGTCGTGCCGCCAGCCAGGGAATTTCTGCTCAATTCCGAGTTCCTAGCACAGCTTGAAACTCCCGATGAAGCCTGTGAATTTTATCTACCTTACTTACATCCTTATCCAGCGAGTGTTCTGGATTATTTACCGGAACGGTCTCTGGTGATTTTAGATAATGCGGATTTGGTGCGCCAAACGGCGGCTGAAATCGAAGAACAAGCCCTGGAATTGCGTCAGACTGCCCTCGCTGAAGGGATCATCGCCGAGGATAGTCCTACTCCTCATCTTTCCTGGTCGGAAATTGAAGATGCTTTATCTCTTCGGCGGGGGATCCGGTTTAGCTGGGAGGAGGATGAGACCGCAGAAGAAAAGGTTATAAACATCCAACAGGCATTTCAGCCGCAACCACGTTTTGGCGGGCGACTCAAATCTTTTATTCAGCACCTGGAAGGGCTGGATCAAAAACAGTCAACGATCTGGGTCGTTTCTAGACAAGCCTCGCGGTTGGAAGAATTGTGGCATGAGCTGAAACAGGGCAAGCAAGAGCAACGCAATGGTGTACACTTTGTCCGCGGTAGTTTAGCCGAGGGATTTCTCTTTGCGACAAGGGATCAGAGTGCATTCCATGTCTTCTCCGATGGGGAAATCTTTGGCATTCGTCCTCCGGAGATTCGCCACCGCAAGAAACTGGTTGTTTCCAGCCCCGAAGCCCAATATGCAGATTTGCAGCCTGGGGATTATGTCGTTCATGTCGATCACGGTATCGGGATTTTTGTCGGTTTGGTGACGCGCACGATCGATCAGGTGGAACGCGAATATCTCTGCATCGAATATGCCAACCAGACGCAATTGTTTGTTCCGGTTTATCAGGCCGATCGAGTCACCCGCTACGTTGGAGCAGATAAAAAAGCGCCTGCCCTGAGTCACCTTGGAACGGCTGAATGGCATACGGTAAAAGCGCATGTTCGTGAAGCGGTGGTCGAGGTTGCCCAGGACTTGCTCGACTTATATGCCAAACGATCGGTTGTCGAAGGGCACGCCTTCTCACCCGATACCCCCTGGCAAGAAGAACTGGAAGCCAGTTTTCCGTATGTGGAAACTGAAGACCAGATTCGGGTGTTGCAAGAAGTGAAAGCCGATATGGAGTCGTCGCGCCCAATGGATCGCTTAATCTGCGGGGACGTTGGTTATGGCAAGACCGAGGTTGCGCTGCGAGCAGCCTTTAAGTGTGTGGTTGATGGCAAGCAAGTGGCTGTCCTGGTGCCAACAACCATCCTTGCTCAGCAGCATTATGACACCTTTCGACAGCGCCTGACTGCCTTTCCGGTCGAAGTGGAAATGTTATCTCGTTTTCGCACCCCTCAACAGCAGCAAGAGATTATCCGCAAGCTTGCCGAGGGAAAGATTGATATTATCATCGGCACACACCGGCTGCTATCTAACGACGTGGCTTTTAAGGATTTGGGACTCCTGATTATTGATGAGGAACAGCGATTTGGGGTCATTCACAAGGAAAAGCTAAAGAAAATGCGCGCCGAAGTGGATGTCTTAACGTTGACGGCTACACCAATTCCGCGCACCCTCTATCTGGCTTTGTCGGGAGTGCGTGACATTTCAACCATTAACACACCCCCTGAGGAGCGCGTTCCGATTCTCACCCATGTCGGCCCATATTCACCAGAGTTGATTCGCAAAGCCGTGCTGCGTGAGATCGAGCGTGGAGGCCAGGTTTTCTTTGTCCATAATCGCGTCCAGACGATCGAGGCAATGCGTCGCCATCTTGAAAAACTGCTACCCGAAGCGCGCATCTGTGTTGTCCATGGGCAAATGCCTGAAAAAGAGCTGGCAGAACGGATGCACCAGTTCACCCAAGGGGAAGTGGATGTGCTTTTATCGACCTCGATTATCGAATCCGGATTGGATATCCCAAACGCTAATACCTTGATCGTTGATCGCGCCGATACCTTTGGCTTGGCGCAGTTATACCAATTGCGCGGTCGGGTCGGTCGTGGAGCTCAACGCGCTTATGCTTATTTCTTTCGCCACAAGCGCCGTCCTCCAACTCCGGTGGGTCAACAACGTTTGGAGACAATCGCCGAGAATACGCAGTTGGGGGCTGGTTTTTCCATCGCAATGCGCGATTTGGAAATGCGCGGCGCAGGGGATATTTTAGGAACGCGCCAGTCGGGGCATGTTAATGCGGTGGGTTTGCATCTCTACACGCGCTTACTGACGGAAGCAATCCGCCGTTTAGGCAAGCAAGAGGGCTTGCCGGCTTTGCGCTTGCAATCTTACGAAGGGGAAGGGTGGAGCAGCGTGACTGTTGACTTACCTCTCCCGGCAGCCATTCCATCCAGTTATGTGCCGGATAAATTGATGCGTTTGCAGTTATACCGGCGCATTGCGGATTTGAAATCACTGGGCGAGATCGAACGTCTGAGCGAGGAGTTTCGGGATCGCTTCGGCGAACTGCCGCAAGAGGTTCAGGGTTTGCTCTATCAAATGAAAGTAAAACTGCTGGCTCAGCGAGCCGGTTTGGCTTCAATTAACGTCGAAAACCGACAAATTGTTTTGAGGTTTTCCGAGGGTGTTCAACCCGTTAGGGGCAGATTTCTGCATCCAGCAGCTCGTTGGGGCAAGACCGCGATTTGGTTTGCCTATCAGCATGTGGAAAACTGGCGTGAAGCGCTTTTGGAGATCTTAACCGAGCTTCAACATAGCGTGATAGAGCCAACTCTCATGGCATAATTCAGGTGTCTGCAATGAATACACCCAAATCAATTCCGCTTAGCAAACGAATTTTTGATCTCCTGGCAAGCTCCTTTTTGATCGTGATTCTTTCGCCTGTGTTACTTATCATTGCCTTGCTGGTTTGGCTGGTGCATGGTTCGCCGGTGATCTTTCGTCAACAGCGCCCTGGTTACAAAGGCAAGCCATTTATCTGTTATAAATTCCGCACCATGAACGACCACCGGGATGAACACGGCAATTTGTTGCCAGATGAGCAACGTTTGACCGGCTTGGGCAAATTTCTGCGCTCAACCAGCTTAGATGAACTGCCAGAGTTGTTTAATGTGCTTAGGGGCGAAATGAGCCTGGTTGGCCCACGCCCGTTGCTGATGCAATATCTTGATCGCTATTCACCCGAACAAGCCCGTCGCCATGAGGTTTTGCCCGGCATTACCGGTTGGGCGCAAATTAATGGACGCAACGCTTTAAGCTGGGAGGATAAATTTCGCTTCGATGTATGGTATGTAGATCACTGGTCGTTCTGGCTCGACCTCAAAATCCTTGCCTTGACCGTATTTAAAGTGCTGCGCCGGGAGGGAATCAGCCGCGAGGGGTTTGCAACTGCGCCGGAGTTTATGGGCACTGTGCAGGCAAGTGAAGGAGAAAGCGAGGCAAAACCTCCGTATGGATGAGAAATTCCTCTACCGGTTAATGTGTCGTATCCGCTTTTTTGAAGCGTTGGTATTGGAAAAATTTCCCACAGGCGTCTTTGTCGGTACGACCCATACGTGTCTTGGACAGGAAGCAAATGCGGTTGGAGTGATTACCAACCTCCAGGCGGAAGATATTGTTTTCAGCAACCATCGTGGCCACGGGCATTTTTTGGCGTATGGGGGTGATCCGCGGGCTTTGTTTGCCGAGTTGATGGGGAAAAAGAGCGGTGTGTGTGGTGGGCGGGGTGGTTCACAACATCTGCACTGGAAAAACTTTTATTCCAACGGCGTGCAGGGAGGGATTGTGCCGATTGCCAGCGGGATGGCACTGGCAGAGAAGCAGAAGCAAAGCGGTGCGATTGCCGTGGCTTTTCTCGGCGATGGAACGCTGGGGGAGGGAGTCATTTACGAAGCCTTTAATATGGCGAGCAAATGGCAGATTCCCATTCTATATGTGGTTGAGAACAATCGCATTGCTCAGACCACCCCCATCGAATTGAGCCTGGCCGGCTCGATCGCTACTCGTTTTCAAGCCTTTGATATTGCCTGTGAAGCGTTGGACACCAGTGACGTTGTGGAGATTTTCGAGACAGCCGCAAAGTGGATAGATCAAATTCGCCAAACGCAAACGCCTGGGGCATTGATTATCCATACCTATCGTTTTGGCCCTCATTCGAAAGGGGATGACACCCGGTCGGCAGAGGAGATCGCCTATATAAAGGAACATCGTGATCCGCTAAAGATCCATGCCAGGCGTTTAGCGCCTGACGAGCGGGAGGTGATTGAAGCTGAGGAACGGGCATTGATTGAGCAAGCCTATCGGTTGGCGTTGGAGGATGAATATCCTGTGCCGGAGGAGGAAACCCTCACCCCCGGCCCCTCTCCCACAGGGAGAGGGGAGTCATCCCTCACCCCCGGCCCCTCTCCCACAAGGAGAGGGGAGCAAGCCCTCACCCCCGGCCCCTCTCCCATAGGGAGAGGGGAGCAGACCCTCACCCCCGGTCCCTCTCCCACGGGGAGAGGGGAGCAGGCCCTCACCCCCGGCCCCTCTCCCATGGGGAGAGGGGAGCAGGCCCTCACCCCCGTCC
>Ga0308389_1001187_pt1 | contig 18131 bp, 15 predicted proteins | sample Hotspr2Sample148_FD_202362 | JGI IMG/M metagenome (GOLD analysis project Ga0308389, IMG submission 202362) | Hot spring phototrophic mat microbial communities from Mushroom Spring, Yellowstone National Park, Wyoming, United States - 20040719_148 ... | reverse complement strand
CCTGCCCGGACCGGCGCTGAGGTTTCGGCTGAAGCCACCCGGGCCGCTGACCGTTATGGGGGCCGGAGCGCCGGCGGGGTTTTCGACCACCACCCTGACCACGCCCGCCTGGCGCTCGTATGTGATCGACACCGACCTGTTCTCCCCCGCGGCGACGCTCAGCGACTGGTTGGCGGGGGTGGGGGCGTAGGTAAAGATGAGCGCCCCATAGGGGGTGGACTCGGTGCGCTCAACGTTCTGCGCGGTGATGGTGTAGGCGCCCTGGGGGACGACCAGGCTACTGCTGGCGGTGATGGTCTGGGCGAAACCACCCCCATTGCGGACAACCCTCACATTCCCCTCTACACCTCCGGGCAGTCCGTTGAGGCCGATCTGCAAGAGCGCGTTTATCGGCTGGTAGTTGACGTCAAAGGACAGCGTCTCCCCGGCGTTCAGGGTGGCGGTTGCGGGCGAGACGGTGGCGCGGTAGGTAATGGCGTTGTGGACCACGTCGTTGGCAGAAACCCTGTAATCCCCGGTGGGCGCCTCGCGGTACTCGAGCGTGCCGCTGCGGTTTAGCATATACGCCCCCGCGGGCGTGTAGAGGGTCGCGTCGGGCGAGGCCCCCGGGGGAAGCCCCCGCAGGGTAACCCGGACTATCCCCTGCATACGAACGAAATTGAGGGCGTGCTCGGCGGTCTGCCCTGCCCTGACCGCCACGCTGGCGGAGGCGGGTTCGGGGGCGTAGGTGTAAGGCCCGATGCGGATGGGGTCGGCTGTGACCAGGTGGCTGCCCACGCTCAGGTAGGGCACGGTGGCCTGTGCGCCTGTAAAGCTCACGCTCTGTCCGTTCACCCGCACGCTGGGCGTAGCGCCGCCGGGCAGGTTGTGGGTGATGCGGAGGGCCCCGTCGATGGGGGCGTACTCCATTGCGCGCTCCAGCCTGTCCCCCGCCTCCAGGTTGACCGTGAGGGTGCTGGGGCTGGGCAGGAAGGTGTACAGGTCGCCCTGCACCGGGCTCGCCTGCAGCGTGTAGGTGCCCGGGGCCTGGTCGTCCAGGGTTACCGTGCCGTACCGGTTGATGCTGTGGATCAGCTGGGAGCCGCGCTGGACGGCCACACGGGGCGTGGGCTGGGGGGTTCGCGCGGCGTTGACCTGTATGGTCAGTCGCCCCGAAACAGGCCTGTACTGGACGGTCGCGGCGGTCTCCCGTTCGACCTCGACCTCCACCGTGCTCGCCGGGGATACGCTTCCCCTATACCGGACCCCTTCCTCCAGCACGTCCTGGGGGGTGATGCGGTACTCCCCGGGAACCAGGTTGCCGATGAGCGCGCTCGAGGTCAGGGTACGGGGCATGCTCGCGTCCGGCCCGCTCACACCCACCGAGGCGGGGGCGCTCATGCCCGCGGGTCGGTTGATGTTCACCGCCAGCGCCCCCGTGACCGCGCGGTAGCTCACGCTGCGGGTCGCGGTGGTGCAGGGCTGGACGCTGAACTCCTGGGACGGGCTGTAGCTCGGGGCGTAAGAATAGTTCCCCACCCGCAGGGTGGCCGCCTCGAGGGTGTAGCTCTGGGGCCGCAGGTATGGCACGATGGCCATGTTGGCCACCTCCTGCCCGCCGGGGCTGAGGCGCACCACGTTGTCCTGCACGCTGCTTACCCCGTTCGGGGGAACCACCCGCAGGCTCAGCGCCCCGGTCTGGCAGGTGTAGTTGACGCTGTGTGCATAGCCCCTCCCAGCCACGGCCTGGAAGCGGTGCTCGGGTATGTTCGGCGCGTAGGAGTAGCGCTGATCGGTGGTGGGGCTGGCCCGAACGATGACCTGACCGGGGGAAACCCCCAGGTTGAAAAGGCCGTACCGGCTAAAAGTGTGGTTCTGGGCGGGTTCCTCCACCCGGATGTCGGCAGCGCCACCGGCGGGCCCCACCACAGAAAGCGTTAAGGTGGCCCGACCGGAGGGCGGGGGGGCCGCCGGGCTTCCAGGCGGCGGAGGGGTGTACTGGTTGAGCGTGGAGGAGGCGTAAACCACCTGCTGGAGGCAGATGTTGTCGCCCGCGGGCCTCAGACAAACGTTAAAGGTGTACTCGGCGTTGCCGTTGCCCTGGTTGGTGCGCTCTACCCGGACGCTGTACAGGCTGGGGTCGTTGTAGGTGATGTTCTGCACCCTGTTCAACAGGGCGGCTATATCCGCCGGGGAAAAACTATAGGCATCCTGGTTGTTACGGAGCCAGGCGGGGGGACTTTCCTGCATCTGCATGACCGCGGTGCGCAGGACCAGCGCCGCGGCCTCACCCGCTTCGGAAGTGGTGGTGGCCTGCCTGGATCGCACCGCCAGCAGGCCCAGGGTGGACCCCACCAGGAGCACCAGCCCCGCGGCCACGACCACCTCGATTACCGTGAAACCCCTTTTCCGCAGCATAGCGAACCAGCACTATGGTAGCACAGGTTTTCCTGCTTCTGGGGGGTGTTTGCACTACCGGATATCTCCCCACTCGCTGATTTCAATCCTTCTATCGCCAATCGTCCACGTAACGGCAGAGGGCGGGTCGAGCAGGCCGTTGCTGTTAAACCTGGCGATAACCCCGGTGGGGCTTACGTTTAGCCGCTCAGGGATCCTGACCTGGTACTGGGGGCCCAGCGCGCCACTGGGGCTGCGCAACGTGAGCATCCGGCTGTTGCCGTCAAAATAGGCTTCGATCTCCATCTCGCGCGAGGCGGCGAGGGCGCTGGCGGTTCGAAGCAGGGCCAGGGATTTGGTTATGGCGTCTCTTTCGGTTCTTTTACGCACGGCATCCGCCCCCATGACGGCGCCGACGCTCGCCAGCAGCAAAAAGATCGAGATGGCCAGCAGGATTTCAACCAGGGAAAAGCCCCTACTGTTGCTGCCCATTGATATACCACCTCGCAGAACCCGGGGCCCAGCTGATGACGAGCAGCTGGCTGACCCCTCCACCGGTTCGCAAAGCCAGCACGCAACGGCTGCGCCCATCAGTACCCGGCCAGCTGAACCGCGTGGGGTTGTTGCCGGGGTCGTATAGGGTAAACGCGGTGTTGCAGGCCCGGTCGGTGGGGAGGCTACCGGCCTGGGCCGCGGCGGGGGCCCCGCTCCAGTCCGCGGCGGGGAGCGCTGTTTGCAGCCGTCCCATCAGGTTGCTGGGGGTGTCGGTGATATGGATGGCGAAGTATCCCTGCACGGCCTGGGCCACCATACCCCCGTGGGCGGAAGCCTGGGCCTCGTTGGCCCTGTTGCGCACCCCCCGGGCCCCAAAAAGCGTCGCGCTGACCAGCAACAGCCCAATGGCGATCGCTACCAGAAGCTCGATTAAAGACACGCCTCTACGGTCCACTCAGCCCTCCGATATTCTGCACGAGCGAGAAGTAGGGCAGCAACACCGACAGAAGAATACCGCCCACCAGCGCTCCTACCACCACCAAAAGCGCGGGTTCTATCACCGCCCCCAGCGAGTCCAGAATGCTCTCTATCTCTTCGACGTAGATTCGCTCCGCGTGCCCCAGGGTCTCCTCCAAAGACCCGGAGGACTCCCCGACCCGGATCAGACTGGAAAACACATTGGGCAGCATCTCTTTTGGGGTGTTTGTGGATAAAGCCGCGTGAAGGGTAAAGCCTTGCAGCACCCGTTCGCGGGTGATATCGATGAGATTGCGGTATAGCTCGAGGCCCAGCACCCCTTTGGTCAGCCCCAGCGCCTCGTGCAGCGGGATGCCCGCGCTGTAACCCAGGCGCAGGGTCGCCGCGAGGTCGGCCAGGGCGTTATACTTGAGCAGCTCGCGCACAACCGGGATGCGCAACAGCGCGCGCTCCACGTTCAGGCGATTTTCCCGTCTTTTCATGTACTGGCGTCGCAGGGGTTCGATCAGCAAGGCCAGCAGACCCACCCCCGCCAGGAACGCCGGCGAGGATACCAGACCGGAGAGCGCGATCACCATCTGGGTGGGCAAAGGAAGGGAGATGTTGGCGTCCCGCAGGATGCCGACAAACTGGGGTACCACGAAGGTCATCAAGCCCCAGGTGATCAGCACGGCGAAGGCCAGCAGGATAGCGGGGTAGGTCAGGGCCCCCCTCAACCTGGCGTTAAAGCCGCTGATGCGCTCGTAGTACACGCCCAGGCGCTGGGCGGCTTCCTCGTTTTTCCCGGTCGTGTCCGCCACCTGCAGCGTGGCGATCACCAGGTCAGGGAACAGCCGGGTGCGGGCCAGGGCGCTGGGCAGGCTGGTGCCCTGGGCCACCGCCAGCACCGCCTCCCGATAGGGGGTCCTGGCCCAGGGCGGGAGCTGTTCTTCCAGCATGGCCAAAGCCTCATCCAGACGGAGGACATCGCCTACCCGAATCAGGCTGTACATCTGCTTAAAGAACACCGACAGGTGCCGGGCGTTGAGCATCCGCTGCTTCTTCAGGGCGATTTCCTTAAAGTCAAGCGGGACGATGCCCTGCTCGCGCAGCCGCAAAAGCGCGTAGTCCACGTCGTCGGCTTGCAGCGTACCCTGCCGCAGCTCACCGGTGCTGGAGATGTAGGTGTACTGAAAGGTGGGCATAATCAGGCGCGTTTGATGGGCACCTCGAGGCTCCACAGCTGATGTAGCTCATCCCTGATCACCAGGACAATGGCGCTGGCCAGGCCTGCCGCGCCCTCGGGGGCTTCCAGGGTGATCACCGCCATGGATCCTCCCCCAAAGGTGGGGCGGAGCGCGCGTATGGGGGTTTCCAGCGCGGCGACCATCCTGCCGCCGGTGTCTTTGCGCACCAGGTAGGCCCTGACCGGCTCGGCGATCGGGGAGGTGGCCCCGCCCATCACGTACATGGCCAGCCCCCTATCGCTCAAATAGGCCTGGGCGCTGTAGAAAGGAGCCCGGGGTGGCAGCTCTGGAAGCTGAGGGCGGAACTCTTCCGAGGTAGAAAGACTGCTCTGGGCCTTTGGCCCGTCTTTGCTCGTGGGCGGGGGGGAAGCCTCCTGCTTCCTAGACTCCACCTCTTCGGGTGGCGTGCGGTCGTCCTGCGGGGCCTGGGGACGCGGGGTGCTCGAGGGCTCCCTGCCGGGCAGCTGCTGGATGCCGGGGGTGTAGTCCACCACGGTGGGGGTGAGCATGATGAACAGCAGGCGTTCGGTTTTGGAGGTGGTGGTGCTGCGGAACAGAGCCCCGATAATCGGAATGTCTTTCAGGATAGGAACCCCCTGTTCGTTGTTCTGTTCTTCCTCCTGAATCAGCCCCCCGATCAGCCCGGTCTCGCCGTTGCCCAGGCGCAGCACCGCGTCCAGTTTGCGCTTGCTGATGTTGATGCTGTTGGGGATGGGGCCGGGGGTGGGCAGGTTGCCCAGCTCGATGACCGCTTTGATGCTGACCCCTAGCGGGTTGGTGGTGACCGTTGGCGTGAGCTTGAGGATCAGGCCATAGTCAAGGCTGGTAAAGGCGGTTTGGGTATTGGTCTGGTTGTTGCCCGACTGGCTTTGGTTCTGTCCGACCACGCTGATAGACCCCCCGGAGTTCAGCACCCCTTCCTTTCCGTCCAGGATGAGGGTTTCGGTGTTCAGCAGGGTGCGGGCGCGGCCCTTGCTTTCCAGGGCGTTGAAGTTGAGGGAAAGGCTGCGGGCCAGGTTTTGCGGCAGCGCGTACCCCGCGCTTATCCCTTGTGGGGAAAGCTCGATGTTCAGGCCCAGCAGGCTGGCCTTCACCTCGCCGGAGAGCTCATCGATGGCCGAGCGGTCCATCTGTATCACGCGCACGGCGATACGCACCTGTGGAGGATTGCTGTCGGCGGTGCGGATGGCGAGACTGGCCCGGGCCACCTCGGTGGGGCTGCCCCTGAGCCAGACCGCCTTTTTGCTGGGTTCTTCGATCACCTCCACCTCGACCCCGAGTCCCTTGAGGTAGGTGGCCACCGCCGCGGCCTCCAGGTTTTGCATCTCTATGCGTCTGGAAATCGTGTCCTGCGGATCGTTGCCGGTGCTGGTGGGGGGGTCTATGGCGCGAAGCGTCTCCACCACCGTGCGGTGGACCTCTATCGGAGCGGCCACGATCACGGCTTTCTGTTCGGAGAGCACCTGGATGGAGGCCCCGACCTGGGCGAGGTAGCTTTGGGTGAACAGCCCCTCGAGGCCCTTGGCGATGTCCGCCGGGTTCCCGTAGATTCTGTAACTCTTCACCGGGTGCCGCAGCGCCGGGGGTCTGTCCGCCGTCGCGCCGGAGCCGGAGCGATTGGAGCTGAGGGTTTGCTTGAGTACCTCCTGTACCCGGGCGGAGCGGTCGGCCGGGGTATCGATGTGCAGGACGCCGCCCAGGACGACCACCTTGGTCTCTGGAAACAGCGTCTGTACGGCGGTCTTGAGGTCTTCTTCCTTGATCCCCGAGGGAATGGGGATGGTGATGAGTTCCCGCTGGGGATTGTTTTCCGCCGCTTTTCTGACGGCTTCGCCAACGATAGCGATGGCCTCGTTGACCTGCGCGGGTGGCCCGGAAATCGCCAGCACCTTCCCCAGCACGGCAAATTTAAGGTCGGGGAAGAGGGTTCTCATGCCGGCGGTAAGTTCATCTACCTTAATATTTGCGGTTAAAGCAACCGTTGCGGTGGTTGAAGCAGGGGGGGGACTGGGGCTGGGGGGACCGGGCGGTGGAGGGGCGGGGGAGAACTGCGCTGTGAGCTCCTGGAACTGCTGCACCTTTTCGACGGGGCCTTTCACCACAAGGCTCTGTCCACTGCGAACCAGCACCACCTCGAGGCCCAGCAGTCTGGCCGCCTCCACCAGCTCCTCGGCTTTAATCCCTTGCGGAATCTGGACGGCCCGCTCCACCGCCTGGCTCACCGCGGCTTCATTGGTCGGGGCGGGCTCTTTGGTCGTTTTTGCGATCAGCTCGCGCAGGGTGGCGGCGGCTTCGGCCAGGTTCCTGGCATTCCCGCGCAAAACAACCGACGCGGTTTCGCTGACGTATATGCTTTGCACGTTGAACGACCGGGCGATCTGGGCGATGGACTCCCTGCCAAGACCCCCGGTGGCGAGCACCAGGCTCGCTTCTGCGCTGGCCCCGGTGGGAAGGGATGGCGCAGGTGGGCGCTGGGGGGTGAGGCCTTTCAGGGCGCTGCTGGGCGCTACCACCACGATCCCCTCGGGCAGCAGCGTGTAGCGGTGGTCGGGCGCGTAGATTCGAACAATCAGGTCGAGGGCCGTGCGGAAGGGTATTTTTTTGAAGTCAAAAACTGCCCGGGTGGGGGGCAGGTCTTTGGTTAAGATCTGCACCCCCGCCGCCCGGGCCATGGCCCGGATGCTGGAGTCTAATGCCAGGCCCGGTTCTACCGAACGTATGCTGATCGGTGAATTATAGGGAGGGCGGTTGGGCAGCTCGTTGGCCAGGGCCAGGGTAAGCATAAGGGCCATCGCCGCCAGGAGTCGTGCGCCGCTATAAATCATTTCCATTTTCGCTCACCCGATAGAGTAACCACAAGCCGGCGTTTGCCGATGGCAAACTCGCACCCATGGTTCTGCACACCTATTAGTTTACCGAGCGTTGGGATACTGCCGCCGTTTTCGATCACCATCTCGGTTCCTCTGTACAGCACGACCGCGCTGGGCTGGTTCCCCTCCAGCACAGCGAGGCACTTCACGTCCGGCATGGCGGGTTCGGTGCGCACAGGGGGTGGGGGTGGTACCGGGGGTAGCGGTGCGCCGGGGATCGGCAAAGGTGGGGGAGGGTTGAGGCCGGTCGCCCTGGGCAGCGAGGGGGGTGGGGTGGATGTTTCCTCTTTTTTAGCGGTTTCCTGAGCCGGTGCCTCGGGATTCCCAAACGGGTTGCGTCTCCTGGTAGGAACCGGCACGGGTTTGGCAGGTTCTTCAGGTTGGGTGGCCACCGGACCGGGGGCGGCGGCGGAAGACGGGGTACGGGTAGCCCGCAGCGGGTCAGGGACGCTTTCTGGGGTAAGCACCACCACCGGTGCCGCCGTGGAGGGGGCGGGCACGGCGTATGGCGGGGGTACGGTGGCCCGGGCCGGCCTATCGGGGGTGAACACGGCCAGCCCGACCACCAATAATAGAAATGTACCCCCCAGCACCGCAGTGATCCGTAGTATTTTTCCAAGAGCGAGCGGTTTGGCCCCGCTCTTGGGCGCTGGCGCAGGGCCCGCGTCCCCATCGGTTTTCTTTTTACGAAACAGGGCCCGCAGTCTCTTCGGTGGCTTACCGGGTTGCATCACCACCTCCTGGGGCGGTGGGGCTGAGCACGCCAAAAGTGGCGGTGCCCGATACATTCCCCTTTCTATCGGCGGTCAGTTTAATAGAGCGTGGGATTACCCGCTGCCGCTCAACGGTTTCCAGGCCCCGCATCAGGGCCTCAAAGGAGGCTTTCTCGACCTGTATCGTCACGGGAATCTCCTCCAGAAATTCCCCCGCCGCAACGGGTTTACCCGCGATGCCGGACTTGCTGGTCCAGCCGCCCTCCGCCAGCCGCTCGACGATCCACGCCAGCCCCCCCTCAGACGGCCTGGGGGGCCAGAGGATGTTGTCGAACTCCTTTTGCAGCGAAGCTATCTCCCGCTGGATGGCGTCGACGATGGCCGCTTCTGAGCGTTGCCTCGCCAGCTCCGCCTCAACGCTGGCCAGGCTGGCGCGGACATCCTGTAGCTCGGCGTAGGCGTTGTAGCTCATGTAAGCGCCGGGGGCCAGCGCCAGCGCCCCAACCGCAAGAACCTGCACCAGGGCGGGTATCTTGACTGGCCTGGCCCCAGTTTTCCTTTCGCCTGATCTGGACACCATCTTTATTCTCCGGTCAGGGCCACCGCCAGCGTGGCCTTCCACCCGGCGGCCCCCTGTGATATCTGCTCGAGTTCAGCCCTGGCGCTGGCCCGCCCCAGCTCCCGCGACAGCGTGAGCAGGGGAGCGAGGTTCTGCGAGTACACCTCCATCCTGCCGCTGTTTTTTTCGTAGGAGATCGAAACGATGGATACCTCGGGGGGCAGAATTTCGGATAACTTCTCCAGATGGCTTCTGATCTCGCTGCTGACACTGCTGTTGACCACGCTTCTTAAGAAGGCCCGGCGTTTTTCCAGGGAGGGGCGCAGGGCGGTGCGGGTCCTCAGAAGGTCAATCTCGCTCTTCAGGATGTCGATCTGCGTCTGTGCGTTGCGTATACCCTGGTTGATGACGAACCAGGGCAGCAGTCCGAGGAGCAGCCCGGCCAGCCCAGCCCCCAACAGATTGCGGGTCGCGTCCTGCCGGGAAACCTGGGCGGGCCAGCCCAGGCTGGGGGGCAGCTCTGCTGCAAAAAGCGGTTTTTCCAAGACCCGGAGGCCGTCCAGCTCCATGAGCGCGGTGTCGTAGAAGACCAGAAGGGGGTTGCTCTTGCCGAGAATACGCCCCTGGGCCAGCACCTCGTTTTTAAACCACGCGGGTTCCAGCGAGGCCTCGTGCACCTCCACGACTTCTACCACATCCCCCTCATCGGCGATGACCTCCAGGGCATAGCCCTCGCGCACAAAGAAAGCGATGTGGGCCGTCTTAAGCTGCGCGGACAGGTAGGCTCCCACCAGGGATATGGGGTAAATAATGCCGCCGGGCTTTAGCAGCTTCTGCAAGGCCGCGAGCTGCGCTTTGGTCATTCCGGCCAGCAACGCCCCGTCGCGGGTGGGAAAATGCCGAGCCGTGTAATTTTCTCGAGTACCCCCAAATTGCTGCGCGAGCTCGACAACCCAGGAAAGCTCGCCCTGGCCCAGGGGAACCGCCCGGGCCTGGGAGCTGGTGTAGGGAACCAGATAGGGGGTTTCCACAAAAATGCGGTTGTAGCCGCGGGGCTGCATGACCTCGGGGATCTCAGGAAGCCTGTACTGGTCGCCCGGTACCCTGGCCGCGTAAGCGCGGCCATCTGGATATGTTTCGGCTCGGTTGTGCAGCAGCAACAGCGTTCTCATCAACGGTGTTCCTCAGGGTTTCTCTACGAGGATGAACTTTTTGAGATGTCCTGTCGCACCAACCCCTCTATAGACACCGGGGCTATCTGGCCCTCGTTAATCAGCCTTTGCGCCACACGATCCATGGTGGTCATGCCGAAACTGGCCCCGGTCTCCATAGCGGTACGTATCTGGCCGGTCTTCCCCTCACGGATGAGCGAGGCCACCGCCGGCGTGTTCACCAGCATCTCGTAGATCAGGATCCGCCCCGAACCATCCTTCCGGGGAACCAGCACCTGCGTGATCACAAGGCGCAGGGAACTGGCCAGCTGTAACCGGATCATATCCCTGCGGGCCTCCGGGAAGGCGTTTACAAGGCGGTCTACCGCCTCTGGGGCCGACCCGGTGTGCAGGGTGGCGAGCACCAGGTGGCCGGTTTCCGCCGCGGTTAGCGCGGCCGACATGGTTTCTGTATCGCGCATCTCGCCCACCATGATCACGTTGGGGGCCTGGCGCAGAGCGGCGCGCAGGGCGGTGGCAAAATCGCTGGTGTCGGTGCCGATCTCGCGCTGGGAGATGATGGCTTTTTTGGGGGTAAAGAAAAACTCGATGGGATCCTCAATGGTGACAATGTGGATCTCTCGGTGCTGGTTAAGCCAGTCGATCATGGCGGCCAGGGTGGTGGACTTACCACTGCCGGTGGCCCCGGTGACGAGAATGAGCCCGGTGCGCTGCCGCAGCGTGTTCTCGATTACCCCAATGGGCAACGACAGCGAGTCTAAACGGGGGGGCTCCGAAGGAATGGGGCGGATCACCACAGCGGGGCGGCCCTGGATGTGGTACAGGTTGACCCGAAAGCGGGGGCCGCTGCCCAGCGTAAAGGAGAAATCCAGGTCCTTGGCGGGGATTCGGGCGACTCCCCCTCTAACCTCGCCCATAATTTCCGAAGGAATTATGGAGAGTATCAGCTGCATGGCCGTGTTGTCGTCCAGTACCCCCCAGGCGATCTCCCTTTTCCAGGAGCCGTCTTGCTTAAAAGCCACGTACTCGCCGCCCCCGATGAAGATATCGCTGGCCTTGAGATGGGTGGCCCGGTCAAGCACATGCGCCATGTTGATGTTCTGACTGGTGGTCATTCCTTAGCCCCCTCCCCGGTAGCCCGTATTAGATCCACCAGGTCTATTTTCCCGGCGGCGACTTTTTGCAGGCCGTCCTCGAAAAGTGTGTGGAAATCGCTTTCCCGGCGAGCCTGCGCAATCAATTGCTCGCTGCCTTTACCCTGTAGGATCATGTTCCTGATGCGCTCTGTGACCCAGAAGATCTCATGGATTCCCTCACGCCCCTGGTAGCCGGTCTCGTTGCAAAAATGACACCCTTTTCCCCGCTTGAAGGGGGTGATGTTGTGGGAAAAGCGGTAGAAAGTCTGCAGTTTCCTGGCGGTGTCGGGGTCTTCTTCGCGGCAGTGCAGGCACAGCCTCGGTACCAGGCGCTGGGCCATGGCCCCCTTGAGGGCATCCGCGACGTGGAAGCGTTCCACCCCCATGTCCTCCAGGCGGATGGCGACCTGGGTGGCGGAGTTGGTGTGGATGGTGCCCAGCACCAGGTGCCCGGTTATGGCGGCCTCCGCCGCGATTTTGGCGGTTTCTCGGTCTCGCATTTCTCCTACCAGGATAACATCGGGGTCCTGCCGCAGGAACTCTCGTAGCACGGCGCTGAAGGTCAGATCTATCTGCGGGTTGACCTGCACCTGCGTAACCCCGCTCAGCCGGTACTCCACCGGGTCCTCCACGCTCACCACCTTCGGGTTGCGTGAGCGCATGACTTCGTTGACGATGGCGAATAGGGTTGTGGTTTTGCCGCTCCCGGTTGGCCCGGAGACTAAAAACAGGCCGTGGGGAACGTTCACAAGGGTTCTTAGTTTGCTGAGCACCCGCTCGGAAAAACCCAGACGATCCAGCCAGAGCTGGCTATCCTCGCGGGGTAGCAACCGCAGCACCGCCGACTCACCCAGGATACTCGGGACAATGGAGACCCTTAGCTCGTTGTTTTTGCCGTCGGCTCCGGTAAAGACATAGCGGCCGCTGTGGGGTATGTGGCGGTTGGCCGGGTCCAGGCGGGCCCTGACCTTGAGGGCGTTGATGATACCCGGCATCATTCCGGATGGGAAGGTTTCATGCACCACCAGCTGCCCATCGATGCGAAAGCGCACCCGGGCCGTCTCTCTGTTGAGATACTCGAAATGGATGTCGGTGGCTCTCTGGTTGATCGCCGCCTCGATATATCGCGTGAGCGTAAGCGCACGGCCTTTCAAATCCTCGTTCTGGTTTTCCTCTATAATCGTGGGAGAGGCGAGGCTGGCGGGTTCATCGGCCCCGTACAGGGTCTCGATGGCCTTAAGGCTCGCGCTGCGCAAAGCGCCCACTGGCGCTACCCCCAGGCTGATGGTGCGTTTGATGTTGGAGCGAACGCTGTTGATGACCGTCTGGTTGAAGGGGTCGGCCACCAGCACAACGACAGTCCCCATCTTCGGTATGAGTCGATAGGGGAGGGCGGTCCCCCGCTCCAGAAAGCTGCGCGTTACCAACCTCAGCGCGGCCTCCTCGGGCGGGGTCTCGGTGGGGTCGTACAGCTCCAGGCCGGCGGCTTTCGCCAGCGCTCTGGCCATCAGCGTATCCGGGATGTTGTAGCGGGTGCGTATGGTCTCCGCTGTATCGCCAGGTTGGATTGAGATGGACTGGCCTACCCGCCGCAACTCTTCTGCGAGCTTATGAAGGCCTTCTGCTATAGCTGCGTTCATGGCATCTCCCAGATCCAGGGGGGATCCTGGATGCTTTCGCGCAAAACAGGATAAGGGATAACGGCACCCGGCCCGCTCACCTCCGCGGGGCTACCGGTCTCTGGCAGTCCCCGGGAAAGGGGATCAAAGTCGCTCACACAGCCCTCCTACAGGCTAACCACCCGTTGATGGAAGAGTCCTGGGTCCTGCACATAGGCCTCGGCGGTCTTCTTGGTCACGATGCGGTTGCGTACCAGTCGCGCCAGCGTTTCTTCCAGGCGCACCCCCACCTCGTGCTTGCCGATCTCGTTGGTGATCTGGTGGGTGCGGCCATCGCGGATGAGGGTGCGGATGCTGTCGTTGGTGAACATGTACTCGTAAGCCACAGCCCGCGGGTTGGAGCCGTGGGCCCTGTCGGTGGGCAGCAATACCTGCGAGACCACCGCGACCAGGCTGGAGGCCAGGCGGGTGCGGGCCTGGTTTTGCTCCGCCTCGGGGAAAGAGCCCACGATGCGTTCGACGGTTTCCTTGGGGGTGCGGGTGTGGTAGGTGGCGAACACCAGGAAGCCCGCCTCTGCCAGGCTTAGGGTCCAGCGCAGGGTGTCCAGGTCGCGCACCTCGCCGATCATCACCACGTCGGGGCTTTCACGCAACACCGAGCGCGCCCCATCGGGAAAACTGTAGAAGTCGGTAAACAGTTCCCGCTGGTGCACGAGGCCTTTTTCCGGGCGAATGACGTATTCGATGGGGTCTTCCAGCGTGATGACGTGCAGGGGTTGGGTAAGGCTGAGGTGTTGCAGAATGGCGGCCAGGGTGGTGGATTTGCCGGTGCCGGTGGTGCCGGTGATCATGATCAGGCCCTGCCGGCTGCTGACGATACGTTTTTCCAGATACTCATCGAAACCGAGGTCTGTGAGGCGGGTGGGGGTTACCGGAATGATGCGTATGACCCTGGAGATCTCGCCTTCGGCGTAAAAGGCGTGTACCCGCAGGCGGATGCTGATCTTGGGGTCGGCAGAGGGGATTGCTACCGCGAAGTTGGCCTCGCGCTTTACCTGCAAGGCCTCCTGAATCTCTACGGGCATAAAGTGGGGGTCGTTGAGGACCTGCACCAGACTGCGGACGCTTTCCGGGCTGATTTCCTTCATCTGACTGGCCCGTACCACGCCCTCGGGCAGGCGAAGGTGCACCTCCGTCCCCCGCACATAAATATCCGTCGCGCCGGCAACGATGGCTTTCATGATGAAATCTAACACCTGAGCGGCTTTTTCCACAAACTCGACCTCCTGTATAGATTCTACCGCCCCAAAGAAAAAGGGGGGCAGATCCGGGCCTTTGCGCCCGGGCTTTTGCCCAAGCGGGGCTAGAGGAGGCCCACCCCGGCAACGAGGCTCTGGATCTCCCAGTCCAACCGTACCCTACTGACGAACTCCTGGCTGTTGAAGAAGACCTCGAGGCCCAGGCAGAGTCTTCCCCGATTAAGCCCCTGTAATTGCGCTGGGGTCAGCTGACCCTTGACCGCCAGCAGACTGGGGGTGTTGAGTGGAATCCACTCTCTAAACACCAGATGCTCCTCCCTGTACACCGCGTCCGCCGGGCACTGACCGTTCGTGAGCGGGGCCAGAAAAACCATCGCCTCTACCCCTCCGGCGCTTTCAGGCTGGGTCTTCAGCTCCACCTTTACCTGGCCCCTGACGTCGGCGTAGGTGAGGGGGAAGGAGGGAGAGGTGAAACTGAGCGCTTCAGGCGGGATGCGGAAGCGCCCTTCTTTGATGAGCACGCCCAGCATCTCCGGGCTGAAACTACCCTGTCGGTAACTTTCCGGTGCCAGGGTGACGGGCAGAGGCATCTGCTGGCAGGCTGCAATAAGAAAAAGCACAGACAAAAGGCTCAGACGCATCTGGAACTCCTTTGTGCGTGGGCTAGCCACTGCTTGTAGTCTAGCACAGGCAGCGGTAGAATAACCCCGAAGCAGCCCACCAGCCTGGGCATGAAAAGGCTGGGAAATCCACGCGAAAGGTTTTTAGGACCCGGCTGCTCGCGTGGTGCAGCCGGGAGGAAAGGAGGGCGACATGATCGTCGCCATATTCCTGGGCACCGCCACCGTGCTGGTGGCGGTGCTGGCCGGGGGCAACCCCATCCCCAGCACCCTGCTGGGCATGCTGATGGGGGTGGCCGTGGTGGCCACCCGGCCCCGCCGCCGTTAAAGGGGGAGAACCCCACTAGCCCCCAGCCACCGCTGGGGGTTCCTCTTTTAACGATGCGCCGTCCAGCGAATCTTCCTTTGCGCCAGGGCCTTGCGGTTGGCCGGGGTGTCCTCCACCAGCACACGGTAGACGCCCGCGAGGCGGACCAGGCCCGGGCGCAGCGGCCTCAGCTCTTTATAAAGGCGCGCGGCTTTCTCGGCCTGCTTGAAACTGCCAGCGGAAAGCCAGCGGGCGCTCCCCGTGGCGGGAGCCAGCGAAAGCCCGTTCCAGACGAATTGCTGACCCTCCCGCAAGATCTGCCCCACAGGGAGTTCGCCCCGCGACGCCGGCGGGGTTGCGGGAGAGCGCGGGGGGGCAACGCTGGGCTTTACCATCACCCCGCCCGCGCTGGCAGGAGTGCCACCCAGATGGTAGCGGTACAGCACCAGCGCGTCCGTTGCCGTCTCGTACTTAACGCGATACTCCTGCCCCCCGAGACTGACCTTGACTTCCCCTTTGATGCCGGGGGTCAGGGCCCGCAGGCACACCCGTTCGGTGCCTTTGTATAAACAGGCCGGCCCCAAAGGGCTCAGGGTGATCTTTATCTCACCGTTACGCACGATGGCAGGCTCATCTATGACCATCGCCACGTGGAGCAACGGGGCCTCGGTTCGCAAAACCTGTCCGTCGGCCTGAATGATGAAGTAGTTTTCTTTCATAGGTGATGAAGCGGGGGGCGTGGGGCTGTTGTTGCGCGGCGGGCTGGCCGCGGCAGGGGTGGAGGCTTTTCGCGAGATCTCGAAGCGCGGGGGGGTTCCCTCAAGCGCGTAGCCAGGAGCGTAGGTCGCCAGCAGCTGCCTGACCACAGTTTCAAACTCCCCCGAGACCGGCTCCGGCACTACGTTGATCAAAAAGTTCCTGTGGATGGGCACGTCGAGCTCATACCCCGCCTGCCGGGCCAGGTATTTGAGAATCCCCAGCAGCGAGCTGGGGGTGTTGGATCTGTACTCCACCACCTGGGCCGAAACCAGGGTGAACAGAAGTACGAGCGCGGTCAGGCGCTTCATGGTCTCACCCCTGAACGAAAGGCTACCCCCAGGCGAAACGTGTATATTGGGGGGGCTTCCGCCTCAAAAGCCGTGAGCAGCTGGGCGAACAAACCGAGGTCTCTATAGGGTCCTACCCGGATATAGAACCCGGGGGTGGCCACGGTCTCGGGCCTGCGGCCTGGATTCAGCACGGCCCCGGCCCCTATGCCCGCCGCCAGTATGCGATCCCCCGCCAGAACCCTGCTCTCCAGCACCACAAAACCGCCCGGCCCCAGGATGGGGCTCCCCCCTTCAAAGGCCAGCCCGAGTTCGTCGGTGAGGGGGAGTTCCACCGCATACACGATGGGTATTTGCAGGCCCCTGGAACCCACCACCAGCCCCCCTTCCAGACCGAGGTAAAGACCCTGGGCCTGGGCGCTGAGGGCCACCATTGTCAAAAGGGTAAAGGCGAATGCTCGTACCATGGTCGCTCTATATACTACCCCTTGTCGCCAATATTCCTGTTCTTTTAGGGCAGCGGCTGGCCTACAACAGATCGGACAGGCCGTGGGCGTTCAGGTAGAACAGCATACGCTTGCGGGCCTCCTTGATCACCTTCTCACAGCCCTCGTGGGTGAGGTCAAGCAGCTGCGCCACTTCTTTAACGGTCAGGTGCGCGCCGGTGATAACCCCCGTGTACAGCCCAAGGGCCAGGCCGTGCAGGGGGCCGATGGCTTTCAAAGCCCGCCACAGGGCCCCTTCCTGCCAGCGGTTTATGGCCCGCTCGGCCGGGTCGTCCGCCCCCTTCAGGGTTTCCCCTAAGGCGATATCGGTACCGGGGATGTTGGCCTCGAGCGAGAGGGCTTTCTGCAGGATCAAGAGCTGGTCGGCGTTCTGCTGCTGCATCTCACGGCGGGCTTCTTCCGGGATGTAAACCATCCGGTCGCGCACCATGGCCCGGGTCACGGTCTGGCGAACCCAGTGGTAGGCATAGGTGGAGAATTGCAGGCCCCGGCGGGGGTCAAAGCGGTCGGCCGCGATCATCAGGCCCAGCACCCCGTCCCCCACAAAGTGTTGTACCACCGGCTCCTCGGCCATCTGTAGATAGCGATGTATCACCGCGTAGACCAGTTTTAGATTGCGCTCCACCACCTCCAGCAGGGCCTGTTCGCCCTCGTATAGGGCCTGCGTCTCCACCCGCAGGTGCCGGGGGAGGGCCCGCAGGTGTGGGGTTAAATCGGTCTGGGGAGGGCGGTCCAGCAGCCTGGCTCGAGCCCACAGGCGCCAGTCGTTCGCTGAGGTCTGGGTGGCTTCCGCCAGCACCGAAGCGGCCCGCCGTCCGCGCTGAACCGCGTTGAGCAGCAGGGCGTGCTCCTCCTGGCTGGGGTGTGTGGTCTCGTCCCTGGTAACCGGTTCCCCGACAAAGGCGCGGGGTTCAGGGGGGGTAAAATCCTCCAGGTCGGAGATGATTTCGGACAAAGTCAGATCGCACAGAAGCGCATCTGAAACGTCAGAGGAGAGGCAAACCGTCATCCAATTGCTCCTTAGATTTACTTGTAAACACACTACCGTATAACCACCTATTTGGCAAGTAGGTGACTTGCGAATGCGACAACGCAGAACCGTAGTGGAACTACCTGACGGGCGCTCGTTGGTGGACAAAGGCATTATAGTTCCTGCGCGGGTGCCCGGGCCCGTGGAGGGCTCAGCGCGCCACCAGCTCGGCCACCCAGACAATCTCACAGGCCCCGTTACCGGTATCGTGGCGTACAGTGGAGGTCTTCCAGTAAAAACCGTTGGGACCGGTCACGTTGACCAGAAAGCCCTTGATCCACACCAGATGCCCCGGCTTCAGACGCCTCAGGCGCAGCTCAATACTGGGGCTGCCTGGAATCAGGTGCATGTTGGCGCTGCTGCGAACCATCTCCTCTGGCGGGATGGGTGGCTCGCGCGACCAGGCGTAAAAGTAAAAGCGATCTGACTGCCAGATGCGCAACTTTTCTATCACACCTGTATCCGACATCCGGCCCCAACCCAAAGCCAGATCCACCGGTGAGATAGAGGCGGCGGCGTCATAACGGTAGAGGCGCTTGGAAAGCACGCGGGCCTCGAGCTCGAAATGGGCCACTGGCTCGATGCGATAGCCGGGCTTTTCCAGCCTTACCTCGCTCCCGCGCGAGAGTGGCGTCTGAGAGGGGGGCAGGGGAGCCAGCACCCCTGGTGGGCGCTGGATGGGCCGGGTCTGCACATGGCGGATCAGCCCAAAAATGGCAG
>Ga0308389_1001186_pt1 | contig 18145 bp, 13 predicted proteins | sample Hotspr2Sample148_FD_202362 | JGI IMG/M metagenome (GOLD analysis project Ga0308389, IMG submission 202362) | Hot spring phototrophic mat microbial communities from Mushroom Spring, Yellowstone National Park, Wyoming, United States - 20040719_148 ... | reverse complement strand
CCCAAACCAACTTTCCGGTATTTTTATCCAGTGCCAAAAAGCTGGGGGCTTCCGGAGCGGGAACACTCTGGTGGGATTCGTCCACGCCGTTGCCGGTGCAGACAAAGAGCAACGGCCCGGCCGCGGTCACCGAACAACTGGCCATGTTGTGCTGTCGGCTGCCCACCTGTCGCATCATGTCCAATAGCCAAACGATGTCTGCCTCATGTTCGGTCTGGACGGGTTCCTCCTGGTAAGGGCCGTCGTTTTGGCCGTCCAGGAATCCCTCGGTGTCCAGGCAGACGACCTCGCCCCGGTTGGTTACGATCCAGAGGCGGTCGCCTTCGACCAGGGCAGAGGAGCAAATACCCACCTCGGGCCAATCGTGGGCTTGTCCGGTGGGAAGCTTTTCTCGCGAAAGTTGCCACAGGAACCGCCCCGTGCGGGCGTCAAAGGCCAACAGGCAACCCAAATCCACCGAGGCTGGATACCGGGCTAGGTACCCGGCCCCGTTGTTGGTGCCGCAGAAGACTTTCCCGGCGGCGACCACCGGGGCGCCGTAGGTTTGGCTGCCAAGCCGGGCCACCCATCGGATGTTTTTGGCCCCCTTTGGCTCCCATGCACCGCTGGCAGGGTCAATCTGGCCGACTTGCCACTGGGTAGGCAATGGCCCTGGCCGGAGCACATTATTCCTGGAGGAACTTCCGCCCCATTCGGCCTGCACAATTGGAGGGGGTGTCGGATGAGTCATCGGAGGGGAAACAGGGTTGCCCAAAACGGGGGGCGGTTTGCCTAAGGGCGGGGCCGGTTCCGTAGGAAGAGGGTTGGCCAATCGCTCCTCCGGCCCGGAGGCCGAATTGACCCCACCGGAGTACATCATTATGCCCCCTGTTGGAGGACTCTTCTGATGCTCAGAGACCAAACCGGCGCTAAACCCTATGGCGAACAATATCCCAAAAGCTCCGATCGCCCCGCCCCATAAGAGGAACGATTTTCTCCAGCTCATCTCTGCTCCTTTCTGTGTCTGATCTGTCTCTGAGAGGCCTCCCGAAAGGGGTGTTGGACAGCGCCCTTCCACGCTCTTCCGATTTACCTAACGCCCGGTTTTTTATAGGGGTTAGGCAGTCAGGGGGCCGCAGGTTGGGGGTCATCCGCCAAAAACCGGCATTCTGGGGCAGCCTCTAAGTGGCCAATTGCCCCTCTGGAAGGGGGGTTCCGATTTCAGGCCGGGTGTTTCACGGCGTTCCCGGCCAAGAAGGCCATCTCCTAATCGTTTCCTCCCGGTGTCCCCTGGTTTGAGTGTATCCACCCGGCCAGGCCCATCCCACTTATAGGGGGGTAAAAATCGGCACGAACCCCACAGCTTGTGGTAATGACTTCCGGGGGATACAGTCTCCCTAGGGAGCTCCCCTTTTTAGTTTAACCCTCTTCGGGGTGGGGGCGAATAGACTGGGCGAAATGAACCCCATCTGTTGTGCAATCTTTGCCCTCCGTGAGTGGGGTGTTCCCCGATTCCTGCCGGAACCGGGTTTGCAAACCGGTTTGATTGGGTACAATAAAGGTTTTAGGATTTGGATCATTCCTGCCGAGGGAAAGGAAATCCCAGGAGTGCCGGAGGGCTGGTCTTGCCAATTCGGGCAGGACCAGCCGATCTTGGCAATCGGGCAGGACGACCCTTGAACAACGATTCGGAGAGATTGCACGATGGCCAGCAAAAGCAAAGGCAAAAAGAAAAAAGCCGAAGTGGTGTTTTTAGTTTGCGAAGAGACGGGGGATTTGAACTATGTGCTTCGGCGGAAACCGGGCGGGGAGAAACTCCGGTTACGCAAATTCTGCCCCCGTCTGCGCCGTTACACCATGCATTCGGAAAAGAAGATGAAATAAGGCCTCCACCAGGGGGAGATTGGGAGGGGGACATGCACCCCCCTATAGGGCCTGTCCCATGAGGGTTTATCCGGGGCCTGGCTCCAAAGGGGGAATCCTTCCGCGGAATGGAGGGATTTTTCTCCTCCTGCCCGCACAGGCGGAGTGGGAGTGGAACCAGAAATAAACAAATGATCAAATTTTGGATTTCCACCTGAGTGGGAAGCACCGGCAAAAGGACGGCTTTCCGAGCAAGCTTCCCGAGCAAAAGGATGGATTTTCCCGATCCGAGGGATGCGCCCCTGTCCGGTGCGAGAGCAATGCATAGGCTTTTTCGCAATAGCCCAAAGGCTGGAATATCTTCGCATACGGATGTTCCCGTCACCCCAGGGGGCGCAAAACGCAGGCGGTCCATAAGGGCGCAGAAGCTCCACCGAGTTCCGTAGGGATGCTTGGTTACAACCATGCCCAAACGATGGCGGATTCGGGCCTATGATCCGGACCGGTTGGTCTGGTTGGAGCGGGCGGTGGGTATACCGCCATTGATTGCCCAGTTGCTTTGGGTACGGGGGATTCGGGAACCTGGGTCGGCCCGGCGGTTTTTGGAGCCGAAACTGTCGGCCCTTCGGGGTCCCGAAGAGTTACCCGGCTGTAGGGAGGCGGCGGATCGGCTGTATGAGGCGGTCCAGCGGCAGCGGCAGATTGCCCTCTATGGCGACTACGATGTGGATGGGGTAACCGGCACGGCCATTTTGTGTCGGTGTCTGCAACTGCTGGGTGCCAAACCGATTTGCTACATACCCAGTCGATTGGAGGAAGGCTATGGGCTGAACGGGGAGGCATTAAAGGGGTTGGCCCAGCGGGGGGTGGAGGTGGTGGTCACGGTCGATTGTGGGATCGGCAGCCTGGTGGAGGCAGAGGAGGCGGGCCGATTAGGAATAGAACTTTTGATCACCGACCATCATGAACCCGGTCCTCAATTGCCCAAGGCCGCTGGGGTAGTGCATCCCCGGCTTGGCGAGCCGCCCTATCCGTTCGACGGACTGAGCGGATCGGCGGTGGCGATGAAATTGGCCTGGGCCTTGTGCCAACGGGCAACCGGCGCCAAACGGGTCGGCCCGGCCATGCGGGAATTTTTGCTCCAGGCGGTAGGCTGGGCGGCTTTGGGCACGGTGGCCGATGTGGTCCCCCTGGTGGATGAAAACCGGATCTTGGTTTCCTATGGATTGGTGAGTCTGAAGGAGCGGCCGTCGGTGGGCTTGGATGCCCTGCTGCGGCGGGCCGGTTTGGCCGAAAAGCCCAGCCTGGATGGCGAAGATCTGGCCTTCCAATTGGCTCCCCGGTTAAATGCGGCCGGTCGGCTGGGTCAGGCCTCTTTGGCCTTGGAACTGCTCCTGACCGATCAGCCCGATCGGGCCGACTTGCTGGCCCAGTACCTGGCCCAGCTCAATAGCAACCGAAAATCCTTGGAACAGAGCATCTATCTGGCCGCCCTCAAACAGATCAAACAGCAGTATCCTCCTTCGGAACATCCGGCCTGGGTATTGGCCGACTGCCAGTGGCACCCTGGAGTCATCGGGATCGTGGCGGGGCGATTGGCCGAGAAATTCCATCGTCCGGTAATCTTGATTGCCGGCGATCCTACGGGACACCGGCCAGCCGTGGGCAGTGGGCGGAGCATTCCGGGACTGCCCTTGCCGGAGCTGCTGGCGGCATGCCGGGACCATCTGCTGGGTTTTGGGGGCCATGCGGCAGCAGCGGGGCTACGAATTCGGCCAGACCAAATCCCGGCGTTTCGGGAGGCCTTTTGCCGACTGGTGGCCCAGCGACTCGAGCCCCACGAGCATCAGGCGGAGCTTTGGATCGATGCGGAGGCGCCACTGGCGGCACTGACGCTTCGGACGGTAGAGCAGATGGAGCGTCTTGCGCCGTTTGGGTATGGAAACCATCGTCCGCTTTTGTGCAGCAGTTCGGTACAGGTGCAGGGGGGGATTCGGGTCATGGGGGCGGATGGAAAACATTTGTCAATGCACCTAGCCCAACACGGTGTCCGCTTCCGTGCCGTGGCCTTCCGAGCCAGCGAATGGCTCGACGACCTGCTGGAACATCAAGGCCCGCTGGATGTGGCTTTCCAGCCCGTGATTAAGAGCTTTAACGGGCTGCGCCAGGTAGAACTCCATCTGGTGGATTGGCGACCGGCAGAACGGTAACCTAGCCGCCTGGGCCAACGAGGGAAATCTGTCCGGGAAATAGGGACCTTCGTCCTTAGAGACTGTCCTGAAATTGGTAGTCGGGTGGCAGGCCGGACTGGTGCCAAACCCTTCCGGTTTTCCAAAGTCCCGTTTTATGGGGTTTTGGCAGTCTGGGGGCCGCCGGTTGGTCGTGCACCCGGCTAAAAATGGAATTTCGGGACGGCCTGTTACCGCAGGGCGGTCTGGCGTGCTTCCCGCAGGGCGTTTCGGTTGGTTCGGTTGCTGTCCGGGGCAGTTCGGAAATCCGGTTTTCCCTGGATATGTCACCAAACGGCGGCCCCCGAGTACCAAAACCCTAATCCAACGGCAGGTTGAGAAAGCGGAATGGGTGGAAAACGGTTCGGAGCCGCCGCCCGGCAACCCATTTCGCGACAGCCTCTCAGGCGGCTTTGCGTCGGGAGCGGATTTCTCGATAGATGGCCAAGATTTCATCGTAGTTGCGTTGCAGGGGGTATTTTAGGGCGAGCAGGCGGGCAGCCTGGCCCATCCGTTCCCGAAGCCGAGGGTCCAGCAGGCGGGCCATGCGGTCGGCCAAGGCAGCGTCGTCGGCCGGATCCGAAAGTACAAACCCATCCACCCCATCGCTCAAAAGTTCACTAGCTCCATTCCATCGGGTGGTAACCGGTGGTAGGCCGCTGGCAGCCGCCTCCGTAACACTTAAACTGCACGGATCGTAAAACGTCGGCAACACAAACACATCGGAGGCCGCATAATACGGCACCGGGTCTTCGACCCGTCCGAGAAAGCAGACCGCTTTGCCGGCCCCGACCCAACGGGCCAACGTTTGGTACCGGCGGCTCCCCCGACCACCAACCACCAGAAGCCGAACCGGCAAACCCTCCCGAACCAATCGGCCAGTAGCTCGGAGGGCGGTGGAAAGACCTTTGCGCAGATAGTCATGGCCGACGAACAGATAGACCACCTCGTTGGGGCGGATGCCCAGTTGGCTGCGGATGGGCTGACGCCATGGGGTGCGATGGTCCGGCGAGAATCGATGAATATCTGTTCCATGATACACCACCCGAATCCGATACGGCGAAACCCGATGGTACCGCACATAATCCCCCGCACACATCCGAGAAACCGCCACCACAATTCGCCTCGGATCCCCAAACTGCCGACACATCAACTCTCGAAATTCCCGATACCGCGGCAACCAGCGCATCAGCCAGCGTTTGATCGGGCGCAAATACCGGGGTAAAAGCTGGAGCTTCCGCTCCCATTGTGCCCATCGGGAGCCGTCTTCCGATTGCAACACATCGCAGTACCAGCCCATCCCCATATCATGGACAAGATCGAGTGGGAGGCGGCAGAGGAGGATTTCGGCGGCTTCGGCGCGGCGCACTCGGGAGGCCATCCGCCCCAGAGAATGCACGTGCACGTCCAAGGAAGCCGTCGTGGGGGCAGCCGACTGCGTGATCACATGAACCGTATGCCCACCGGCCCGCAAACACCGGGCAAATTGATACGTCCAGTGTTCCGCCCCGCCCCGATGCGGATCAAAATAGTCGATCACCAGCCCAATTTCCATCCTTCAGCTCCTGGAGAGGGAACGCCGCTCTGACAGGTGTCCGGCAAACCGCCTTCGCCCAACTGCTGCTTGTCTCCCAACAGGTCTGCCGATCTTCTTCTCGGTCCCGACGCCGGGCTTGCCCGTCTCCGGAAAGTACCTCCTGATAGACCTCCCAAATTTCCTCTACATTTTTTTCAAACGGATGTTGTTCTGCCAGACGCCGGGCCGACTGGCCCATCTGCTGTCGAATCCCTGGATCCAAACAGATCTCCATCTTCCGCACCAATTCCTCCACATCCAGGGGATCGTCCAACACATATCCTTCCCGGCCTGAATGCAACAGCTCCTGAACGCCGTTAAATCGACTGGTGATCACCGGCAGGCCGCTGGCCATCGCCTCCAACACCACTAGGCTGAACGTGTCGTAAAGCGTGGGGTGAACATAGAGATCAGCGGCGGCATAATAGGGGACGGTGTCTTCCACGGGACCGAGAAAACGGATCGGCCCTTGACTCTCCGCCCGTCCGTTGCCCCCATGGGAAGCCCCCTGACGACGCCCGCCCACCACCCACAATTGCACCCGTCGGCCCCGGGCAGCCAACCGACAGACCGCCTCCTGCACCGTCGGCACCCCCTTGAGCCGAAAATTGTGCGCTACGATCAATACCAGCATCGTCTCTTCATCCAGACCGAACTGCCGACGGAGCTGGCTTCGCCACCGACTCCGATTAGCCGGATGAAATCGCTCGATATCCACCCCATTATGCACGATCCGAATGTACTCGGGGGGAACGCCGTGGAAATGCTGGAAGTCCTTGGCCGCCTGCGTCGAAAGGGCCAAAAACAACCGACCGTCGCTCCGGTATTGCCCCTCCAACAGCCGACGAATCTCCCGATACCGGGGCAAGTATCGAATGAGGATGCGTTTACAAGGCCGAAGCCAGCGGGGCAGCAGCAGTAACTTCCGTTCTGTCAGGGCAAGCCAGGATCCCCAATGCGGTTGAAACACATCGCAGTACCAACCTGCCCCCGTATCATGAATGATGTCCAAATCCAATTGGCGAAGCCATTGTTCGGCCACCCGGGCAAAACCCAATCGACTTAAGCCGGCCGGAGTCTGACAGCAGCAAATTCCCAGTCTGTCGGCCTCCGCAGAAAAGCTTCTGGAGATCACCCAGACCTGATGCCCCCGATTCTGGAGTGCCTGGACAAACTGCCAGGCCCATTGTTCCAACCCGCCCCGCCGAGGATCGAAATGTTCCACCACTAAGCCGATTTTCATGCTCGGGTTCCCTCGGAGCGTGAATCCACGATCCCTATTTCCGGCGGGCCCATAGCCAGCTGGATTGCTCCCTGCGGATTCCGCCAAAGAAAAAGACAAAAAATAAGATTGCCTCCCGCCACGGGCACTTTCCATGTTTTCCCCCGATTCTACGCCGCTTGGCGCTCCAAGGACCTCAACACCTCCACCACCGCCTCATAAACCCGATCCACGGACAACTGCTTCATGCAAGCATGATGGCCCAACGGACATTTCGGACGCCCACAGCCCAGACAGTCCAGGTGTTCGGCCATCAGGTGCACGGCCTTCTGGGTGGGATTCCGGCTCCAAATGGGTAACAGCGGCCCATACAGGGTGATCACCGGCACCCCAAAGGCCGCCGCAATATGCCGAGGACCACTATCGGTCGAAACCATCAGCCGGCCCCGACGAAGCACCGCCTTGGCCGTGCCGAAATCCATCGGCTGATCCGCCATGCTGACGACATTTTCCCGGCCGGCCAGCTGCACAATCTGCCGGGCACGCTCCCGCTCCCCTGGCCCACAAAAGACCAAGACCGGTTGGCCGAGATCGTCCACCACCCGTTGGGCCAGTTGAGCGAAATATTCGATCGGCCAGAGCTTCGAGCCGCCAAACGCCCCGCTACAATTCAACACCACCGGCCGCTCCACCGTCGGCCAGCCAAACCGTCGCCAAACCTCATCGGCCGATCCCTCATCCTGGGCTGTGGTGGCAAGCTCCAAGTGCAACGACTCCTGGGCACAACCGACCGCAGCAGCCAGGCCCAGATAATATTCCACCATCGGCATGGGCTGAATCCGACGGCCCTGCCGAGGCGGCGGAATGGGATCGGTTAATACCCAGTTTCGACCGTCCCGGGCATAGCCTACCCGTCGGCGCACCCCTCCCCAAGCCGCCATCAAGGCGGTACGGAGAGAATTGGTCAGGAGAATCCCCAGATCGAACCGCTGTTGCCGAAGCCGACTTACCAGGCCCCAAAAACGCATCGACGGATCGGGCGATTTTTTCTCGGAGGGCCAGAGTTCATCCAGCCAGAAGGTCCCTTCGAGTAAACCCCTTAAATGGGGGCGAAGCACCCCTACAATCCGGGCATTAGGCCCGAAATGGCCCCGCAGTGCTCGGAGGGTGGGAGTGGCCATCGTCAAATCCCCGACCCAATTGGGGAGAAAAACCACCAGTTTCATAGGTCCAGGCCGCTTCCTTGCTGAGGGTTTCGGGGACCTGTCCTAGCTCCACTTTGACCAGAAGAGTACTTGCCAATCCGGCCCTAACTCTTTTTAGCCGAATGCCGGAGGCTCCGATGTGTCCCTCCGGCGTAACCAGCAGTCCAGGCTGGTGGGTGCCTGCTCCAGGTGTTCCTGTTGGGCAAGGTGGAACTGGGGAAATCCTTTCCGCACTGCCGGTTTCGCAGCAGGGATACGGGATAGAGGTTCTCGCAAAAATTGCCGTCCTTTATCCCGGCTAAAATGTTACACTCTGTCAATCGTGGAGGTCAGACATGCCCCCCCAAAAGGAGTCCCTTCTAAGGTTTAAACCCAAAACGTTACGGAAAATGACATAAGGTAAGATCAGAAGAAGGCCTCCGAATAAAGGGCGGGGGTTATCCCAGAACCCCCTCTCTCTAGTGGGTTGGTATCCCCCGTAAGACCGTCCCCGTGTTTTTGGCCCTTCCTCTCCACCTACTAAAACGGAAAAAGCATATCCTTTGAGAGGAGTTTTTGCTAGAGGAAATTTTTTGCCTGAGGATTTGAGACGGGGTTTGCTGGAGAAAATGGTGCGGCCCACTTCGTAGGCGAGCCCAACCGGGAGCAAAATCCGGCAAAGAATCGGCAGCCAGGGTTTCCCCCAATTGCCAGGAACCAAAAAAACAGAAGCCGCCTCCCGATCCGGGAGACGGCTTCCTTTTTCACTTCGATAGCTCTCAAGAAGCCCACAGGGCAAGCTTCCGGAGAGTGGTTGGACCTTAATTTGACCCGCTGGTACCGAAAGGACTAGGCCTTAGGAGCCGGAGCGGGCGGCGCTGGAGGCGCCGGAGCCGGGGCTGGGGGAGCCGCGGGCTTTTCCTGCGGGGCCTGCGGAGCTATGTCTCCCGCCGGTGCGCAGGTCTTCGGGGCACAGGTCTTCGGCTCGCAGGTGCTCACTTCGCAGCAGGTGCGAGCAGCCCGGCGGGCAGCGATCCGCTCCCGAAGGGTCACCCGGCAACAAGTCTTCGGCTCGCAGGTGGCCGGTTCACAGGTCTTGGGAGCACAAGTCTTCGGCTCACAAGTCTTGGGAGCGCAGGTCTTGGGCTCGCACGTCCGGACCTTGCACCGCCGAGGCAGGCAAGTCTTCGGTTCGCAGGTGGCCGGCTCGCAAGTCTTCGGAGCGCAGGTCTTCGGAGCGCAGGTAGCCGGCTCACAGGTCTTCGGGGCACAGGTCTTCGGACGGCAGGTCAGTGCCGCATCGGCCTGGGCCGCACACAGCCCTACCAAAGCCACCACAGCCACAAGAGTAATTACACGGGTCCAATTCATAGACGCATCCTCCATCAATTAAGGAAGGACAAAACGGGAAAGGATTCGCTGTAGGCTGCCGTCAGGGGGAAAGGTATTCCTTGACGGACGGCTCGTCAAGGAATGCGCCCCTGGGACCGGATCGGACCGCTGCCCTGTGAAAGCCGTCCGTCCGGTGGGGCTGAAGGAAATATGCAACTTAAAACAATAAGTTAGCATGGATAAACCGGCTGTCAAGCCTCCGGAAAGGAAAAATTTTTCTTTTGGGAAAAATAGCAGGATTGGATAATCTACGAAAACTTTAGGTTATCGGTTCATCTCCGGCGTTGCCAAAAATAAAAAAAGGAGGCTTTCCTTCCGGGAAGCCTCCCGAAAATTTTGGACCTAACTCTTTTTAAATAAAAGAGTTACGGTTTCATATGATAGAAAGGAGATGTTCTGGAATTTTCCTAAATTGCCCACTAATTTAGGGATATAGAAACCACCTTTTATGGTGGTTTTGGGAGGGCTTTTGCGAAAAATTCCGCCCTTCGCACAGCCCGATGGGGCCTACCCTATTCCCTTCACGCATAGGAGTGAAAAAGGAGGGGCACAGTTCCCAATGTCCCGTTTTTAAGACCACAATATATTGTGGCCAAGCTTTTCAGTATACCACTAATAGAGGAACGCCTTTTCGCGTGCCTAACTTGACTGTATCCACCGGGAACAACGACCACCATCGGTGGGGTTCGATCCGAGTTTCCCTCTACATCTGGTAGGGGGCTGGGCGGGAGATACAGTCAAACTCAATGCCTCCTCAATGCGGTTACCGGCGGATCGGTTGATCCGGATTCTGGGCGGTCTGGGGGGGAGGTTCTGGCAGGGGCGAAGAAGGCCCTGAGGCCTGGGATCCCCCTGGAGAGCCTCCTGCAGGAGGCTGAGCGGGCGGTTGTTGGCTGGCCGCCCGATTGGCCGCCTCCCGCCGCGCCAGTTCCGCCTTGATCTTCTCCTGCTGCCGAAGCATATCCTCTGGATCCTCGAAATTGAGCGGATAGGGTGGCTGATCCGGAAAGACGGTGGCCGCCATGCCCGCCACCCGCCAGCCTTCCGGCTCTTTTTTGACCAGCCAGATGATTTCGTCGGTGCGGAAGGTGCCGTCGGCTTCCCGGTCAGTCCATTTGCAGAGGACTTCGGCTCGGGTTTCGTCCAGCATGGTAACCTTGCCTACTTCGAAACGGGCCGTGTCGCTGCCGGGTGGAGCTACCACCATATTCATCTCCTGCGTCTTTTTCCGGGCCAAACTGGTCAGCATCCGCTCGGCCCCCAGATCGTCCCCTTTGCGCACCGCTTCCAGGAACTCATAGACCGCTCCGGCAGGACCGTCCAATTTGGGTTGGGCTGGCTGTTGGGCCGTTGTGGGAGGGGAATTGCCCGTTTCGGCATTTCCGGCCTGCTCATTGCCGGTGGAACCACTCCCTCCGCAGCCTACCAGCACCCCATACAGGGCCCCCATCGTCAGCATCCATGCCCATGGTCGCATGATCTTCTTCTCCTCACACAAAGACGACTGATTTTCCGAACCCATCTGGAACTGTCGTGGCCCGTCCACACCAGAAACTGCCCCTTTCGGGTTGCCACAGAGGGCGAAGAGTCTCCTAAGAATGGGCTTTTTCGTCAAGAGGGAAAATGGACCCATCTAATGAAGACCCAATTCCCCCCATTTTGGGAGTATTCCTGCCCCTTGGTATCTACACACCTTTCTCAAAACCCAATATGTTAAGGAGGAGTTTGAGCCGGGAAAACATCGCTTTCGGAAAGGAATACCTCTATCTAGGGAGCATATTCCACCCGAAAATAGCAAAAATTCCATGTTCTGACTCAATGGGATCCCTGAAGCTCCATTATCTCCGAAGTTGCCCAAAAGGAGCATGTGGAATGACTCACGCCTACACGCCCGGATTGAAGCTGGCCCGGCGCATCCGGCATCGGGTCTGCCGACGGCTGCCTATGCTGGGCGACGTATTGGTCCAGCAGGGCCAGCAGGTGCAAGCCCAACAGGTGGTGGCCCGCACGTGGCTTCCGGGAGAGGTAACCGTGGTCAATGCGGCGCATCGGTTGGGGGTGGATCCGTCCGATGTGCCCCGCCTCATGGAGGTTCCGGTGGGCCAATCGGTTCAGGCAGGGCAACTTTTGGCCCAAACCAAGGGGCTGTTCGGCCTGTTTCGGAGCCAACTGCTGGCCCCTATCGACGGGACCGTCGAAAGCATCTCTGGGGTTACCGGCCAGGTGATCCTTCGGGGGCCGCCGCAGCCGATCGAACTGCTGGCCTACTTGGCCGGCCGGGTAACGGAGGTCCTGCCCGGCGAAGGCGTCTGGATCGAGGCGGACGTGGCCCTGGTGCAGGGGATTTTCGGCGTGGGCGGCGAAGCGTATGGCCCGATTCGCCTGGCCTGCCAGCGCCCGGACCAGCCACTGACCCCCAATTGTCTGGATCCCTCCATGCAAGGGGCGGTGGTGATCGGCGGCGGACGCGTCTTGGCCCAGACCCTCCAGCAAGCACGCCAACTGGGCATCTCGGCCATTGTTACCGGCGGCATCGACGACGAAGACCTCCGCCAGTTTCTGGGCTACGATCTGGGCGTGGCCATTACCGGTTCCGAACGCCTGGGGCTGACCCTCATCCTGACCGAAGGGTTCGGCGATATTGCCATGCAAGAGCGCACCTGGCAGCTTTTGGCTTCGCATGAGGGCCACTTGGCCGCCGTCAACGGCGCCACGCAAATCCGGGCTGGGGTGATCCGGCCGGAAGTGGTCATCCCGCTCCAGCAACCGGAGCAGACCTCAGCCCAAGGCCGCTGTCCCGCAGATCGGTCGGTCAGGGAAGCAGCATCGGCCGGTGGAAATTCAGGAGATTCATCTGTTCATGTCAATTTCTCCATGGAAAGCGGCAGTTCTGCCGAGCCTGTCCCCGCTGCGGGCAGAGCCACCTTGCAGGTGGGCAGTCTGGTGCGGATCATTCGGACGCCGTATTTTGGACTGGTCGGCCGGGTGGCCGATTTGCCGCCGATGCCGCAGGTTTTACCCTCTGGGGTCAAGGCCCGGGTGGCCGAGGTGCAACTGCCCGACGGCCAACGGCTGATCGTGCCCCGGGCCAACCTGGAATGGATCGAGGAGGACTAAACGGATGTATCATTTTCCGTTGGCAACTGGGACAGATTCCGGAATCCCCATGGGCCCGGCAAAACCGGATAAAAAAGGGCGGTTTTTGCTCCCGGAGGGAAGGCGCTGGTCTGTCAACTCGGTTCGGTTTCGATCGGCGTGTGTTGGTATAAATGTCCATATCATCTTAGGAGCGGTTTTGGGCGGGATATGGCTTGGGTTGGGCCAGGAGCAGTGGGCGGCGGCCTGGCAGGCCGAAAAATCGCAAGAAAACATGGCGCCGGTTTTGCCGCCCAGCGGATTGGAAGCCCAGGATGCTCCGTGGGACGACGGCAGCCGGGTACTTTTGCGATGGTCTTTGCCGTCGTTGGACATCGCCGATGGAAAGTTGCCCCGGCAGTTCCGCATTTGGCAGGCCCCGGAACCCAGCGGGCCGTGGGAACCGGTGGCCGTCGTCGAACCCAAACCGAAGGACTTCCGCCGAGGCCAGATGGAATATCTGGTCGAACGATGTGAGCCGGGCCGAGAGTATTACTTTCGGCTGGCAGCCGTTGGGGCCGATGGCGGACAATCGGCCCCGGTGATGGCCGGGCCGGTTCGGCCGCAGCGTCAGATGTTCGACGCAAGCCGGGTGTGGTTGGCCGGGTTTGTCATCTTGGCAAGCTCCCTGGTGCTCTGGGGCATTCAGCGGGCCCGCTCCGGCCGACCGGTGCACGTGCGCCGGATTGCCGGCCTGGAAGCGGTCGATGAGGCCATTGGTCGAGCCACCGAAATGGGCCGATCCTGCGTTTTCATCCCCGGCATCCAGGACATGAACGACATCCAGACGATTGCCGGCCTGACCATTCTGGGCCGGGTAGCGGAGACGGCGGCCCGGTATGCGGCCCGTGTGGAAGTGCCCACCTGCCGATCGTTGGTCATGACAGCGGCCCGGGATACGATGGAGGCGGCTTATTTGGCTGCCGGACGGCCGGAGGCCTACCGGCCGGAAGACATCTACTACGTAACAGATGAACAGTTTGGCTATGTGGCCTACGTTACCGGGCAGATGGTCCGGCAAAGGCCGGCCGCCTGCTTCTACATGGGCGCTTTTTTCGCCGAATCGCTCATCCTGGCCGAGACCGGAAACGCGATCGGCGCCATCCAGGTGGCCGGCACGGCCATGCCGTCGCAATTGCCGTTCTTTGTGGCCGCCTGTGATTATACCCTGATCGGCGAAGAGTTTTTTGCCGCTTCGGCGTATCTGTCCGGCCAGCCGGATCAACTGGGCACCCTCTGGGGCCAGGACATGGGCAAATTGCTGGCCGGCGGTTTGATTCTGGCCGGTTCGGCCTTGGCCACTGGGGCCGCTTTGACCGGCTCGGAACGGCTAGCCGACTGGCTCCAATTCCTCCAAACTACCATGTTGCAGTAAAAGGATGTTGCAGTAAAAGAAGCAGAGGGTACAAAGATATATATCCGACGGCGGGCACCCTCGTAGATTTCTTCCCGGAAGGACGTGGCACATGAAGCGAACGATTCCGCTGGCGATTACGTTTCTTTGTGGGGTGGTGCTATTGGCGGCCCATTTTTCGCCCTACACCCACCGATGGGGCGAAGCCGCCATGATCTGGTTCGACATCCTGGCTTCCATTGCCTTCCTGCTGGGCGGCGGCAATCTGCTGAAGGTGCATCTCAAAAAAGTGGTTACCCAACAGGCGGGCTGGGCCTATTCGCTCATTACCGTGGTGGCCTTTGTCGTCACGTTGTGGGTCGGATTGGTCAAATGGGGAGTCCCGCCCGCCGCACATCTGGAACACTACGGCGAAAGTTTTGCCCACCTGCCGCTGGAAGAGTTTCCGTTTACTTACTCGGTGCCAGGCCAATTGCCGGAAAAAACTGGCCGGGTGCTGCTGCCCGCTTCGGTCCGCGCACAGCTCCGCCAGGCGGACGGCCAAGTGGTCTTCCGCGGTTGGCTCTTGCCGAATCAAAAAAGTGATCTTCTGGCCTATCATCCCACGTTGGCCTGGCGGTGTGTGGTGGAGCAATTGGCCCAGGCAGCCCAGCCGCCGGAGCCATTCCGCGGCAAACTGGCCTATTATCCGGAGCCGCAGGCCCTGGCCTTCCGAGGATCCATGACGGCCCAACAGCGGGCGGAACTGGAAGCCCTCAGTCCATCGGCCGCCTGGCGATCGGCGATTGTGGCCCTTTACGAAGCCGGCCAACGGCAAACGGAAGTCGTTGTGCCGTCGGCGCCGGAACGGTTGACGCCGGAGGAGGCCCGAAAGATCAGTCCCGCTTTAGACTACGACCCGGCCGGCCGAACTCTCCGAATCCGAGGCCCGATGAGCCTGGCCGAGCGGGAGGCGTTGGAGCGGCAATTTCCGTTGGCCCGGCCCAAAAAGGTCGCCGATCCCGGAGGAACTTCCTCCGACCAACCGAGGGGGCTTCCCGAGCCTTATTGCCAAGCCCTGTGGAAAGCCCTTCAAGAGCGAGGCCCGCTCAACGCCCCACAAGCAGAAGCGTTCCAGACCCATTGGGATCGGCGATGGACCGTGGAGCAATTGCTGGAGGCGATTCGGCTGGCCGGCCTGGGCGAACCGACCGAAAAAACCGCCTGCCAGATGCTGGCCGAATTGCAGCAAGGGGCCAGCGACATCCAGCCCATCGGCCCGCGCCGGCCGGACCAGACGCTTCGACCGGAGCAGGAGGCGGCCATCCGGGCCTGGGCTGCCAGCCCCAGACTTTATCGGGAGGATCTTTTGGACCGGTTGGCCCAGGCTTCCGGCGGCCAAACGCCCGCTTTCCTGCAAACGGCGGTGCACAACTTCTTCCAACAAGTTCCCACGGAAGCCGAGGCAAAGAAAACCCTTTGTGTGGCATTGCTTCGGGCCGGGCCGCTTACCGAAGCCCAGCGGGAGTTCTTACTGGCCGACTATCGGGCCCAGTGGGCCTGGCGCACGGCCGTGGGCGAGCTGTTTCGGCAAGCGCACCGGGTGAAGTTTCCGTGGTCGGGGCAGTACAATGCGGGGGGGAGTGCGTTTTGGTGGATATATGAATATATGTTCAAGCCACTGACGGCCACCATGTTCGCCCTGTTGGCCTTCTACGTGGCCTCGGCGGCCTTCCGCGCCTTCCGGGCCAAAAACCTGGAAGCCGCCCTCCTGCTGGGAACCGCTTTCATCGTGCTTTTGGGCCGAACCGCGGCCGGTACACTGGTTACCGGTTGGCTGCCGGATTGGCTCGGCTGGCTCCGGGTCGAAGAACTGACCGTGCTGATCATGACCGTTTTCAACACGGCAGGCACCCGCGCCATCATGATCGGCATTGCCCTGGGCACGGCCGCCACCTCGCTGAAGATCATCCTCGGCATGGACCGCTCCTACCTGGGTTCGGACAAGTAGGGCTTCTTCAACCTGCCCCAGAAGAAGGGCGATTTCCATAGACCTGGGACTCCAGAAAGAAATCAAACCGACAGAAAGGGAAATACCGATGTTCCAGAAACTCCAGCAGTTGGATCGCCGGTGGGTGTTTTTGATGATGTTGTTGGCCGTGGCCTGGCCGATGTTGGCCGATTGGCGCGTGCCGGAAAAACCGACCCTGCTGGTTCGGCAAACCTTCGATGCCATCGACCGGTTGCCGGAAGGCTCTCGCATCTTGCTTTCTTGGGATTGGGACCCGTCGGCCGAAGGGGAACTGGGCCCGATGGCCAACGCCTTCGTCCGCCACTGCTGCCAAAAGAAACATAAAATGGTGTTCATCGCCCTCTGGCCGGTCGGCCAACAACTGATCGACGATACCATCGAAAAACTGATCCAGGCCGAGTACCCCCATCTGGTCTATGGCCGGGATTATGTGAACCTGGGCTTCAAACCCGGCAACGAAGGCGTCATCAAGGTGATGCTGACGGACCTTCGGCAACTTTATACGACCGACGCCCGAGGCACGAATATCGAGAAAATCCCGGTGATGCGGGGCTTGAACACGGTGCGCGATTTCGATCTGGTGGTTTCCGTCAGTGCCGGTTATCCGGGTATTAAAGAGTGGGTGCAGTATGCGTCGGCGGCCTATCCGAACCAGGTGCGTCTGATCACCGGTACGACGGGCGTGTCGGCCCCGTTGCTGTATCCGTATATTCCAGACCAACTGCAAGGGATGCTCGGAGCGATCAAAGGTGCGGCGGAGTATGAACAATTGTTTCTAGAAAAATATCCGCCGCCTCCGGGGGAAGATCGGGGCAAATACCAGGAAGCCCTCCGACGCATGGGGCCCCAATTGGCTGCCCATCTGCTCATGATTGGACTGATCCTACTGGGAAATATCCTTTATTTCGCCGGTCGGCAAAGGAGGCCGTCATGACCTATTGAGCCTCCCAAATCGGAGAGACACGGAATTCCCTAGTTTCCGCCATTTCGGTGTCCCTCGGTTTTCCGAAGATCAATAAAAGGAAAGGCCAGATCGACAAATCGCCAACGATCCTGGAGGTTTCAGCGAACTTCGACAGGAAAGGAGACGTTTCCATGGCATCCGGCCCGATGGTGGTTTCGGAACAGGCTGCCGGCAAAAGCCGATGGCTGGCTGCGGGGCTGCTCTTGGCGGCGGGGGTGTATGTGGCCTGGCGGGCGCTGGTGTTCGGATGTGGAACGGTCTATGTTGTACCGGACCCGGAGGGACCGACGCCGGCTACTGGTTGGGAAGCTGTGGCCGGAGTAGCACAGCCCAGCCTGGGCCGGACCATCGGCGTCTGGGTGGCCGCCCTGTTGACCCTGGCCATCTTCTCCTTCCTTTACAAAGATAATCCTTTGTACAAGTTGGCCGAGGCGCTCTTTGTCGGCGTCTCGGCCGCCTATTGGATGGTGGTGGCCTTTTGGACCACGCTTGTGCCTAACTTGTTGGGAAAACTTTTCCCGGCCTGGGTCAGCGCAGGACTCATGCCCGGACTGTCGCCAGAGCGGGAAGAAGGATGGTATTGGTATTTTGTACCCTTGGTGTTGGGGCTGATGCTTTTGTGGCGGCTTGCGCCGCGCGGGGCGTGGATTGCCGCCTGGCCGTTGGCTTTTATCATGGGCGCTACAGCCGGGATTCGTTTGGTCGGCTTCCTGCAAGCCGACTTTTTGAACCAAATCGGCGCTACGATCCGGCCGGCCGTGGTGGTGGTCCGGCAAACCGACGGCCAAGGCGTGGATTGGGCCGCCTCCGTGGGGGCCACCGCGCAGGCCCTCCTCCTGCTGGTGGGCGTGCTGTGCTGTTTAACGTATTTCTTCTTTTCCGTGGAACATCGGGGCCTGGTGGGCCGGGCCGCTCGACTCGGCACTTGGGTACTGATGATCACTTTCGGAGCGGCCTTCGGCTATACGGTCATGGGGCGAATCGCCTTGCTGGCCGGCCGACTGGAGTTTCTCCTGAACGATTGGCTTTGGCTGATCGACCCGGCCGGTCTCCGCCCGCCCGACTGGACCGGCTGGTGGTAGGGAGTTAAAACTCAAAACACATGGGCCGAGCGAGTCAATATGCCTCTGCCCGCCGTAGCCTATTGATCTTCGGTAACCGTTCACGGCGTCGCCGGGGGGACCACGGAGGATAACCGAAAGGCAGGGAGCGTGGGATGCCGCTAGGGGCCGCACGG
>Ga0308389_1001184_pt1 | contig 18147 bp, 14 predicted proteins | sample Hotspr2Sample148_FD_202362 | JGI IMG/M metagenome (GOLD analysis project Ga0308389, IMG submission 202362) | Hot spring phototrophic mat microbial communities from Mushroom Spring, Yellowstone National Park, Wyoming, United States - 20040719_148 ... | reverse complement strand
CGTTGAATCAGTGTCATCAGTGTTCCATAAATTAAAAATCAAAAATGGAACATAGATTTAACGGATGCGACGGATTAGAACGGATTATTTGATGGCTGGGGGTTGATAACCACAGAGGTCACAGAGAAATTACACGAAGTTCGCAAAGGATTTTTAATGATTAAAAACATCCAATCCAATAATTCAACATTCAAAATTTAACATTCAACATTTTTAAACGCTTCGCTACTCGAACACCAAGAAAAATTAACAATCAAAAAATCTCAAATCTCAAAATCAAAAATAGAACACCGATTTAACGGATGCGACGGATTAGAACGGATTAATTTATTTCAAAAAATAATCCGTGTAAATCCGTTGAATCAGTGTCATCAGTGTTCCATAAATTAAAAATCAAAAATGGAACATAGATTTAACGGATGCGACGGATTAGAACGGATTATTTGATGGCTGGGGGTTGATAACCACAGAGGTCACAGAGAGATTACACAGAGTTCGCAAAGGATTTTTTTAACAATCAAAAAATCAAAAATCTAAAAATCTTAAATCACATAATTTAACTTTAAACATTGACCATTTTCTTTTCAATTTTTATATCTTTATATAATAATTTTAAATTTTTTAGAGAGAAAAATGAGCATATTAGTCAATAAAAAAACTCGTTTGGTAGTTCAGGGAATTACGGGAAGTGAAGGTTCTTTTCATACACAACAAATGATTGAATATGGAACTAAAGTTGTTGCTGGTGTAACACCTGGGAAAGGAGGCACTACTTATCAAGATATACCGATTTATAATACTGTCGAAGAAGCAGTAATAAAACAGAAAGCGAATACTTCTGTTATATTCGTCCCCCCAGCTTTCGCAGCAGATGCAATACTTGAAGCTGCTAATTCAGGAATAAAAATTATAATATGCATCACTGAAGGCATTCCAGTAAATGATATGTTAAAAGTTTATAATGCGATAAAAAATAAAGATGTAATATTAATTGGTCCAAATTGTCCTGGAGTTATTACACCGGGTGAGGCAAAAGTCGGTATAATGCCAGGTTTTATACATAAAAAAGGAAAGATTGGTGTAGTATCACGAAGTGGAACACTAACATACGAAGCAGTTAAACAATTAACAGATGTTGGTTTAGGGCAATCGACTTGTGTTGGTATCGGAGGCGATCCAATCATTGGCTCGAAATTTACGGATATAATAAAATTGTTTAATGAAGACCCGCAAACAGAAGGAATTGTAATGATTGGAGAGATTGGTGGTAGTGCAGAAGAAGAAGCATCTGAATTTATTAGAAAGTATGTTAAAAAACCTGTTGTTGGTTTTATAGCAGGAAGAACCGCACCTCCAGGTAGAAGAATGGGACACGCAGGTGCTATTATATCTGGTGGAAAAGGAACAGCTTTTGAAAAAATCAATGCAATGAAAAATGCAGGTATTATTGTTGTTGAATCTCCAGCTGAAATCGGTTTGACTATGCTTAAAGCCTTAAGTAAAAAATCTAAATCAAAGGATAAATCGAAAAAGATATCTGAAAAAAGTGAATTAAAAAAAATGAAGAAATTAAAAAAGCATCTTGATAAAAAAGATAAAAAGAAAAATAAAACATCTAAAAAATTAAATAAGAAAAAATAGGAGTTAAAATTGAGTAGAAAAACTTTAGCTATTATTAAACCTGATGCAGTAAGTGATGGTTATATTGGAGAAATTATTTCAATGATTATTAAAACTGGCTTTAAAATAAAAGCAATGAAAATGACTTATCTAACAAGAAAACAAGCTGAAAAATTTTATGAAGTTCATAAAGAAAGACCTTTTTATAATGATTTAATAGATTATATGACTTCAGGCGCCTGTATTCCTATTGTATTAGAAAAAGATAATGCGGTTGAAGATTATAGAAAACTTATAGGTGCTACCGATCCTGCACAAGCTGAAGAAGGAACAATCAGAAAGCTTTATGCACGAAATAAACAATACAATGCTGTTCACGGCTCCGATTCCGATGATAATGCTGAAAAAGAAATTTCTTTCTTTTTCTCAACTCAGGAACTTTTAGATAATTTTAATGACTAATTATTTGAGGACTTAATGAAAAAATTACTATGGTTTCTTAATTCTTTGATTTTAATTATTTTTTATTCTTGTGGTGAAAAAAATGAAGATCAAACCCCTGTTGTTAAATCTGAATTATATAAAGTTGATACAACTGAATTAAAAACAATTCCAATTAAAGATGATTCACCATTCCAATTAGAATATAACTTCATTAAAGGTGAGAAATTACTTTATAGACTAACTACTATTTCAGAAACTTTTCAAAAAGTAATTCTTGATACAATTGTTAACAATAAAATTAATCAAGAGATTACTTATTTAATTGAATTCAAACCACAAATAATTGAAGCTGATGGGACTTTTGAATCTGATGTTAATATAATTGGAGTTAAACTAAATGCTGATGTCAATGGTGAAAAGGTTTCTTATGATGCATTAAAAGATAAAGATTCACTACAGATTCTAAGATATGCAGAATTCGCTTCATTATATAACAATCCTTTTTCAGTTAGGTTTACTAAAAATGGTGAGATAACGGAGATATTCAGGGCTGATAAAATTTCAAACAAATTTCTTAAAATTAGAAATGCTGATACAGTTGATTTACAAACTAAAAATTTAGTTAGAGATGATATGATTAGTAGTGTTTTGAAACCATTGATGGGTCAAATTATAAGAAAATTAACTGAAAAAACCTTAGCAGTAGACTCATCCTGGATATCACCTCAACCACCAGTACCTCTTATGGTATTCAAGTTGAACTATAATAACAAATATAGAATTTCATCAGTTGAAAAACTGGATGAAGATAAATTAGTAGTGATTGAAGCAGGGATGGATTATAAAATAGAGGGAAATCCAAATTACAAGGAAGGAAGTATTACATACAGATTCAATAAGCCTATTTCAAGAGGTGATGGGAAAATATATTTCAATATTTCTAAAGGCAGAATTCAAAAATCACAAACTAAATCATCTACAGAATTCTCTTTCACAATGGAAGCAGAGACGCCACAAAGAAAGCAAAAGGGTAGAAGAGAAGAAATTGTTTCCAACACAAACATTCTTGAATTGATTAAACAATAGTAACAAAGTAGCGTGATTATCATTCTCACTTAAATTAATTTACGAATTTGCTAAATGCTAAATATTAAATGTTAAAAGTTGAATTTTCGGATTTGAGATTTGTGATTTTTTGATTTTTCATTTTTAAAAATCCTTCGTGAACTTCGTGTAATCTCTCTGTGAACTCTGTGGTTACCAACTCCTTGCCATCAATTAATCCGTTCTAATCCGTCGCATCCATTAGATCCGTGTTACATTTTTGATTTTGGGATTTGAGATTTTTTGATTTGTGATTTTTCATTTATGGAACACTGATGACACTGATTCAACGGATTTACACTGATTATTTTTTGCTACCAATTATCCATTTAAATCCGTCGCATCCTTTAAATCAGTGTTACATTTTAATTATTGAAAATCCTTTGCGAACTTTGCGTACTCTCTCCGTGAACTCTGTGGTTAATAACTTCTTTCCATCAACTAAATTATTGTTCAAAATAACCTCAAATTTGAATAAACTCTTATCTTAATTCAAAATAAAGTAAAATCATTTTTAATTGAATATCAAAAAAAAATATTCTCTTACTATTAACAGGTTTTAATTAAATGAGGTGAGATTTCTTAGTATCATATTCTTAATAATAACTAATAGATAAATCCAACTTTAGTAAATAAAAACAGATTTAATGAATATTTATTGTAGTTTACTTAAATTAATTGAAAAAATAATAAACAAGAAATGCTCTTTTGCAATTTAAGAAATTTATTTTGAGAAAATGTAATATTCACAAGTTACTTAAATAATCAGTCTCAATAGTAATTGTTTATCACTTTCAGTTACTCTATATTTGAAAGCAAAAAAATTAAAAATGGCTTTCCGTAAAAAGGTTAAACTTTTATTTGTTACTGGTGGTGTTGTCTCTTCATTAGGTAAAGGAATTACGGCATCATCCCTCGGTTTATTATTAAAACAGCGTGGATATAAAGTTACAATCCAGAAATTCGATCCATACATTAATGTAGACCCAGGAACTATGAGTCCTTTTCAACACGGTGAGGTTTATGTTACCGATGATGGTGCTGAAACTGATTTAGACCTTGGTCATTATGAAAGATTTCTTGATGTGAATATGACCAAAGCTAATAATACTACAACAGGACAGGTTTATTACGATGTTATAACTAAGGAACGAAGGGGTGATTATTTAGGTGCTACTGTTCAAGTTATTCCACATATAACAGATGAAATAAAAGAAAGAATGCTTAAACTTTCATACATTGATGATTATGATGTAATTATATCAGAGATTGGTGGAACAGTAGGTGATATTGAATCATTACCATTTATTGAAGCTATGCGTCAGCTAATGTTACAATTTGGAAAATCTAATACTTTAAATATTCATGTTACTTTAGTTCCATTTATTCCTGCAGCTGGGGAAGTTAAAACTAAGCCAACTCAACATAGTGTTAAAAACTTACTTGAATTAGGAATTCAGCCAGATATTTTAATATGTCGGTCGGAGAAAAAATTACCTGATGAGATAAAAGAAAAAATCGCTCTTTTTTGTAATGTTGATTCAAAATCTGTAATTACAGCTTACGATTGTTCTTCTATTTATCAAGTCCCTCTTATTCTTCACGAACAAAAGCTAGACGAAATAGTTTTAAATCGTCTTCATTTACCTGTTAAGAAAATTAAATTAAATAATTGGGAGACTTTTGTATATAGAGTTCTTAATCCAAAACAAAAAGTTACTATTGCTCTCGTTGGCAAATACACTGAACATTTAGATGCTTACAAAAGTATTTTTGAAGCATTTATTCATGCTGGCGCAGATAACGATAGCAGAGTTATTGTAAAACCAATTTCCTCAGAATCTTTAGAGAATACAGATGTTTCAAATTTTTTCAATGATGTAGATGGAATTCTGGTCCCAGGTGGATTTGGTGAAAGAGGAATAGAAGGGAAAATAAATGCTATTCATTATGCCAGAGTGAATAAAATTCCTTTCTTAGGTATTTGCTTAGGTTTGCAATGTGCTATAATAGAATTTGCAAGAAATGTTTGTGGGTTAAAAAATGCTCATAGTTCTGAATTTAAAAAAACAAAACATGCTGTAATCGATTTAATGCCTGAGCAAAAGTCTATTAGAAATTTAGGTGCATCAATGAGGCTTGGCTCTTATCCTTGTATCTTGATGGAAGATACACTCTCATTCAAAGCCTATGGAACTAATTACATTTATGAAAGACATAGACATCGATATGAAGTTAACAATAAATTCAGAAATTTATTACAAAGTAAGGGTTTAATTTTTAGTGGTGTATCTCCTAACTATGAGCTTGTTGAAATGATAGAATTAAAAGAACATCCATGGTTTGTTGCTTGTCAATTCCATCCAGAACTTAAGTCTCGAGCTACAAAATCACATCCTTTATTCAGGGAATTTGTAAAAGCATCTTTGAGATATTCTATTAGTAAAGAAAATTAAATAATATTCTTTTAACTGAATATTTTTTTTACTTTGTATTATTTTAGTAATAAAAAAAAGATAAGTTTTTCTTTTGAACATTGCTATATTTGTTTCAGGTCGAGGGTCAAACCTTAAGGCAATTTTAGATAATCACGAATTAAAAAATGTTATTAGTGTTAAAGTAGTTTGCTCTGACAATGAAAAATGTAATGCTATTAAAATTGCTCAATCTTATTTTGTAGATACATTTATCATTCCTTCTTTGAATGATGAAGAGAAAGTAAATTCATTAATAAAATTTTTAGAAGAAAAAGAAATTGAACTTATTGTTCTAGCTGGATTTCTTAAACTTATTCCCAATTCAGTTGTTTCAAAATTTGAAAATAAAATAATAAACATTCATCCAGCTTTATTACCCTCTTTCGGGGGTAAAGGAATGTATGGTTTAAATGTTCACAAAGCAGTATTTGAATCTTCTGCAAAAGTTAGTGGTGTTACTGTTCATTTTGTAAATTCAGAATATGATAAAGGTAAAATAATAGCTCAAAAATGCGTGGATATTTCGGATGTTAAGTCACCTGAAGAAATTGCTGATAGAGTCTTAAAAATTGAGCATTATCTTTTACCTTATGTTATAAAAAAATTTGCTGAAGGAAAAATTCTAATAAATAATTTAAGAGTTGAAATTTTAGATTAAAATATCCATTTAATAAATATGAAATATGCATTATTAAGTGTCTCAGATAAAACAGGAATTGTAGAGTTTTCAAAATCTTTATTTGAATTAGGATACAATATCTTAGCTACTAGTAAAACAGCAAAATATCTTACTGAAAATAATATTCCTAATCAAGAAATTTCCGACTTCACAAAATTCCCTGAAATTTTTTCTGGCAGAGTAAAAACTTTGCATTACAAAATTTTTGGTGGTATATTGATGAGAAGGGAAGGAAAAGATTTAGTTGAAGCAGAAGAATATAAAATATTACCTATTGATATTGTTTGTGTTAATCTTTATCCATTCAAAGAAATTATAAACAATCAGCAAGCTGAAATTGAAGAAGTAATTGAAAATATTGATATTGGTGGTCCATCTTTGATTCGGGCTGCTGCTAAAAACTTTAAATATGTATCTGTAATTACTTCACCTGAACAATACAATATCTTCATAGATAAATTAAAATCAAATCAAGTTGATGAGGAATTAAGATTAAAACTAGCTTATGAGGCTTTCTTAAATACTGCAGATTATGATACAACAATTTCAAATTACTTTGAAAAAAAATTTGATTTAGAAAAAAACACTTTAAGAATCAGTGAAAAATTTGAAACAAATTTAAGATATGGTGAGAACCCACATCAGCAAGCAAGTATTTATGGTAATTTCTTCTCATTTTTTGAGTTTATTCACGGTAAAGAATTATCTTACAATAATATTTTTGATCTTATATCTGGTATTGAATTATCTGAAGAATTAAATCCTTCTGCATGCGTAATTATAAAACACAATAATCCTTGTGGAGTTGCCTCTTTAGATAATCCATATAATTCTTATGTTCAAGCTCTTAAAACTGATCCGATATCAGCTTTTGGAGGTATAGTTGTTTTTGGTGAAGAAGTCAACGAAACATTAGCTAATAAATTGAACGAAATGTTTTTAGAGATAATAGTTGCTCCAGCTTATACATCAAAAGCTATTCATATACTTAAAAAGAAAAAAGAAAGAAGAATATTAAAGAAGATAAAAGAAATAAACACAGATGGTTTAAATATTAGATCAATTCCAGGTGGCTTTTTAGTCCAGAATAAAAATATTGTGACACTGAATGTTGCTAATTTAAAGTTAGTTACAGAGAATAAACCCACTTCAAGAGAATTAGAAGATTTAATTTTTGCTTGGAGTGTTGCAAAGCATACAAAATCCAATGCCATAGTAATTGCTAAAAATAAAACTACATTAGGTATAGGAGCAGGACAGACATCGAGGCTGGATTCAGTAAAGATTGCAGTTTCAAAAGCAAAAGAATATGGATTAGATTTGAATAATTCGGTCGCTGCTTCCGACGCATTCTTTCCATTTTCTGATGGTGCTTTGAAATTGATTGATGCTGGAGTTAGTGCAATAATTCAGCCTGGCGGCTCAGTTAGAGACCAAGAGGTTATTGAGGTTGCAAATAGATATAAAATTAAAATGTTATTTACTGGAATCAGACACTTTAAACATTAAGAGGAAATATGGGAATTCTTGATTTTTTTTCAAGCGACATTGCAATGGATTTAGGAACAGCCAACACACTGATTTATATGAAGGGGAAAGGAATAGTGTTAAATGAACCTTCAATTGTCGCTTTTGATAGAAATACAAAAAAAATAATTGCACTCGGTAATAAAGCTAAAGAAATGCAAGGTCGTGAACATAAAGAAATAAAAGTTACCAGACCAATTCGAGATGGAGTTATTGCAGATTTTGAAATTGCTGAAGGAATGATTAGAGCTTTTATAAAAAAAGTCAGAGGCAATTCCCCTTTAAGCAAAAGAATAATTGTTGCAGTTCCAAGTGGAATTACAGAAGTAGAAAAAAGAGCAGTTCGCGACAGTGCTGAACACGCAGGGGCTAAAGAAGTACATTTAATTGCTGAACCTATGGCAGCTGCCATTGGTATTGGTATAGATGTGGAAGCACCAGTTGGGAATATGATAATTGATATTGGTGGTGGAACTACTGAAATTGCAGTTATTGCCTTATCTGGTATTGTCAATGAAGAATCAATCAGAATTGCAGGCGATGAAATGAATTACGCAATTCAACAATATTTCAAAAAAAATCATAATATTTTAATTGGTGAAAGAACAGCTGAAGCAATTAAATGTGAAGTAGGTTCTGCAGTTCCGCTAAAAGAGGAAGTTACAATTCAAGTTAAAGGTCGAGATTTGGTTGGCGGTGTTCCCAAAACCACAGAGGTAAGTTCCGTTGAAATTAGAGAGGCTTTGAATGATGCTGTAATTCAAATTGTAGATGCAGTAAGGCAAACGCTTGAAAGAACACCTCCAGAACTTTCAGCTGATATACTCGATAGAGGTGTTATGCTTACAGGTGGTGGCGCTTTACTTAAAGGTTTAGATGAACGAATTAGAATGGAAACAAATTTACCTGTCCACGTTGCAGATGACCCTCTTACTGCAGTTGCTAGAGGTGCTGGTAAAGTAATTGAAAATCTAAATGGTTACTCTAAAGTTCTTATTCGTAATCGAAGATATTGATGTCAAAACTTTTCGTTCATTTTTGGCAAAACTTTAAAGAATATTTTGTATTTGTTTCGTTAATTGTTCTTAGCCTTTACCTAATTACCTTAGACTCATCGCCTAAAATACAAAAATTACGTGCAGTTATCTTTGGTTCCTATGCATCTTTATCTTCAATATTTACCGAGTTGTTTGACTTTAGAAATCTTAAATCAGAAAATGATAATCTAAGAAAAACAAATGCTGAATTAATGCTTCAATTAAGTAAATTGCGGCAGGATATTTTGTTGATAACTGAACTAAAAAATTCATTAGCACTTAAAGATACATTCAAATATTCTTTAATTAGTTCACGAATTGTTTCAAGGCAAGTAAATAACCATCAAGAATCTTTTATTTTGGATTGTGGAAAGAAAGATGGTGTTGAAATTGGTATGCCAGTAATAAGTGATAAAGGTTTAGTAGGAATAGTTTTTTCTGTGTCCAATAATTTTTCTTTAATTAGGACCTTAAGAAATAGTGATTTAAGTTTAACTATTAAATCCGAAAGAACTGGTGAACAAGGTATATTAAAATGGAAAGAAAATAATCTTAGAATTATAAATGTGCCAAAAACCTATCAAATTAAGAAAGGCGATAGAATTGTTGTATCAGAGATTAGTTCAATTGTCCCAATCGTTTTTCCAGTCGGAGTTGCATATTCAATTGAAAATATCGAAAAAGGAATCTTCAACGAAATTATAGTTCATCCCTTTATAGATTTTGATAAACTAAAATATGTTTTTGTTGTTCCTGTTGTAGCTTCAAAAGAGATAAAAGATTTAGAACTAAATTTCTTAAAAAATCTAAGATGAAATATTACCGAATAATTCCATTTTTAATTTTTATTCCAGTAATAATTTTGCAAATAAACATTGTACCATTACTTTTATTTAATGGTATATATCCAGATTTGATTTTGATACTTTTGGTTTATTACACAATTCAAAATAATCAAATCTTCGGAACAATTTCAGGTTTTATTTTTGGTGGATTATATGATTTGATTTTTGGAACAATTTTAGGAAGTATGATGCTTACGAAAACATTATCAGGATTTCTTTCAGGCTATTTTTCATCTGAAAATAAAAGAGATATATACTTAAAAGCATTAAATTTTTCTTTGATAATTTTTCTGATAGGGATAATTGATAAAATTATTTTTGGGTTCTTTTCATATTTTGAACTTTCTACAAGATTATTATTAAGTTTATTTACAAACTCTTTATTTGGTTCATTATATACTTCTGTTTTAAGTTTTATTTTAATTATATTATTGCCCAATAGGAGGCTAATTGAATAAATTAGGTTATTATTCATTTGATAGAAATAAAATCTTAAATGTTTTGTTATGGATTGTATCACTTGTATTTTTGATAAGATTGTTTCAGATGCAAATTATAAATCATAAGATGTATGATGAAAAGTCCGCAGAAAACAGTATTAAAGCAATTGAACAAATTCCTTTTAGAGGTGTATTTTACGATAGAAATTTAAACTTATTGGTTGATAATGTCCCCGCTTACACATTAAGAATCACTCCAGCGGGATACGATACAAATCTTAACAAAATTCTTGATGCAGTCCTTGGTTTTGAAGAAGGTAGTGTTTCAAACATATTAAGAAAAAATCGAATTTACTCAAAATATGTTCCAATAAGAATTAAGCGAGGAGTGGACTTTAAAGTTATAAGCTGGTATGAAGAAAATTCAAATTTTCTTCCTGGTGTAGATTATATTGTTGAGATGCAAAGAGCTTATCCTTTTGGTGTAATGGGTTCACATTTATTTGGTTATTCTAAAGAAATATCAGCAAAACAATATAAGTTAGAGAAAGATTATTATCGTCCAGGTGATTATGTTGGTCATAATGGCATTGAAAAATCTTATGAAACTGAACTTAGAGGTAAAAAAGGATTTAAGTATGTTTTAGTTGATTCAAAAAGAAAAGAGATTGGCAGGTATAAAGATGGACAAATGGATAAGGAATCAATCAAGGGTAAAGATCTTGTTCTTTCAATTGATGGATTTGCTCAAAAAACTGCTGAAGAAGAATTGAAGGGAAAGCGAGGAGCGGTAGTTGCTATTGAACCTTCAACTGGTGAAATTCTTACTTTAGTTAGTTCACCTGATTATGATCTAAATCAATTTTCCTATGTTACTACAAAAGAGTTCTTAAATAAAATATATAATGATCCAGCAAATCCTTTATTTAATCGTGCCACTATGTCTTTGAAACCGCCTGGTTCAACTTTCAAAATACTTTGTGCTATTGTTGCTTTGGATATGGGTTTAATTGATAAAAATACTACAATACATTGTGGAGGCGGATTTACATTCGGAAGATTCTTCAAGTGTCATGGCTCTCACGGTGCTGTGGATGTTCTAAGAGCTATTGAAAAATCTTGTAATACTTTTTTTTATCAACTCATATATAAAATAGGTTTAAATAATCTTAAAAAATATGCTATGGAATTTGGGTTTTCTAAAAAAACAGGAATTGACATTGGTGAAGAAGCAGCAGGACTTATTACTGATGAATCATATTACGAACGGATTTATGGAAAAAATTGGCCAAGAAGTATTTTAGCAAGTTTAGGTATAGGGCAAGGTGAAATTAGTGTTACACCATTACAACTTGCTTTTTTTACAGCATTAGTAGCTAATAATGGTAAATCATTTACGCCACATGTTGTAAAAGGTTATCTTGACAACAATACTAATACAATTATTAAATATAATTTTGATGAAGTAAAAACTTCTGTTAAAAAAGAAGTTTTTGATATAGTTAAAAAAGGAATGTTTCTTGTAGTAAATGGAAATGGTACCGCTACCCATATTAGGTCTAAAGATTATAACATTGCTGGAAAAACTGGAACTGCACAAAATCCGCACGGTAAAGATCACGCTTTATTTATAGGATTTGCTCCCTATGAAAATCCAAAAATAGCAATTGCGGTAGTAATTGAAAATGTTGGTTTTGGCGGAACTCACGCTGCTCCAATAGCTAAAAAAGTTATTGATTCTTATTTAACCAAAGGTAAATTTGTTTATTCAGGAAAAGATGTTTTCTCTTATAATTTAGGTGAAAGAATTGAGAATTGATTATAACTTAAAAGATAAATTGGACCTATATGTGTTTATTCCAGTTGTTTCTTTGATTCTTTTGGGATTGATTTCAATTTATAGTGCTACTTACGCAAACACCCTTGCACAAAGTAATTTTGAAAAGCAATTATATTTTGTTCTTGCAGCGATTCTTATTTTTTTAATCGTTCATTTTTTACCAACAAACACTTTCAAATTTATATCTATACCTTCCTATATTTTTAGTATCTTACTTTTGATATTGGTTCTAATAATTGGAAAAAAGGTTTCAGGTTCAAAAAGTTGGATAGGGTTTGGTATCTTTAGTTTTCAACCCTCTGAGTTTGCAAAGATTGCTACAATACTAATGTTATCAAATTTCTTATCCAGAAATAATACTCAAATAAATTCTTTTAGAGATATCCTATTTGCACTTGCGATAGGATTTACACCTGTTTTTTTAATCTTATTAGAACCTGATATGGGCTCATCTTTAGTATATATGTTTTTAATATTAGTATTACTTTTCAAAAAGGGGATAAGCTTATTCTGGTTAATAGTAGTAATTTCGCCAGCAATGACAGCTATATCGGCGATTTTTGGATTGACGACATTTATAGTAACTTTGATTTTTTTATTGGGAGTACTTTTTTATTTGAATAAAGATTTATTTTTAAATAGTTCTGTTCTTGCACTTAATTTAGCAGCAGGATTTTTTGCTGATTATGTTTTTAATCTATTAAGCCCTCATCAGCAAGCAAGGATATTATCATTTTTAGATCCTTTTAGCGATCCCTTAGGAACAGGCTATAATTCTATTCAATCAATGGTTGCTGTTGGTAGTGGTGGATTATTTGGAAAAGGTTTTATGAATGGGAATCAAACTCAACTTCAGTACATTCCTGAACAATGGACAGATTTTATATTTTGTAGTATTAGTGAGGAATTTGGATTTATTGGTTCTACTTTAGTTATAATTTTATTTTTAGTCCTTTTGATAAGAATTCTTAAAAATTCATCTCAAACTAAAGATGAATTTTTGAGCCTAACTCAAGTTGGAATTTTTTCTGTATTGTTTATTCATTTTTTCATTAATGTTGGAATGGTTATAGGGCTTGTTCCAATCATTGGTGTTCCTTTACCATTTGTTAGCTATGGTGGAAGTTCTTTAATTACAAATGTAATTATGATTTCAATAGTTACTAATATTTATAGAACAAGAAAAAATTATGCATAAGCTTTCAGCAAAAGAAAAACTCAATAATAAAAATCAAGAATTTAAATTTGTATGTGTTGGACTTGATGTTGATTTAGAAAAAATTCCATATTATTTAGGTCGTGATATAAACTCAATATTTCAATTTAATAAAAAAATTGTTGAAGCAACTAAAGATTTTGTGGCTGGATATAAAATCAATTTTGCTTTCTATGAGATTTATGGTTCTAAAGGTTTAGATTTAGTTGAAAAAACTTTAAGTGAAATACCTGATGATGTTTTAATAATTGCTGATGTGAAACGAGGGGACATATTAAATACTTCTAAAATGTATGCTAAATCTGTTTATGAATATTTTAATTTTGACTCTTCTACAATAAATCCTTATATGGGCATTGATTCTGTTGAACCATTTTTAGATTATAAAAGCAAACTAAATTTTATACTTACTTTAACATCAAATCCATCATCATCCGATTTTGAAAAATTAGAATTAAAAAGTGGAAAAAAACTATACCAATTTGTTATTGAGAAAATTCTTTACTGGAATGATAAATTTAAAAATTGTGGGATTGTCTTTGGGGCAACAAATATAGAAGAACTGAATGATGTTTTAGTTTCTATTAATGATATTCCTTTACTTATCCCAGGTGTTGGTCAACAAGGTGGAAATTTTGATGATGTGATTAAGATTTTATATTCAAATAACAAATCAAATTTTTTGATAAATTTATCTCGTTCAATACTTTATGCAGATAGTTCAGAAAAATTTTTTGAAGTTGCAAAAGAAGAGGTATTAAGATTGAATAAAAAAGCATTAAATCTTATTAAAAATTAGTTTTATATTTATTTTCGAAATAATTTTGTTGTTGTTTTTATTCCAAGCTTCAATAAAGCGAGGTTCCCAATGAATAAATTGAGAATACCTGAAAAGCAAATCTATGATTTGTGGTTAAGTAAAAAATTGCCATCAAAGCTCAGAACATTAGATGATAAAGAAATTGAAATTATTGATCCAGGTATTAAAAATATTGATTATGCTGGTCCTGATTTTCACAATGCGAGAATCAGAATAGGTAATTTAGTCTTTAATGGTGATGTTGAAATAGATAATTTCTCATCTGATTGGAAAGCTCATGGTCATCATTTAAATTCTCGATTTAATAAGACTATACTTCATATTGTTCTAAAAAATAATACTAACGCTATTTATTCAATCAATTCTGGTGGAAGACATATACCCATCCTCGAAATTGGAAATTATCTTGATGAAAATATTAAACAAAATCTCGAGAAGGAATATAAAAGCAAAGATGAATTATTTATGCCTTGCGTTGAGGTGAATCAAAAAGTTTCAACCGAAAAAAAAATAAAATTTCTAAGACAATTAGGACTACTCCGCTACAAAAGAAAATGTTTGAAAGTACTCGATAGATTAAAAGAAATAATTGTTCTCTCAGAACTTAAAATATCAGAACCAGTTGTTAATCATAATTTTCATAAAGATATCAAAGAAAGAAAATTCTATTCAAAAGAATTTGCTGATATAAAACTATGGAATCAAATTCTCTATGAAGAAATCTTCGAAGCACTTGGTTATACTAAAAACAAAGATTCGATGAGTAAACTTGGTAAGAATTTAGAATATGAATTTATTTCTAATATAGATAATAATGATTTTATAATTAAAGCGGAAAGTATTTTGTTCCACATAAGTGGTTTAATCCCAGATATAACAAAATTAAAAGATGAAGAAACTATTGAATATGTTCGAAAATTAGTTTTTCACTGGAATAATTTGAAAGTCAATTATAAAAATGCTTATTTGAAATTAAATGATTGGCACTTTTATAAATTAAGACCACAAAATTTTCCTACTGTTAGAATTGCAGCTGCTGCGAGAATCTTAAATAAAATTTTTCACAAAAACCTGTTTTTACAAATAGTGAACAATTTTTCTAAAATAAAAGACAATAAAAAACTCATATCCTTTTTAGTTGATAGTTTCATCACAAAGTCAGAGGGTTACTGGGCAAATCATTATAACTTTTCTAGAAAGGTAAGAACTGAAACAAAATACTTTCTGGGCTTAAGTAGAGTCGATGAGATTTTAACAAATTGTATATTTCCAATCCTATCTATTTATTTTGAAATTTTTGATAAAAAAATTGAAACTCAAAGATTATTAGAAATATTTGTCAATTATAGGCAAAAAGAAGGAAGTAATCTAATAGATAATATTAGTTCAAGATTAAATATATTTGATTATAGATTAAAGAGTGTAAATTATCAAGGTATGATAGAATTATTCAGAAATTATTGTATTAATAGTAAATGTTTAGAGTGTGAAATAGGTAAAGAAGCATTTACTTAATATTATTATGCATTAGTTTTTCTGGGTTTTTAAAGTAATTTGTGTTAATGAGTTTTAGTGTTAAAGATCATTTTGTAACTTATTTCAAAAACAATCTATAAATTTGACAAGTCAATACTCCTGTTTTGAATAGGCATAAAAATCAATTTTTTTGAATTATATCTATAAACCAAGAATAGCATTTTTTGCATTTCATCATTATTGGGAAAAATGCTCCTCTATTTTGCAACCTTCCTAAACTGATGACGAACAGCCTTCACTGCGCTGGTATTGTAAATGTTTCGTTTTATTTCTTCAAAATACTTGAAAAATTGTTAGAGTTCAGACCAGTTCTGTCTCCATATTCTGATTGATAAGCAACATTTCTTCCCCCAGTTTTTTTCAATTTATCCATAGCAATAAGAGCTGCTTCTTCTGTTATTGCTATGTAAATTAAGTGAAGTTTTTTGATAAATGGTTTCTTATCTTTGCTTGCGCTGTAGCTGATGAGCTTTCTAATTAAGTGAATAATGAATAACTGGATTTCTGCTTCGGGGAAAACCGCTTTGATAGACTCTGAAAAACCCTTGAAGCCATCAACACAGGGAATAAGAATTTCCTCAACGCCTCGGTTCTTCAACTATGTAAATGCAAAAAATTAAAAGTCTGAGTCTTCAGCTTCACTAACCAATAATCTAAAAAGATCTTTTCTTCCCGTAATATCAATAAATATATAACTGTAAGCTGCTTTATTTATTAGCTTTTCTTTACTGGTAGCTGTGTAATGGAATAAATCAAAAAATATTATCGGATAGACTTACTCAAGGAGAAAATTGTGCCATTCTTTGCAAAATCAATAATCTTATCTGTTATCTGAGATACTAAAGATTAACTAACATTAAAACTTTAAAAATCCTCAAAATATGATTGTATATTTCTTGTTGTCATTCCTCTTACGTACATTGAGATAATCTTATCCTCTATGGGTCAAAGTTTGCATTCATACTTCTTTATAACAATAGCTTTAAATGTGCCATTGCGATCTCAAGGCACTATATCTCAATTTCTCCATTGTCACTCTTAAGAGTTTTGTTAGTTATACTATTACAACTACTCCCGGTGTTTTTACTAGCAGGCAATTATTTTTCATATCCGAGATACTTTGTTAGTTCTGCATCAAGCATTCCCTCAATGGCAGATTTTATTAGATTCTTGATATTTCCGTTTCCGCCAATCAAGTCTTGGTGGGTTTTGGCTTTCATAAGACCGGCTTTTAATTGCTCTATTATAATTTAATTATGGTAATAGTTCGTTGTTTAAATCTCCTTTCCGAATATGGTTAAGAGCGATTATTTTTTTCTTATAGAAAACTCTTTTCAAGTTTTTCTCCAAGCTAAGTACTGCTTCACTATACTTCACAGTAATTAGCTAATTTTATACTATAACCATTTATACTTTATAGGTTAGGATAGTTATTGATGAAAATTTTTTTAATTTTTCTTGACATATTTTAGAAAGTTATGTATATTTGAAACCCTTCTTTTAAGAAGGTTTAGTTCTTTGATAGAGTGAAGAAAAAGCCAGTCAATTCCATAAAATTTACACAAGTTTTAAAGTTTACTACGGAGAGTTTGATCCTGGCTCAGGACGAACGCTGGCGGCGTGCCTAACACATGCAAGTCAACGATAATAGGGTAGCAATATCCTATGAAAGTGGCGCACGGGTGAGTAACACGTAAGCAATCTACCTTTAGGACTGGAATAACTCCGAGAAATCGGGGCTAATGCCAGATGATGCAGCGGCACCGCATGGTGATGTTGTTAAAGTCCATTGGACGCCTAAAGATGAGCTTGCGTCCGATTAGCTAGTTGGTAGGGTAACGGCCTACCAAGGCTACGATCGGTAGCTGGTCTGAGAGGATGATCAGCCACACTGGAACTGAGACACGGTCCAGACTCCTACGGGAGGCAGCAGTGAGGAATATTGGGCAATGCCCGAAAGGGTGACCCAGCAACGCCGCGTGGAGGATGAAGGTCGTAAGATTGTAAACTCCTGTTGAAGAGGAAGAAAAATCCCGATAGACTCGGGACTTGACTGTACTCTTAGAGGAAGCCCCGGCTAACTACGTGCCAGCAGCCGCGGTAATACGTAGGGGGCAAGCGTTGTCCGGATTTACTGGGTGTAAAGGGCGCGCAGGCGGGTTAGCAAGTCAGAGGTGAAATCCTACAGCTTAACTGTAGAACTGCCTTTGAAACTGTTAATCTTGAGTACGGGAGAGGGAGATGGAATTCCAGGTGTAGCGGTGAAATGCGTAGATATCTGGAGGAACACCGGAGGCGAAGGCGGTCTCCTGGCCCGTTACTGACGCTCAGGCACGAAAGCGTGGGGAGCAAACAGGATTAGATACCCTGGTAGTCCACGCCCTAAACGATGAATACTAGGTGTTGGTCTTTTGATCAGCGCCGCAGCTAACGCATTAAGTATTCCACCTGGGGAGTACGATCGCAAGGTTGAAACTCAAAGGAATTGACGGGGGCCCGCACAAGCAGTGGAGCATGTGGTTTAATTCGATGCAACGCGAAGAACCTTACCTAGGCTTGAAA